>Ga0210386_10003398_pt1 | contig 13360 bp, 11 predicted proteins | sample IncBWH32OmetaG_FD_160091 | JGI IMG/M metagenome (GOLD analysis project Ga0210386, IMG submission 160091) | Forest soil microbial communities from Barre Woods Harvard Forest LTER site, Petersham, Massachusetts, United States - Inc-BW-H-32-O ... | reverse complement strand
TGGATCGTGTCATAGACTACGCGCGCTCAAGGAATTCACTTCTTCTGGCCGGACGCTTTCACGGGTGGCTCCTTCAGGCTGTTGTAAACCGCTTCGACGAACATGGCAGTCGTCCAGGGACCTGAGTTGGCGCCGTAACGAGTGTCATAGTCGGCCGTGAGTCGGGCCGCTTGGATCTGTTCCAGGGTGCTGCCAGCTTTCATCATGGCTTGCACGCGATCCCGTACAATGACCACCATGTCGCGATATTCCAGCACCTCGTGCTCGTCGCACAAATAGCCATGGCCGGGGACGACGTAGGTGCCGCCCTGCTCTTCGTGCTCATAACCGGTGCGGTCCAGGATATCGTTCAGCGCTCTAATCTCGCCCTGCACGCTTCCGCCGTTCTTTAAGTCGATAAATGGGTACTGGGTGGTATTGAAAATGTCGCCCGCGGCAATTATATCCGACTTGCGAAAGTGAACGATGCTGTCACCATCGGTAACCGCGTTGGGTTCATAAAACAGCTCCACCAACTCGCCATTGTGGAACTTTCGCCGGCGCTCTTCGAGATATGTATCCGCTGGAACCAAATCCGAAGACGCTTTGGCTGCATCCAGCCGGACCGCAACGTTGTTCTGCGCAATCAGAGTGGCGTGATGGGCTGGATCCACGAAGTGACCCGTCGCCCCGCCGGGCGATTGCAAATCGAAGAAGGACCCTGGAAGGCTGGGATCGGCGCCGGCCGCCGCAAGTTTCGCATTTCCTCCCACATGCTCGACATGCACGCTGGTGTTGGCAATGAACTGGATAGGCTTGGGGCTCAATTTGCGGATGGCGGCGATGACCAGATCGGAAAGCTTGCCCGCTCCGCTGTCCACCACGAAGGGCCCTTGATCGCCGGTCTGAACGAGAATATTTCCCCCGTCGCCCATCAACATGTAAACATTTTCCCGCATGGAAAATACATGGATCTCGCCATCGTGCGGCTCGGGGTCCACGGCGCGGCTCGTTTCGGACGGTTGGTTCGGCGCGGGTTGCAATTTCGCCAGGGCTTGCGAATCGGTCGCGTTTTTGACCTTCGCGGCGAATCCGGGATACATCGACTCCGCGCCTGAAAGGCTCGCTACGAAAGGCAGTTTGTATCTCTCTGAGTACTCTTTCGCAAAGGGCTGCTTGCCTAGCGGATAATTCGGCACCACGTCCGGAGGCCGCCCCACAATCTCCTCACCATCGTCGCAAGCGTACAGCCAGGCATGGTGATCCCGGGGCTGACGAACATAGTCATTGCTGCGAACTTCCGGCTCGGTTAAATAAACAGGATCTGTGACCACCGTCGTATCGGTAAGATGATCGCCGTGACGGACGATGAACTCCGTCACCGTAGCTTGGTCGCTCTCCGGCGAACCGTTCCGGCGCAGCCAACCTTGTTTCAGGTGCGTCGTATAGATGACCAGCGCGTTTCCGGCGTACCTGCCAGTGGAAAATCCCGCGAAGCTATGCGGAGCCCAGGCCGGCGGATGCGGACGGCCATCCATCCAGATGACCCGATGTCCCTCCGTGGTCTGGGCCCACACATCTATGGCGATCAACTGCTGATTGTGTGGATCGCGCTCCTCCCACATGCGGAAATTTCCCACCGCGCGCATCTGATAAGGCATGACGTAGGCGTCGCACTGATGATGGCGGAGCGTCAGGCGCGAGGGATCGTAGGACAACGCGAATAGGCGGCCCGCCTCATTCAGCGCGAACCCTCCGTAATCGGCGATCTCGGGCCCACCTCCGCGTTCCAATAGGTCCTCATGCAACATCGGCGTCCAATATCCTTGCAAGTCGACATCCTGCCCAGGCGGCGGTCCGCCGGGCGCGGGACGACCTTGTCCATACAAGGTCGCGCTCAGCACCAGCGCCGGGAAAACCTGCAAAAATCTATGCATGGTCTTCATTGACGTTCTCATCTTGATGCGCAAGGCGTGGGGTTCCAACCCGTAGCGTCATTCTGTTTCTTGAAATGAGTGCTGGTCCAGAATGGCTGGCGCAGGTATTCGGGATCCCTCACCTCTGAGATGACCAGCAGCAGGGCGTCGCCACCCGGAAGATCGAAGCGATCGAAATACTCGGTCAACACCGTGCCGGCGCCATACGGTACGCCATTCTTACGCAGATATCCAGGCTTCATGTTGGTGGTCATCACTTTCAGCGAACCACCCGGAGGGGGCGGCGGTTCGAACCCAAAGTCGATTCCCCCAAAGCCAGTCACGATCTCAGCCCGCGGGTAGTCCCAGGTAGCCGAGGAAACCCCCTGCCAATCTCCGCCCGCGCCCTGGGGCGGTCCAAAATGCAAGATTCGCGTCTGCGTCCCGGCGTCGGTTTCGAGCTTCAACGTGGTGTCGTCTTGCCAGGTGATATGCAAGCGCGTGGGCACGCGCATGATCCCGGCCGCGCCGTATGACTTACATTGTTCGCCAGCCGCCTCATCCTTCGCAGGGTCCCAGGCATCGGCGATTTTCTTCCCTGCCGGGCTGATCGGAACGGACTCGTAGTCGCCCTTGGGCGGTGTGAACTGACGGTATCGCCAGTCCTCAGTGACCAATGAAACCCAGTAACCGGTGATATCGATTCTGGCTCCGGCTCGCGGTGTTGGAGGAGGTCCCAGCGGACCGCCTCGCCCTGGGCCGCCGCGTCCTTGTGCGAAAAGATTTGCCGAAGCAACAAACAGCAGGATCGCAGCGCAACGTCGCTCGAAAAATCGGATCGCGATCACGGTAGAGTCTATCTTACCTCCGGCCGTACGGCGATTGTACGCGATCTCATCGCTCGTCGGCGCTTTCGAGAAGGATCAGCGTACACTAGTTTCTGCAGGTCCAACATGAGCCGCAAAATCGCGTTCGCTCTCCTGATGACTCGCCTGGCATTCGGGCAATTCCCACAGGCCGAAATTTCCGATGCGCAAATACGGGCGAAGCTCTACTTGCCGGATCCACAGGCCGGATACTACCGCGCGACGCGCTTCGACTGGTCGGGCGTAATTTCCAGCCTGGAATGGAACGGCCACACCTACTTTGGACAGTGGTTCGATCGTTACGATCCGAAGCTTCACGATGCGATCACCGGCCCCGTAGAGGAGTTCCTCACCAACGCCAGCGGCCTCGGTTACGACGAAGCCAAACCGGGCGAATCGTTCGTCAAGATCGGCGTCGGTGCACTTCGCAGGCCGGACGACGCTCCGTTTCGCCAGTTCAACACCTACGAGATCACCAACCCAGGCAAGTGGACGGTTCACCAGTCGGGCCAAGAGATCGAGTTCACGCATGAATTGGGAGACACGGGAGGATACGCGTATCTTTACCATAAGACCGTTCGTCTGGAGGGCAACCGGCTGATCCTCGAACATCGTTTGCGAAACACCGGGCGCAAAACGATCTCGACCAGCGTCTACGAGCACAACTTTTTCATGCTCGACGGGCAAGCGTCCGGTCCGGAAACCGTCTTGCGATTCCGTTTCGATCCGCGCGCCAAAGCCGATCTGCACGGCCTTGCCGAAACTGCAGGACAGGACCTTCGTTACCTGCACGAATTGGAGCGCGGGCAAACGGTCTTCACTGAGTTAAACGGATATGGCGGAAGCGCGTCCGATAATGACATTCGCGTAGAGAACACCAAAACCGGCGCCGCGGTTCATCAGACTGGCGACCACGCTTTGTCGAAACTGGTGTTATGGTCGATCCGCACCACAGTGTGCCCGGAAGCGTTCATCGATCTTCAAGTGGAACCTGGCAAAGAAGTGTCGTGGCGAATTGGATACGAATTCTACAGTGCGCAGGCCTCGCCGGCCTCTACGCCAATCAACGCTTCGGCGGCTCGGACTAATACCGGCGACCGGACGATGTACGTCGGAACGTACACACGCGGCGCGAGCAAAGGCATCTACGCTTATGGCTTCAACAGTGCGAGCGGTAAGACAACGCCGATCGGCCTGGTGGCGGAAACGGAGAATCCGTCATTCCTGGCGATTCATCCGAACCAGCGCTCTCTGTATGCGGCAAATGAGATCTCGATGTATGAAGGCCAGGCGGCCGGCAGCGTGAGCGCCTTCGCAATCGACCCCGCGACCCACGCATTGAAGCCGCTCAATCGAGTTTCTTCGCGCGGTGCGGGGCCTTGTCATCTGATAGTCGACCAGACCGGGAAGTGGCTGTTCGTTGCGAATTACAACAGCGGGAGCGTGGCTGCGTTTCCGATTCGTGAAGACGGATCTTTGGGCGAAGCGTCCGCATTTTTCCAGCACGCCGGATCGAGCGTGAACAAACAACGCCAGACCGGACCGCATGCGCACGTGGTCGCGTTATCCCCCGACAACCGCTTCGTACTGGTGGCCGATCTGGGGCTGGATCGAATTTTTAGCTACCGGGTCGATCCGGCCAAAGGCGGTCTCTCTCCGAACGATCCGCCGTTCGTGAAGCTCGCGCTAGGATCGGGACCACGGCACGTCGCATTCCGTCCCGACGCGAAATTCGCATATTCGATCAACGAGCTGCTCTCCACAGTCACCGCGTTTCGCTACGACGCCTCGCGAGGCAGCCTCAAAGAATTGCAAACGATTTCGACGCTCCCGAAAGATTGGAGCGGAAACAGCACTACCGCCGAGATCGTGGTGCACCCGAACGGCCGGTTCTTATATGGCTCGAATCGCGGCGACGATTCGATTGCAATCTTCCGGATAGATCCAAGCGGCGGCACGCTCACGTTCGTCGATCGAACACCCACCGGAGGCAAGACGCCGCGCAACTTTGCCATCGATCCTTCGGGGACGTTTCTCCTGGCAGCGAATCAGGACTCGGGAAGCATCGTCACGTTCCGAATCGATTCCGCCACCGGGCGACTCACGCCGACGGGCGACACGCTGGAAGTTCCGTTCCCGGTTTGCATTTTGTTCGCGGGACCGCAATAGAATTTGCTTGTCCCCCGGCTTACGTCGGAGCTACAAAGCGTGGGAACAAAAACACACGGCAGCAGATTTGAGAAATCGAAATGTCCTGTATCTGAGTCACACAAGTGGGAATGTATTTTTCGATAGCGAAGTCAAGCAATTCCTGGCATTCGCCGCCGAAGCCGCCTCTCGAAAACAAGTACTCCGGACATTCTCTGACCGGAATGGTCGTCCAATCATCGAAATGTTAGGACTCGCGAGCCCGCGTGGGTGATCAGATACGCACGAACTTCCCGCGGTCCGTGCTATGTTGATCGAGACGTGATCCCCGGAACGAAACAAAAACTGGATACGCCGGCGCCGCCCCTGGCTTCTGAGGGCCGGCCGAGTCACGTCCGGCACGTAATCCTCGCGCTGACGGTGGCAGCCTACGTAATCACTTACATGGACCGCGTAGTGATCTCCACCGCCGTCCCCACGATTCAGAAAGAATTCGGTTTTTCTATCGTTACGATGGGCTGGATTCTCGGATCATTTCAGTGGGCCTATGCTCTATTTCAAATACCGGGAGGTTGGTTCGGGGATCGGGTTGGCCCACGGCGCGCCCTGACGTTGATCGTGATGTGGTGGTCGCTATTCACCAGCGCCACCACGCTGGCCTGGAACGCAACTTCAATGGCGGCGGTGCGCTTTCTCTTTGGAATGGGTGAAGCGGGAGCGTTTCCGATCGCCACGCGCTCACTCTCGCGATGGATGCTGCCGGCCGAGCGCGGTTTTTCGCAGGGCATTACACACGCTGGTTCACGGCTGGGAGCTGCTCTCACGCCGGCCCTCGTCGCGTTCATCATTTTTGGATATGGATGGCGGGCTCCCTTTGTCATTTTCGGCATGCTCGGACTGTTATGGGCGGGCGTCTGGTTCTGGTATTACCGCGATAGCCCGGCTGAGCATAAGCGTGTGAACGCAGCCGAGCGCGAGCTGATTCAAGCGGGGCTCGGGAGCGCAGCGAGTGTTCGCAAAACGGTCCCTTGGAGGCGCATCCTCTCGAGTCCGCAAATGTGGATGATCTGCGCGATGTATTTTTGCTACGCCTACAACGTCGGCGTCTACCTGACTTGGTTTCCCAAGTACCTCAGCGATCACCGCGGCTTCAGCCTCCAGAAAATGGGTCTGTATGCGAGCCTGCCCCTGCTCGCTGGAACTATCGGCGACCTTTGTGGGGGCTGGATTTCCGATATTTTGGCCAAGCGCATCTTTGATATCAAGATGGCGCGCCGCGTGGTCGCCGTCGTCGGTTTCCTTTTGGCGGCCGTGAGTATCGTGCTGGCATCGCTCACGGGGGACCCTCTTAGGAGCGTTGTTTATTCCTGCTTTGGGATGTTGGGACTGGAGCTCACCGTCGGTGTATCGTGGGCGGTTACGATTGACATTGGCGGCGAGTTCGCGGGTTCTGTATCCGCGCTGATGAATACATTTGGCAATACCGGTGGCGCGACAGCTTCGGTTCTGACCGGTTATCTGGTTCAGGCCGCAGGTTGGAACCCGCCGTTCCTGATCGTCTCCGGGCTTTCAGTGGTGGCAGCCCTGCTTTTTATTCGGATCGATGCCGGCAAATCTTTGATTGGTGCAACGTAGAACGCAATGACGCTTTTCTCAAACTACATAAACGGGCAGTGGGTTTCGAGTGGGGAGACCTTCGATAACCGGAACCCCGCCAACATAGACGAAGTTGTCGGACAATTTGCAAAGGGTCGGCCTTCCGATGTTGCCGACGCTGCTGAAGCTGCTCATCGAGCGTTGCCGGAATGGTCGAACATGCCGGCTCCGGCGCGCGGTGCATATCTGTTTCGCGTCGCGGAGATTCTGGAGGGCCGCTTCGACGAGATCTCGGCGGACATGACGCGCGAGGAAGGCAAGACGCTGCCTGAATCGAAGGGGGAAGTCCGGAGGTCGATCAATATCTTCCGGTATTTCGCGGGCGAAGGCTCGCGCCTCTTCGGTATTCTCGCGCCTTCCGAGCGGGCGCGTGTGCAAATGTTCGCGCTTCGCAAGTCGATCGGCGTGGTAGGACTGGTGACTCCATGGAATTTTCCCAGCGCGATTCCGGCCTGGAAGCTGGCGCCGGCGCTAATCTGCGGGAATACCGTAGTGATGAAACCCGCGTCGGCCGCGCCGTTGAGCGCCTGGCGCCTGATCGAAGCCTGCCACCTGGCCGGCATACCGAAGGGAGTAGTGAATTTCGTCGCTGGCTCCGGCGGCGAACTGGGAGCCGCCCTGGTGGAGGCTGCGCCGCTCAAAGCCGTCTCTTTTACTGGGTCGTGCGAGATCGGGCAGTGGCTTCATCAGCGCGCCTCAGCGCGGCGTCTTCGCATTCAGCTCGAAATGGGTGGCAAGAATCCGACCATTGTGCTGAGCGATTGCGATTTCAGCGCGGCCGTCGAGAATACGGTAAATGCCGCCTTCTTTTCGACGGGACAAAAATGCACCGCAACCAGCCGGGCGATCGTCGAAGACTCGATCTACGATAAATTCGTCGATGCGCTGGTGGAGCGGACTCGAAAGCTGAAGGTCGGCAATGGAATGGAAGCCGGCATCGACATCGGTCCGGCGGTGGATCAGGGGCAGCTCGAGACCGATTTGAAGTATATCGAGATCGGCCGGAAGGAATGCGGCGCGCCTCGCATTGGCGGCCATCGCTTGACCGGCGGTGCGTTCGACAAGGGCTATTTCATTGAACCCACCATTTTCATCGATGTGACGCCGGGTATGACGATTGCGCGCGAAGAGATTTTCGGTCCGGTGCTGGCGGTAATGCGCGCCAGTGATTTTGAGGATGCCATGCGGATCGCGAACAACATTCCGTTCGGGCTCTCGGCGTCCATTCAAACCACGAATCTGTCGCGCGTGTTCGAGTTCATCCATCGCTCCGAGGCCGGCCTGCTCACCATTAATCTCCCGAGCGCGGGCGTCGAGTATCAGCTTCCGTTCGGCGGAACAAAAGACTCCAGCTTTGGACCGAAGGAGCAGGGACCGGCGGCCATGGAATTCTACTGCGACTACAAGACCGTTTATCTCAAATACTAAAAATGCGACTCGGCCAAATCAGATGGAACGGCGCCGCGACCGCGGCGGTTTTCGAAGGCGCCCAGGCGCGCCCAATTGCGGGCTTTTCGCTCTACGAGCTGCTTTCACACGCGGAACGGGATGGCAAGCCGCTGGGCGCGCTGGCGAACGATCTGGCTTCGAAGACTCTCGCAGCTGCGGCACCGCTGATTCCGATCCATCCGCCCGAGGTGTGGGGCTGCGGTTGCACTTATGAATCCAGCGCGTCCTTTCGCGACGCCGAGCACGGCACTCGCGAGGGATTTTACGCTCACGTATACCGTGATGCACGTCCGGAAGTTTTCTTCAAGGGCACGGCACGCGTGTGCGTCGGACCAGGCGAAGCAATCGGCATCCGGTCAGATTCGCAATTCACAGCGCCGGAACCGGAACTTGCCGTGTTGCTCGGAAGCGCAGGCAAAGTCCTTGGATACACGCTTGCCAACGATGTTTCGGCCTGGGATATCGAACGGCAGAATCCTTTGTACCTCACTCAATCGAAAATCTACAAGGGGGCTTGTGCGTTCGGCCCGGTGTTCGTTACGCCGGATGAGCTGGGCGATATACGCGCGTTGCGGATGACCTGCAAGATCGAGCGGGGCGGCCGTACGCTGTTTTCCGAGGCAGTCGGAATAAACAAGTTGAACCGCACTATCGAGACACTGATCGAGTATCTACTCCGCTGCAATCCGGCGCCGGCCGGCACCGTATTGCTAACGGGCACCGGCATTATCGCGACTCAGGAAGCGGCGCTTGCGCCCGGCGATATCGTCACCGTTGCGATTCCCGAGATTGGTGAACTCCGCAATCTGACGGAGGTATGTCTATGAACGAAAGTCGCAGGACATTTTTGGCCGGAATGGCCGGGATAGCTGCGCAGAGCCTCAACGCTCAGCCGGCGCCGATCCCGATCATCGACACTCACATTCATCTCTTCGATACCACGCGTCCGCAGGGCGTGCCTTACCCCGACAAGAACAACGCGACACTCTACAAGCCGGCATTTCCAGACCGATATCGAAAGATCGCGCAACCGCTCGGAATTGTCGGCGCGATCGAAGTCGAAGCGAGCCCGTGGATTGAGGACAACCTCTGGGTCCTCGATGTCGCGGCCAAGGACACCATCATTGTGGGGACGGTCGGGGATCTCGAACCGGGCAAGCCGGAATTTCCCGAGTACCTGGAGCGCTATCACCGGAACCCGCTGTTCCGCGGCATCCGCTATGGAAATTTGTGGGGCCGGAACATCAGCGCGGAACTCGGCAAGCCCGAATTTATCGCGGGCCTGAAGCTGCTGGCGGACGCGGGCCTGGTACTCGATACCGCTAATCCGCGACCGGAGCTGATTGAGGCCATGGTTCGTGTATCCGACAAGGTTCCGAACCTGCGCATCGTGATCGATCATCTGCCCCAGCTCGATCCGCCATCTGAATCCGCGGCGTTGAAGCAATACGACGCGAACCTGCGCGAGCTGGCCAAGCGCCCGCAAGTTTATGTGAAGATCTCCGAAGTTTTGCGGCGTGTGAATGGCCGGGTGCCCACCGACTTGAACTTTTATCGCCCGCGGCTGGACCAGCTCTACGGCATTTTCGGCGAAGACCATGTGCTGTATGGCAGCGATTGGCCGAACTCCGATAATTGGTTGCCGTATGAAATCGAGCTCAGCGTAGTTCGAGAATACTTCACCGGCAAGGGACGCGCCGCCGCGGAAAAATATTTCTGGAAGAATTCCATCGCAGCCTATCGATGGATTCGCCGCGACCCCAGCCAACCGCAAGCCTGATCGTTCACGTCACCTCGATATCCCAGCCTAGGCCAGGACGATCGGACGGACGCGCATAAATGCCTTCGGGCCCGCGCGTGATGTGATTATCTTCTTCAAACCTCTTGTATATTACGTCGGGGCCTCCGGGAGCCGGCATGAACGTTTCCGCCCAAGGGCTGTTCGGCGTCGCGAGAATGAAATGAATGGAATCGAACGCGCCACCTCCGTGCGGAATCACCGGAATATCGTAGGCAGCGGCCAGCGCGGCGATCCTCCGAAGCTCGGTTAATCCGCCGCACCAGTGGACATCGGGCTGCCAGATCGCGGCGCCGCGATGGTCCAACAATTGGCGAAATGCGTAGCGCGTATACTCATGCTCGCCGGTGGCGATGCGGGTGGATTTGATGGCTGCACGAAGGCGGCCGAAGCCTTCGTAATCGCGCGGCTGCAAACATTCCTCCATCCAGTAAACGCGATTGGGCTCGACCATGCCGGCCATCTCGATGGTGTATTGCTCGTTCCAGGCCATATAACAATCGAGCATGATGTCGCCGTCTGGCCCGACCAGTTCGCGGGTCTGTCGCACTAGATCGACGTTCTTCTTCTGACCTTCCCGCCCGTCGGCAGGACCATATGCCATCGCAAGCTTCACTCGCTTGTAGCCGAATTTCAGGTGCTGCTCGATGTCGTTGCCGGTGCAATACGCCGGAATCCGGCCCTTGGTGTCGCCGCCGAGCAATTGGTAGACCGGAACAGAGAGCGCTTTGCCAACGAGATCCCACAACGCGAGGTCGACGCCGCTGATCGCATTAATCGCAACGCCAGCCTGCCCGTACGGCATCGTGGACCGGTACAGGATATCCCAGATGCGTTCGATATTGAAGGGATTCTGGCCGAGGAGCAGCTTCACCAGGTGCTGTTCAATGACGGCGCCGCCGCCTGCTCCACCAGTTCCGTAGCCTTTCAATCCCTTGTCGGTTGAGATTTCGACTGTAAATCCTTCGAACTTCCCGGGGTCCGGATTCCACAACGAGCGCGTGGCTTTGTACTCCGAGTAGATCGACATCGGATTCGCGACTTCGACGCCACCGGTCGACCACGACCCTGGCGCGGGAGTGTAGCTGGGAAGAGGACGTTTGGGCCGCGTCTGAACGATGCGGACGCCGGTTATTTTCAGGTTGGTTTTCTCGTCCTGAAAAGCGAGCGCTGGAAGAGGGAGCGCGGAGGCTCCGCCAAGCGTAAGACCAAGTTTATTAAATGATCGGCGATTCATCGCCTTTCACTTGGTTGCGCCCGAGGCAGACTCGGCCGGCGCAACATTGATGGTCTCGGTCCAAGTCACCATCATTTCGTCCTCGCTGCGGTCGCCCCAGCGAATCGCTTTCGCCGGCTCGGGATTCGCGGGATTGTTCGGACTGTTGTCGTAATGGAATGTGACTTCCATACGGCTGCCTTTCTCCATCAGGACCGCCTTCTCGAAGCGATATTGTAACTGCCAGTTGAAGTCGTAATGCGGGACGACCAGGAGAATTTCGCGTCTGCCGTTGGCGTGAACCAGTTCATAGGTGGCGTCCTTGCCCCGGTAATGCATGTGCGGCGTGATCGCGACCAGCAACTTGTCCTGCTCGACGTCGTAACATCGCTTCACTTCGTGATTTGGCGCGCCGGCGGGGATCAGAAAGAATCGATTTCGCAGATCCACGCGTCTCAACGGCTTCTCCGGCCGCTTCGGCATCACGTAAAGCCCAACGCTGGTCCGATCGGTATCGGACTGATCGACTTTGGCATAGTGAATCTGGAACCGCAGCCTGGCGCCAGCCGGTATGTATTTTGCGGTGCTGCCGTCACCGAATACGTCGTAATTGTCGGGCGGCTTGCCGGGCAGCATAGTGGCCAACGAGCCCTCCTCAAAACCGCTCAGATTTGGAAGATTGGCGTTGGCGGCGCAGGCATCGTTGATTACTGGAGCATCGTCACGAACCCGAGTTAAACCGTCTTCAATATCGGCAAACCCACCAAGCGCGGGCGCCCTCTCGGCAGCGGGCGGTTTGGCGGTCTGCTTCGCATCCTCGGCGTCCTGTGAAACTACGTAAACGTGTACATGATGCACCAGCCGGCGGTTTCCCGGGAGCACCTGAGCGGCACGAACCCACTTGCCTTCGGTGAAATTCGTGGGAACGACAAAATCCTTGTATAGGTCGTTACCCGCCGGCACGCGGAAGTCCTGTCCGATGTCGATCACCAGATCGGGCCTGCCGAACCGCCAGCCTTCAGCGAACGCAGGCGGCGCGGGCAGATTCTTGGGATCTCCCTGGGCAGCGCCTCCATCGACCCAAGCTTTGATGGTCTCGATCTCCTGCTCTTTCAAACGGGCGTCATTGGAAAAATGACCGTACTTAGGATCGGCAAACCAGGGCGGCATTTTGCGGGTAGCGACGGCTTCCCGGATCGCCTTGGCCCAGGGGCGCGCCGACTGGTAATCGATCAAAGACATCGGCGCAATCTCTCCCGGCCGATGGCAACTCACGCAGTTCTTGTAAAAAATGGGTGCGACATCTTTCGTAAATGTCGGCGCCGCGGCGGCAGATACAGCGCAGAGAAGCGTCAGGCCAATCGAGTGCGCGTGCATTCGTCTAAACCTCCTCAGCACGGTTAAAGTATACACCCGCCGTCATCGGGGACAGGCCTTATGGGTAGTGGTACAGTTTGAACCGACGCGGCGGGATAGGGCGCCCGCTGGCGTGATCTCTGGAGGCAAGAATGAGACCATCTATGTTGTATCGAATCGCTGCTGTTCTTCTGCTGCTTTTCGCGGCCGGACACACACTCGGGTTTCGCCAGTCTGATCCCGAATGGGGAGTTGATGCCCTTCTTGACTCCATGCGGTCGATTCACTTTGGCGTGCAGGGGTTCAACCGCACCTATTGGGACCTTTTTGTGGCGGCCGGATTCTCTGTCGGCGTGTTGTATCTATTCGCGGCGATATTGGCATGGCAGCTAGGTGGCCTTCCGGCAGCGACTTTGGCGCTCATGCGCGGCACTACCTGGGCGTTCGCCCTTTGCTTTGCCGCCATCACGGTTGTGAGCTGGAGATACCTCTTTATCGTACCCATCGCTTTCTCAATCGTTATTACATTATGTTTGACTGCGGCGGCATGGCTTTCAGCGAGGCAGGTTTCCAGGCTTCGCTAGGCATGAGCCTCAAAGTCGTGAGCATTGGCCTGCTGGCGGCGTTCTTCGCGGCCCAGATGGGTCTCGATTTCGGCGGTCGAAAAAACGAACCCATCGTCCGCTGGATTGTATGTGGCAGGTTGGTTGGGGAGATTTTGGTCTTTGTGCATTTTCAGAATCTTGGAGGCATTGTCGAGCTGGCGCTGTTCATTTGCGCGGCGCTCGGCCTGGATCTGGCGGAGTAGTGCAAGGGTGCGTTCGTACTGACGGCTGAGCCGCTGGCGTTGAATGCCGATGTTGATGTACGCCCGGTCGTGCTCGCGGTACGCCAGCGCCAGGACGAGACCGGCTTCGGCTTCCGGATGGCTGGCGCGGATGCGGTCTTCCAGTTCAGTGAGGCCGAGCGTGAGGAG
>Ga0210386_10003395_pt1 | contig 13373 bp, 12 predicted proteins | sample IncBWH32OmetaG_FD_160091 | JGI IMG/M metagenome (GOLD analysis project Ga0210386, IMG submission 160091) | Forest soil microbial communities from Barre Woods Harvard Forest LTER site, Petersham, Massachusetts, United States - Inc-BW-H-32-O ... | reverse complement strand
GTTCGGCGAGCTTTATCAGGCGCTGCAGACCGGCGTGGTCGACGGCGAAGATAATGTCCCGACCAACATTCTGACGCAGAAATTCTACGAGGTGCAGAAGCACCTGACCATTTCGCACCACGGCCGGCTGACCTATGCGCTCGTCGCCAACAAGACGTTCTGGAATTCGCTGCCGCCGGACGTGCGCGAACAACTCGATCGCGCCGTAAAGGAGACGACCGATTTCTTCAATACGACGGCCGCGAAGGACAACGAGGACGCCATCGAGAAAATTACAGCGTCCGGAAAGACCGAGATTCACACCCTCACCGACACCGAAAAGAAGGCCTGGATCGGCAAATTGATGCCGGTGCATACCGAGATGCAGAGCCGCTTCGGCAAGGATTTCATCGAGCAAATCTACAAGGCCTCAGGCTTCACGCCGCCGCAGTCTTAGAGCATGATCCGGAAAAGCATGCCCTCGGGCTTGACCCGATGGGTGGAATCCGGTTTTCCGAAAAGATCATGCTCCAGCAAAGATCTAGAACGCGATGTTGATTCTATCCTAAATTCATCGCGTTCTAGGTGCCGGGTTGGTTGCAACATCCCGGACGGAAACGAACAAGGACGTGTGAAAGCTGGTGTCATCGATGCCCTCCCGATCGACGCCTCGCGAGGCGGGAAGCAACAGGCTTGGCGCCATTCTCAATATCTTTCTTGACCGGCTCGAGGAATGGCTGATCGCCACGCTGATCGGTGCGGCCACTGTGCTGACATTCGTTGCCGTCGTGCATCGTTACGGCGCCAGCAATTCGGCCGGACTCGCCCGCTGGGCGGATGCGCACGGCCTCGTCCTTGTCGGCAGCGCCGCGGATCGGACCTATAGGACGCTCGCGGCCATCAATCTCTCCTGGGCGCAGGAATTGGCCACCTACATGTTCGTGTGGATGGCCAAATTCGGCGCCGCGCTCGGCGTCCGCACCGGCATCCATGTCGGTGTCGACGTTTTGGTCAAGCGCCTGGCGCCGCCGGCGCGCAAGCCGGTGATGGTGTTTGCGCTCTTGTGCGGCGCCTTGTTCACCGGCGTGATCGGCACGCTCGGCGCGATCTATGTCTACGAGCTCGATCCCGATCAGGTGTCGCCGGAGCTCGAGTGGCCGAGCTGGATCATCTATCTGTGCATTCCGCTCGGCTCGTATCTGATGTGCTTTCGCTTTCTGCAGGTGATGTGGCGCTTTCTGCGCACCGGTCTGGTGCCGCATCAAGGTCACGGCGTCGACTATGAGGCGCCGCCGGCAGAGCAGCCGGCGATACTCGGCGAGGCGGCGCGATGAGCCTGCTTTCGCCGGCAAAAAAGCCGATGCAGCCAACGCCGCTCGGCGACAGGCTCACAGCTGCTGCCATCATCGTCGTGCCGCTGGCGCTGGCGTTCATCTGCTTCGCGGCGCGGCTGCACATCATCGAGCTGTCGCACACCGTGCGGGCGGAGCTTTTGTTCGCACTTCTGCTCGCCCTGATGGCCAGCGGCATGCCGATCTCGATCGCGCTCGGCCTTTCGGTGCTGACGTATTTGTTCATCCTGTCCGACGTCGATCCCAAGATGGTCGGTCTGAAGCTTTTCACCAGCATCGACCGCTTCGAGATCATGGCGATTCCGTTTTTCATCCTCGCCGGCAATTTTCTCACCACCGGCGGCGTCGCCCGCCGCATGATCGATTTCGCTACCTCGCTGATCGGGCATTGGTACGGTGGGCTTGGCCTCGCCGGTGTCGTCGCCTGCGCGCTGTTTGCTGCGATCTCCGGCTCGTCGGTGGCGACTGTCGTGGGCATCGGATCAATTATGTTGCCGGCGCTGTTGCAGAACGGCTACCCGCCGCGCTTCGGCGCCGGCGTGATCGCTACGTCCGGCGCGCTCGGCATTCTTTTTCCGCCGTCGATCAATCTCGTCATCTATGCGGTGGCGACCAGCGGCATGCAGCCGCGCGGTCCGACCGGCGCTGTGGTCGATTCCGCGTCGGTCGGGCAGCTCTTCATCGCCGGTGTCGTGCCCGGCTTGATCCTTGCGGCCATGCTCGGGGCGACGACGTGGTATCGCGCGTGGCGCAATGATTATCCACGCATGCCGCGGGCGACTTGGCATGAATGTGCGCTAGCCTTTCGTCAAAGCATCTGGGGTCTGTTGCTGATCGTGCTCGTGCTCGGCGGCATCTATTCAGGTCTGTTCACGCCGACGGAAGCCGCCGCCGTTGCCGCCGTTTATGCCTTCATCGTCGCGGTGTTCGTCTACAAGGGTTTGAAATTCTCCGAGGTGCCCGCGGTGCTGCTCAAGGCCGCATCGATGAGCGCGATGATCCTCTACATCATCACCAACGCGGCGGTGTTTTCCTGGCTGCTCACCTCGGAGCAAATACCGCAATCCATGGCTGGCTGGATGACGGCGCAAGGCTTTGGCACGGTCGGCTTTCTGCTCGCGACCAACATCGTGCTCCTCGCCGCCGGCAATTTCATGGATCCGGCGGCGATCGTTTTGATCATGGCGCCGATCCTGTTTCCCATGGGTGCAGCGCTCGGCGTCAACGCGGTGCATCTGGGGGTGCTGATGGCGGTGAACATGGAAGTGGGTCTGTGCCATCCGCCGGTCGGGCTCAATCTTTACGTCGCCTCCGGCATTACCGGTATGGGCATCGCCGAGCTGACCGTCGCGGTCTTGCCGTGGCTCGTCACCATGCTGATCTTTCTGGTGATGGTGACCTACATTCCGGCATTGTCGCTTTGGCTTCCACATCTGTTGGGGGTGCTGTGACCGGTGCGCCGTCGCCGGCCGATGCGGTTGCGACCCTATGGCGGCTCGCCGGCGGTGACGAAGCAGCGCTCGCGCATCTGCGTCTCTTCGGCAGCGACCCCGTTCTGCCGTCATCGTTCCGCATCGGTACGGCGGCGCAAGCGAGCATCGCCGCAGTCGGCCTCGCCGCCGCCGAGCTGCATCATCGCGCCGGCGCGGTGCGCCAGACGATCAGTGTCGATATGCGCCATGCCGCGGTGGAATTCCGCAGCGAACATTATTTGACGATTGACGGCAGCGCGCCGTCGTCGTTCGGCAATCCATTGTTCGGCGCTTATCGCACCGGCGACGGAGGCTGGGTGCGACTGCACATGAACTTTCCGCATCATCGCGACAATGTTCTCAAATTCCTCGGTTGCGCGCCGAGCCGGCCGGCCATCGAAGCCGCATTGCAAGGCTGGCACGCTGTTGCCTTCGAGACGGAGGCCCATCAGAACGGATGCGTCGTCGCTGCGATGCGCACACCGGCCGAATGGGCACCGCATCCGCAGGCGGCTGCGCTTGCCGCGATTCCCGTTGTGCAGATCGACAAGATCGGCGCCGCGCCGCCGCGGCCCCTGTGGAGCGGCGGAAGACCGCTGTCGGGGCTTCGCGTGCTCGATCTGTCGCGGATCATCGCCGGGCCGGTCGCCGGTCGCGCGCTCGCCGCTCACGGCGCCGACGTGATGCGCATTTCGGCGCCGCATCTGCCCTTCATCGACTGGCTGGTCAAAGACACCGGACGCGGCAAGCTCTCTGCATTCGTCGATCTGTCGGCCCCGGAGGGTGGTGCCGCGCTGCAGCGGCTCATCGCCGACGCCGACATTGTCTTGCAGGCCTATCGGCCGGGCTCGCTGGCGGACAAAGGCTTCGGCCCGGCCGATGTGGCGGCGCTCCGCCCGGGCATCATCTACGGGTCACTGTCCGCTTATGGCGATATTGGTCCATGGGCCAACCGCCGCGGCTTCGATTCTCTGGTGCAGACGGCGACGGGCTTCAATGCGGCGGAAGCCCAAGATGCCGGCATCGAGGGACCCAAGGAATTGCCTTGTCAGGCGCTCGATCATGCGAGCGGTTATTTGCTCGCCTTCGGCGTGCTGATGGCGCGCATCCGCCAGGCGCACGAGGGCGGAAGCTTCCTGGTGCGTGTTTCACTCGCCGCGACCGGGCGTTGGATTTGGACTCTGGGGCGCGTGGATAAGGGCTTCGCGCTTCCACTGCCTCAGCGTGACGACGTCGCCGATTTGCTCGAGGAGAGCCGCTCGCCGTTCGGCCTGATGCGCGGTGTGCGTCACGCCGCGCAAATATCCGCGACACCGGCGGGCTGGACGCGCCCGGCGGTGCCGCTCGGCACGCATCCGCCGGTTTGGCCTTGAGCGACTATTGCCGAGGGATCATCCGATAGGATCGTCGGCAAAATCGTCTGCTTGCAACGCGATCGGTGTGCCGTGCGGAGTACGTTCGCAAGCGCGCGCCCAGGCGTCGCGCGTGCGCGCAAGCGTTTGCGCATCGGCAACGCCTTTGGTGGCAACGATGCGCTCGAGTGCGGCGAGCCAATGACGGTAATAGGTCTCGCCCGTATCGGGATCGCCGGCGGCCTGGGCTTTTTTGATTTCGTCGCCGAGCACGGCCGTCCATTCGTTCCAGGAAAACACGCCGCGTTCGTGGAGCGATAGCGCCAGCGCGAAGGCTTGCGCTTCCCATGGCTCACGAAACACCGGGCCTTCGGCATTGCGCGGGATGCCTGCTTCGTCTGCGAAACCGCGCGAGGACGCGGTGCCGCTGTTCATGGCTGCGCGCTCTCCAAATAGGGCTCGAAAGCTTCGATCGAGACCTTCAGGGTCGGATCGGCCGCCGCGCCGAACAATTCGCGAGCCGCGAACACCACGGTGTAGAGCCACTGCGGATCTTCACCACCGCCCACCGCAGTCGAGTCCGGAAAAACGTGGCAGCCGCGAATGGCTTCGACGATGCCGACATGGCCGCGCGCATAGCGCGGCAGCCGCGTGTGGGTCGGCGGATGCATGTTCTTTGCGCGCACGCGGTCGCCGACGGCAAAGCGCGCCGGCGTTGCCGCGGAGCGTTCGAAGCTACCGCGGTTCAGCGTGCGCGGCACGTCGGCGACTGCGAGCCTGCGCGCGGGCGGTTCGCTTTCATGCAGCTTGTGGCCGGCCGCAAGCTCATCCGCTCCGGCAAGCCCGCGGGCGACGACCATATTGTGCAGCCGCAGCGCCCATTTGCCATAGTACGACGCGGCCAAATAGACCTCCGGCGGCAATTGTTCGATGCCGGCGCGCCCTTCATCGATGGTCCAGGCCCCGATCGCCCCCATGGCGCGGTTGAGCGCCAGGCAACGGCCTTCCCATGACGCGTGAAACACCGGCTCGTTCGACTCGGGCTCGACTTTGCCGAAGCCGTGCATGCCGCCCATGTCGTGAATGCCATCCATCAGGCAGCCTCGCTCGGGAGCTTGGGCAGGCCGGTTCCGATCATGCTGTCGCGGGTCACCAGCGTGGCGAGTCGCGCTTCGCTCCAGCCCTCCGCGCCCGCCGGCCGCATCGGCAACACGATGAAGCGCGTCTCGGCGGTGGAATCCCACACCCGGATTTGCGTGTCGCTCGGCAATGTAACCCCGAAATCGGCGAGCACGCCGCGCGGATCGTTGACCGCGCGCGATCGGTAGGGCGCCGATTTGTACCAGACCGGCGGCAGGCCGAGCACTTCCCATGGATAGCAGGAGCACAGCGTGCAGACGATGATGTTGTGCAGCGCAGGCGTATTCTCGACCGCGATCAGGTGATCGCCGACCGGATTGACAAGTCCGAGCGTGCGCACGGCCTTGGTCGCGTCGGTCAGCAGTTCTTGCCTGAAGGTCTCATCGCTCCAGGCCTTGGCGATCACACGGGCGCCGTTGTGCGGACCGATTTTGGTTTCGTAAGCTTCGATCATCAGATCGAGAGCGGCAGGGTCGACGTAGCCCTTCTCCACCAGCACGGTCTCGATCGCCCGCACGCGCAGCTGCATCTCCGACAATTCGGAGCCGTGATGATGGCCGTCGGCGTCGTGGTCGTGATCTTGCGCCATCCTGCGATTCTCCCTCCAGCCTCCGGGAACGCCGGCACTATAGCATGCAAGCGCCATCGCCGGGCGCTCGATCATGCCGGAGGGGATTCCGCGACGGCTCGAACGGATCTGGAGTCTAGAGCATGATCCGGAAAAGTGGATGCCGGTTTTTCCGAAAAGATTATGCTCCGCCAAAAATCTAGAGCGCGATATCGATTCAACCGAAGGCGCTCGCGCTCCAGGGAATCGCGATGAATGCCGGTGCGCAATGCGCCGGCGCGTTTGCGGATCGTCGCCACGCGCTCTGCTCGACCGCCGTGCCGGAGGTCGCGCCGAACCGTAAAGACTAAAGGCAAGAAAAATGGGGGCGGAAAATTATTTTGCCGGTTGCGCGGCGATGGCGAGTGCCGAATAGCCGATCCCGTACCCGTCCGCCGTTTGTTGACCGAGCGGAGCGGTCTCATGAAAAACAGCGACGCCGAACAGTCCGATGGCCGCATACAGCGCCATGCCGAACCAAAGACTCAAAGAGACAGGATTTCGCATTGCAGCCCCGCGTAGTGCCACTTCCAAGCCCGACACGAGCCGCGCCCGAGCTCGCGTCCCTTATGGCACGATCGAATTATTATTTCTGACTTACGCCGCGGAGTTTTGCTGACGAGGGTTACTATTTCTTTTCCAGAAGAAGCGTGCCTTCTTTGCGGATAAGTGGCTGCAACGTTTCCGCAAGTTTTGCCAAAAGCCAAGGGAGAAATACCTCGAGCCTCACGGAATCGTCGGCCACGTCGATCGTGCCGTTGGCCGATTGGCCGAGCGCGCTCACCCGAAACTGCAAGTGATCGCCGGTCCAGGTCTGCTCCTGGATGCTGAAAAGATGCGAAAAGTTCGATCCGGCACTGCCCAGACCGTGCTGCAGGCGGCGAAGCGCCTCTTGTTTGCCGAGGCGATGCGGAATGGTGATGACGAGTGGTGCTGACATGCGCAAAACCGATGTGGGCGATCCATCCATAATGGGCGAGCGTGCACGGCGCTGCAATCCTGCCGGAAGCGGCTCAATGCTCGCCGCGTTACCTAGGCAACGCACGAGACGCGCTCGACCATCAACAATTCAGCTTAAACTTTATTTAATCATTGCCCGTATGCGCGTGAACCAAATCGTTCAACGCGATGGCGACAGCTTGGCTCAGCCATCGGCGTTTGCCGACGCAAGCGACGGCATGCTTGCGGTCGACGCGCGCTTAAACCAGTGGTCATGCGCCAGCGTGCCGACCGCCATGGCAACGATGAACACGATCACCGGCACCGACAGCGTCGCCAGATTGGCAATCGCCGGCCCGGGACACAAGCCGACCAGACCCCAGCCCACACCGAACAGGATCGAGCCGGCAACCAGCCGGCGGTCGATGACCGATTGCGCCGGCCACTGGCTCTTTTCGGCAAAAATCGGCGCGCCTCGCCGCGCCAGCGCGTAGCCGATACCCGTGACGATGAGTGCCGACGCCATGACCACCGCCAGGCTCGGATCCCAGCCGCCGCTTGGGATCGCGAAGATGTCCAGAAAGGCCAGAACCTTTTCCGGCCGCATCATCCCGGAAATGAACAGGCCCCAACCAAAGACGAAACCACAGACCAAGCTCGAGAGGGCGCGCATGTCAGGCTCCGATCACGTGGCGCATCAGCGCGACAACAACCACCGCGGCGGCCATGAAAATGGCGGTCGCGGCGATTGAGCGTGGCGAAAGCCGCGCGATGCCGCAGACCCCATGTCCGGAGGTGCAGCCATTGCTCAGTCGCGTGCCGAAGCCGACAAGCACGCCGGCGACGGCGACAAGGGTGAGGCTTGCGGGCATCTGCGGGGTCGAAAGCGGCCATCCGAGCAGCCAGGCGGAGAACGGGGCGACGATCAGCCCGATGACAAAGGTGGCGCGCCAGAGGCGATCGTCGGCGGCCGGGTCGATCAGCCCGGCAAAAACGCCGGTGATGCCGGCAATGCGGCCGTTGAATCGCATCAGAAGAACCGCGGCGAGCCCAATCAGTGCGCCCCCGATAGCAGCGGAAATCGGTGTGAAATTGCTCATGGTGTTGCCTCGAAGTCGAAACAGCAACGCCCGGATTTGGCCGTCGCCGCAAGCCGTTCCACAATAAGTCGTCGGCGCGTCGCCGCAACAGGCGTTCTCGACGCGACAAAACCCCGGCATGATGAAGTGTTTGCGGCACCCCCGAAATGCGAAATAATTGTGTTGCGCCGAGCCCTTACGCCGGAAGGTCCTTCTGGGCACGAAAATTTGTGAAATAGATCTCGTTTGGCGAGGGAGGGCTGACGAAAATGACCCAGAGCGATCGGTTTGCGGCGATGGAGCAGACCCACGACGCGGTTCTGGCGCGGGTGCGGGCGCTTACCCCGATGATCCGGGACCGGGCCGCCGCGGCCGAGGAGGCGCGCACGTTGCCCCGCGCGAGCGTCGACGCGCTCCTGGCCGCCGGCATTTCCCGCATCCTTATTCCGCCGCGCTATGGCGGCTATGGATTGAGCCTCGACACCTGGTTCGACGTTGTTCGCGAAATCGCCAAGGCGGATGCGTCGCACGGCTGGTGCGCCAGCCTGATGATTCATCATCCGCATTATGTGGGCCAATTTCCCGAGCCGGCGCAAAAGGCGATTTGGGCCGAAGGAGTGGATTACGCCATCGCGGCCTCGGTGCAGCCCTCCGGACGCGTCACCGCAGTTGACGGCGGCTATCGGATTTCCGGCGAATTCGGTTTCGCCAGCGGCATCAATCATTGCCGTTGGCTCGTCGTCGGCAGCATCGCGGAAGGCACAGGCGGTCCGGAAGCGAGATTTTTTCTGGTGCGGCCAAACGAATATCAAATCAAGGACACCTGGTTTACGAGCGCGATGCGCGGCACCGGCAGCAACACGGCGGTTTTGGACGACGTCTTTGTGCCGACCGACCACACGCTTGCGCTCTCGGACCTCCGCGAGGGCAAAACCCCCGGCGGCAAACTGCATGACAATCCGATCTACCGCGCCCCTTGGATCAGCTACGCGCCGCTCACCTTCACGGCTCCTATGCTGGGCGCGGCACAAGGCGCCTACGACATGTTTCGCGAATGGATAAAGACGCGGAAGGCCGGTCGCGGCGGCGCGTCGCTGGCGCAAGTTACCAGTGTGCAAGTGCGGCTTGCGCGGACGGCCGCCGATCTGGACGCCGCCGAATTGCTGCTCCGCCGCGCGGTCGACGCTGCCCGCTCGGCGAGCCCGCCGCCGCTCGAGCTGCGTGCGCGCACCATGCGCGATTGTTCGCGCGCCGCCGAACTGTGCGTCGATGCCATCGATACGCTGCTCGGCATGAGCGGGACGGCGGGATTTGCCGCCTCGCATCCGATTCAGCGCGCCTGGCGCGACATCCATTTCGCCGCGATGCATGTAGCGCTCAATCCTGAACAGAATTTTGCTCATTTCGGCCGCAGCGAACTTGGCATTCCGCGCGATCCACATCTGCCGTTCTTTTGATATACAGAAGGCCGCACACTTCCTTGTGAGCCAAGAACAACCGGTGAGGACCGCCCATGAAATTTTACGATTGCACCACCGCGCCTAGCCCACGGCGGGTTCGCATTTTCCTGGCCGAGAAGGGCATCACGGTGCCTACGGTGCAGGTCGATCTTCGCAACAACGAGCAACTGACGGCGGAATTTCGCGCCATCAATCCGGACGCGACGGTGCCCTCGCTCGAGCTCGACGATGGCACCCGCATCAATGACGCAGTCGGGATCTGTGTCTATTTCGAAGCGCTCCACCCACGACCGGCGCTCATGGGCGAAACCGCGGAGGAAAAAGCGCTGGTTGCTTCCTGGCAGCGGCAGGTCGAGCGCAACGGCTTTTACGCCGTCATGGAAGCGTTTCGTAATGCGACGCCGGGCCTCAAGGGGCGCGCACTGCCCGGACCCCATGACTACGAGCAGATTCCGGCCCTGGCCGAGCGCGGACGCCTGCGCGTGCAACATTTCTACGAGCAAATGGACGCCCAGCTGGCGCAGAGCGAATTTATCGCCGGCCCGCGCTATTCAATCGCCGACATCACCGCGCTGATCACTATCGATTTCGCCGGCCGAGCGAAAATGCCGATCCCGGCGGACTGCGCGCATGTGCACCGCTGGCATACGCAAGTCTCGGCACGGCCGAGCGCCAAAGCCTGAACCGAGGCTTACCAATGAGCGACATCCGTCAAGTTCTGGAATGGCTGGCCGGCGGAGCGCTCTCGGGGCCCAATTCGGAAGATGTGCTGGCGCAGATGTGCCAGCGGTTATTGGCGGCCGGCGTGCCGCTGTGGCGCGGAGCCGTTTTTGTCACGACGTTACATCCCGACGTCATGGGCCGGCGTTTTCTTTGGCAAGCGGAATCGGGCGTCACGGTCTCGAACGCCTTTCACAGCTTGGTGGAACAGGACGAGTATCGCAAAAGCCCGTTCACGACAGTCTACGAGACCCGCAAGCCGCTGCGCCGCCGCTTTGCCGATCCGGATTGCCCGGCCGACTTTGAGGTTCTGCAGGACCTCCGCGCGCAAGGCGCGACGGACTATGTCGCATTTCCGCTGGTGTTCACGGACGGCAGCATCCACGTCGCAACGTGGTCCACGCGACAGCCGGGCGGTTTCAGCTCCAAACAACTCGCCGATCTTGAATCCGTCATCGCGCCATTGGCACGGGTGGCGGAAATCCGTGCGTTGCGGCGCACGTCGGAAAATCTGATCGACACGTATGTCGGTCACCAGACCGGCGAGCGTATCATGTCCGGTCAGATCCGCCGCGGCTATGTCGAGGCGATCCGCGCAGCGATTTGGCTATCGGATATGCGCGGGTTCACGTCGGTCTCGGAGCGGCTGCCGCCGCAGGCATTGATCGACCGTTTGAACCTCTATTTCGGCTGCCAGGTTCCGGCCGTGCTCGGTCACGGCGGCGAGGTGCTCAAATTCATGGGCGATGGCCTCTTGGCGATCTTTCCCATCGCCGCGGAGGCCGAAGTTGGCGAGGTCTGTCGCCGCGCACTGTCTTGCGCGCGGGAATTCAAGCAAAGCATCGCCGAGTTGCCGCCTCCCGCCGAGAACGAAACGCCGATCCGTTTCGGTCTTGCGCTTCATGTCGGCGAAGTCATGTACGGCAATATCGGCGGCGGCAATCGCCTCGACTTCACCTGCATCGGCCCGGCGGTGAATCTGGCCGCGCGGATGGAAAAGGTCGCCGCCAAGCTCGGCGAGCCGGTCGTCGCCTCCGCGGCCTTCGCAGATCATGTCCCCGACGCATTCGCGCGTCTCGGCGAGCACGTGGTCGCCGGTTTTGCCGCACCGCAAACCGTCTACGGCCTGGTGCACTGACGGCTCCTTGGCTGCTACGTGGCGGCATTGTTCGCGCCCGGGGCCGAACTATATGTCGGTGGCGAAGACGCCTCTGGCGGAATCGAGACCGCAAGGGCAAACTGGCGTCATCGAGATACCGGAGCATGCGCCGGAAAGCGGTTGCCGGCTTTCCGGAAGTTCATGCTCCATCAATGAGCTAGTGTGGAAGGCCGCCCCGATGCCGCTGCGCGACGTCAAGCTCGAAGACAAATATGATCTCGGCCATACCCACGTGTTCGTCACCGGCTTCCAGGCGCTGGTGCGGCTTTGCCTCATGCAGAAAGAGCTGGACCGCCGCAACGGCCTGAACACCGCAGGATATGTCAGCGGCTACCGCGGCTCGCCTCTCGGCGGTCTCGACACCCAGTTCCAGCGGGCGGCGCCGTTCCTGAAAAAGAGTGACGTCCGTTTCCAAGCCGGCCTCAACGAGGACCTGGCGGCAACCGCAGTCTGGGGCACGCAACAGGCCGAACTCCGCGGCGAAGGCAAGTTCGATGGCGTGTTCTCCATGTGGTACGGCAAGGGCCCGGGCGTCGACCGCACCGGTGACGTGTTCCGCCATGCCAACCTAGCCGGCACCGCCAAGCACGGCGGCGTGCTGGCGCTGATGGGCGATGACCATACGGCGGAATCGTCCACCACCGCGCATCAGTCCGAGTATCACTTCATCGATGTGATGATCCCTATCCTCAATCCGGCGGGCGTGCAGGAGGTTTTGGACTACGGGCTTTACGGCTGGGCGATGTCGCGCTTCACCGGCTCGTGGGTGGCGCTCAAGACCATGCACGAGACGATCGAGTCGACTGCGGCGATCGAGGCGAGCCTTGACCGGATCAACATCATCAAACCGACCGACTTTCTCATGCCGGACGGCGGCCTCAACATCCGCCTCAACGATCCGATCCTGGCGCAGGAAGCGCGACTGCACGACTTCAAGCGCGATGCGATGCTGGCGTTTCTGCGCGCCAACAAGATCAACCACGCCATCACGTCGGGCGGCCGCGAGCCCAAGATCGGCATCATCACCACCGGCAAGAGCTATCTCGATGTGCGCCAGGCGCTCGACGAGCTCGGCATCGACGAGCTTGCCTGCAATCAGCTCGGCATTCGTCTCTACAAGGTCGGCTGTCCGTGGCCGATCAGCCGCCGCGAACTCGCCGAATTCGCCAGCGGCCTCGATCTCATTATTGTGGTCGAGGAGAAACGCTCGCTGATCGAAGTCCAGGTCCGCGAGGAACTTTACGGCAGCGCCAATCAGCCGGTCTGCATCGGCAAGCGCGACGAGCAAGGCAACTGGCTGTTTCCGGTCAAGGGCGCGCTCGATCCCAACGATGTGGCGATCTGCATCGGCGAGCGGCTGCTGAAATATCACCGCAACGACGATATCGCCGGGCGCCTGGCGCGGCTCAAGGACTTGCAGCGCATCGCCGCGGAGACGCGCGACATCGCGCAGCGGATTCCGTATTTCTGCTCGGGCTGTCCGCACAACACTTCGACCGTCGTACCCGAAGGCATGCGCGCCTACGCCGGCATCGGCTGCCATTTCATGGCGCAGTGGATGGACCGCTCGACGCTCGGCTATACGCAAATGGGCGGCGAGGGCGCCAACTGGGTCGGCGAAGCGCCGTTCTCCACCCGGGCGCACGTCTTTCAAAATCTCGGCGACGGCACCTACAATCACTCCGGCTATCTGGCGATCCGCGCCGCCATCGCCGCCAACACCAACATCACCTACAAGATCCTGTTCAACGACGCGGTCGCGATGACCGGCGGCCAGGCCAATGACGGCGGCTTGACCGTGCCGCAGGTCGCCCGCCAGGTCGCGGCCGAAGGCGCCAAGCGGGTCGTCATCGTCACCGACGAGCCGGACAAATATCCGAGCAATGTCGAGTGGCCGGCCGGCCTCAGCGTCCATCACCGCGACGATCTGATCGTGGTGCAGAAAGACCTTGCCGCCATCCCGGGCGTGACGGTGATGATCTACGATCAAACCTGCGCCGCGGAAAAGCGCCGCCGCCGCAAGCGGCACACGTTCCCGGATCCGGACAAGCGCGTCATCATCAATGAGCTTGTGTGCGAAGGCTGCGGCGATTGCGGCGTCAAGTCGAACTGCG
>Ga0210386_10003393_pt1 | contig 13387 bp, 7 predicted proteins | sample IncBWH32OmetaG_FD_160091 | JGI IMG/M metagenome (GOLD analysis project Ga0210386, IMG submission 160091) | Forest soil microbial communities from Barre Woods Harvard Forest LTER site, Petersham, Massachusetts, United States - Inc-BW-H-32-O ... | reverse complement strand
CCGCGTGTCCACTAGGATTGCTGCCCGCAGAGTGCGCAAGCGCTCGATGACGCCACGAGAAAGATCCGAGCTTTATTCCGGGTGCGAGGTCGGAGCCACTGTTTTATCCTAAGAACTTAGAAGAACTGTGTGGAGCGCCTTCCGATGACGACCTTTTCCGAAATTATCGAACTGAACCGCGGGCAAAAGGTCAGCGAAATCGATCCGTTCACGGAAGGGCGCTACAAGCAGTTTGTCCGCCATCTGCCGCCCGGTGCACACGACGTGCTGGATGTCGGCTGCAACACCGGCCGAGGTGGTGTTGTGATGAAAACGTTTCGTCCCAGCCTCCGCATCACCGGGCTAGATTGTGTCCCGGAACGGGTGCAGGCGCTCGACCCGAATATTTACGACGCGAAAATTTGTGACTTCACCCAATCGATCTCGTCGCCATCCGACAGTTTCGATGCTATCGTGGCTGGCGAGTTCATTGAGCACCTTCCACCCGATCAGGTCGACGCTACGCTATGCGAGTTCTTCCGCTTGCTCCGACTTAGGGGCCTATTGCTGTTGACCACGCCTAACCCCCGCTACATCAGACATTTTCTGGAGAGAACGAGCGTGCTCGGAGGCGCGCACATTTCGCAGCATTATATCAATAGCCTGCGTCGGCGGCTTGCTGCTGTCGGATTCTCTGCGATTACCATCCGCGGAAGTGGACGTGTATCCTCTATGCTCGGCGAGCGCATCCCTTTGCGCGCCATCTACGGCAGCTATCTCGCCCTCGCAAGCAAATGGTAGCAGGCCCGCAGCAGGCGATCCTCAACAGGCTTGGAATCGAGGGCTCCTTTCTCTCCCCGGATGCGAAACAGCTCGCTTCGGACGCTGGCCGCCGCTGCGGCGGACGACGCCGCAAACATGTCGCTTCGCGGGCTACCCGGCGTGTCACGCCAGACGACGCCCGCGACCGGGTTCGCCAGTCGACGCTAAAAGCGGCCTCAGCGCTTCAAAAAGAGCGACCGAGCCGCCGGAAACGCGCGGATTCAGTCGTTGGATACAACCGCAGAGCATCTGATGGAAACAAACTGAATATATGTCGCTTTCTAGCATCACCCTATTCTAGTATCACCCCATTTTCTGTCCACGGGTGGCACTTCTGTCTCTCCAATTCTGTCACCTGACCGCATGATCTTTCAGTGTTAATAGATTTCCAAATGCAATGGTAGCCGGAAAACCGACGCAATCCAATCATATGGCGCTAGCGGTTTCGAGGTCACAGGCATGCACCGATCAACGCGTGCATTCCGAACTTTAGACGGCTAGACTTCTGGCAAACGATAGTATACCGGGAAGTGGCAAATCGATTGGCAAGCGGGAGGCGAGACCAATGACAAAACAATGTTTGTGGAACGGAATAACGCACGCAGTATGTATTCTCAAGGATCTAATTTCTGTACATCTTGGCTTCACGGTCATTCTCCTGCTCTTCAGCGGAAGTGTCGCCCGCGCCATTCCTTTCACTCCCCTTCACGTATATTATATTTCCTCATCCGGAAATGACGCCAATGCCGGTACTTCTCCAAGTAAGGCATGGGCGACCCCGAAGCATCCCGTCCAATGTGGGGATGTGATCATAGTGGCTGCGGGGAGCTACGGGCAGGGGTGGACCTTTGGAGTGAATAGCTGGGGTGCTGTTTCAAACTGTCCTTCAACGACGGGAGGGATCGATGGTAAAGGTGGTATTTATTTCGCTACACTCCTTTGCGCGGGGCCCTATGTGACCAGTTGTTCAGTCAACGGAGGAGCATCGGAGGCGTTTCGCGTAACAATGTCGAATTGGGCTGTCGAGGGATTTACTGCTACGCAAAATAGCACTGCGACGGGTGGATGCTATTCCGCGAGCTCGAATACCACGGCAACTTTGCATCACATTGCTTTTATCAACGATATTGCGATCAATTGTGATTATGCCGGTTTTGATACGTATAGCTGGACGTCGCCCGGCGGGGTGGATCAAACCGCAATTGTCGGCGCAATCGCCTATAATGGCTCCCCGAGCACGGGCGGGGGCGGAATTTGCGGCAGCGGGGTCTCCATTATTCCCGTCGACGGTCCAGACACAAGCGCGGGAACTCACGTGTTTGTTGCTGGATACTTCGGATACAAAAATATCAACGCATCGTCGGGGGCTGGCTGCAACACTGATGGCGAAGGACTTATTTTCGATTCGTGGGCGTGTAACCATTATACGCGTCAAGGCGTCGCCGAACAGAATGTTTGGTGGTATAATGGCGGCCCCGGATTTGAGGTATTTCCCAACTGCTTGACAAATGGCGATAGGGCGAACGTTTACGTGTTTAACAACACGTCATATGGAAACGCAGAAGATCCCAAGCACACAGGGAGTTCCTCCGATCTGCTTCTTCAGAATATAGCACCGAGTTCAGACTATGGTTCGTCTTATAGTGTCTCCAATAATATAGTAGTATCCACTGAAGCGACGAGCGGAAACGCTGGCAAGGCGCCCGTCTACACGGCAGCGTTTTGGCTGACTAACGGCAGTACTTCCTTGGTTAGCGCAAAGGGGAACTATTTTTGGCAGAGCAACCCCGGGAAGGTGACGACGGCAGGAAATCCCAACACGGATGTCTGGGCTAGTGGGGCCCATAACACCACCTCCTTCCCGTTTGGAACGAACACTTATCAAAACCCTTCTCTTGCCAATCCGAAGGGCCTTCCCACGCAGGCGCCGAATTGCAGTAGCTACACGAACACAACGGCTTGCATGAATGAGGGATATAACGTTGCGGCGGACCTGCGGGCGGGGGCTGGCGGCCCACCAGTTTCCAACCTCTCCGGCTACTTGGCGCCTGGGCCGTGCGCGACCGACCCGTTTTTTCCGAGCTGGTTGAAAGGGGTTGTGTTTCTTCAGCGGAACGGATCGGCCATCACGGAGAGCGCGGGCTTAATTACGCAGCCGTGCGGTATGTAGACGGGCAAACACCGGTCGTGGATTGCTTTTTCAGTTAGGCGAGCAGCGCCACCGAATGGTGGCGCTGCCTGGCGGCTCCCCCTAAGTTCGAAGGGGGGTACGGCGACGACGGCACATCGGACTGCTGTTTGGGTTAACGGTCAGCCGCTTCGGGAGCGACTCGAGAGGTTCGCCGGTATCTGTCGCTAGGTAAGTAAGGCCTCCCGGCAAGGACGACGCCCGACCTCATTCCAAATGAGATCTGTGGCCTTGCGTTTCTCATGAGGTAGTAAGCATATTCGCATTCGCCTAGCCCTCCTGCGCGCATCGGGCTGCCCCTTTATCAGAATCTCCCGCCTTCGGCCCGAGCAATGGTTCTCGGGCCGGAACGCCAGTTCCTTGCGTTAGGCGCTCGTCAGCACATCAATCGCCTTGCTCGATCCTCGGCTTGCTGCGACCGAATGCAAATCCGACCGCGGCTCGGCTCAAGCTCACGCGCCAGTTCTCCGAGCTTGCGTCAAGATCGGAGTTCCGTCGACGTGCGGCTCTCAACTCCAGTCTATTCTTGACGTTCGCCGTATTTGCGCCTGACTGAGCCTGTTATATAGACCGCTTGTCTCACGCGTTGGCGGCGCGGGTCGCGAGCGATCGCGGATCGTCGCGAAGGGAATTCGCTTGCAGGGCCGCGTCATATTTCTACTAGCGCGGCTTATTCCTAGCGTCCTTGCGCTTGTGGTCGCGGCGCTGCTGACGCGATTGCTGAAACCAGAAGAGTATGGCCTATACGCGCTAGGCCTTTCGATCATCTTCTTTTTGACGATTGGCGTCTTCGAATGGCTCGGCCTCAGCCTCATGAGGATGGCAGCCGGAGCTGGTCGCCCCGATCTCCTGTATGGCACGATCATGACGTGCTTCGTTACGCTCCTTGGCGTATGCGTCGTCGTCGCCGGTTTAGCGCTAATGGTGGTAGACGTCAGCAATTATGCATTGCTGATTTTCGCAAGCCTCCTCGCCTCTTCCGTAACGGTCTGGTTCGAGCTGCGGCAACGGCTCCAGATGGCCGAACTTCGGGCCGCCGAATATTTTCGGATGAGTGTCGGTCGTGGGCTGCTTACCACTCTACTGGTCTCTGCGGCGGCCTTCACTTGGCATAGCGCGTCTTCAAGTTTGTTCGCCCTCGCCGTGGGCAATTGTCTAGCCGGTTTTCTTGTGCCGGAGCGACACCTTGGCTTCAGCCGACTTCGTTTCGACCGAGAAATATTCGCCTCGGTCCTCCGGTTCGGAGTTCCGCTATCGGTCAGCATAGGCCTCACGACGTTTTTGATGTCACTCGACAAATGGCTATTGCAGGCCTTGTCAGGTCCAGAGGCGGTCGGCTTGTTCAACGCGGCCGGTTTGCTGACCCAGGTGCCGATCCAGGCATTAGCGGTCGGCATAGGGCCCTTGGCCTATTCGTTGGCCGTACGAACGCTGGAGGTTAGCTCCAAAGCGACGGAATCCCAGCTGGCGCAGAATTTCATTATCCTCATTGGCATCGTGCTGCCGAGCGCGGCCGGCGTCGTTGCCGTGTCAGACAACCTGGCCCATCAGATCGTCGCGCAGTTCTATTGGAAATCGGTCGTCTCCCTAGCGCCATGGCTCTCGGCGGCGGCCGTCGTGGGGACTATACGCTCCTACCACATTGACGCTGCCTTCCAGCTTGCGAATCGAACCTTGTTGCTGACTCTATTTACGGTGCTTGCTGTCGTTGTAAATCTGACCTTGAACATATGGTTGATTCCAACGTTGGGCGTGTTGGGCGCGGCCATCGCTAGCTTTTTCGCATTGCTGTCCTCTTCTGTTGTAGCGGCAATCTGCAGTCGATTCGTATTTCCTTTGCCTCTGCCAATGATTGATACGGCTAAGGTGCTGGCGAGCACGGGCGTCATGTTCCTGGTCGTTCGCCAACTCGCATCGTGGTCAGGGCCATGGGCTCTCCTTTGCCAAATTACGATCGGATGCGTCGTCTATGCCTCACTCGTCATGGTACTCAACGTCTTGAATGTCCGCGGATGGATTATCCAGCGCTTCCCCCGACTCCGGCGACGGGCGCCGCGGTATGGCGGCCAGGCCTAACCGCCAGTAGCATGACAACAGGTAGCTTCTAGACCGGGCAAAACCCTCGTGATTGCGGCTGGGATGACTAGCCGCACGTCAACGCAATTGCAGCGAACCTTCAGTCTGGGGCGCCTTGCGGACTAGGATATATGCTTATATTATCTGTACAATGAGGGTTTCTGGACGCTTCGGCGGATACTTAAGAGACAGGGGGGCAGGCGTATTGGCGCATGCGCCGATCAGAAACGCGCCCTAAACCCGCGCCTCCACCTAATCCCAGCAGGATTTAAGCAATCAATCATGCCACTCAAACACGTTCCGAACCTTAAACCCCTGGCCAAGGGAATGCTATCGTTCGCGGTTCCGAAACTCGGCACCGTGAACGGCTACGATAATCCGCTGGGAACGCTTGCCGCCGACAGTTGCTATTCGATCTTCTTGCGTCACCTATGCCTGCCGCGCGACGCACACCTGGTCGATCTGCGGAAAATCGTTGCTGAACTTGGGCCGGGTACGAACAACTCAAGAAATCGAGACGATGTTGACGGTCCGTGCTAGGCCCAACCGAGCCAATTAGACAAGAGGGGGCGCGGCTGTCAGCAATGTCACTCGCTCACACGTTTGGAGCTATCTCCGGCATGATCGCCAAAGACCTCTTTCATGGCCCGCCCATTTAATTCAAGCCGGGTAAGTCAAAAATGGACCCATTGATTAAACGCCGCTGGCCTCGCTGGGCTGTTTGCTGGCTTTTGCTGTGCCAGATACAGGCGTTCAATATAATTGATCGCGTATTCTGGGGTTCTTGGCTCGGGAAAACCGGGGATAAGTTCACCCAATTCATGGCTATGTCCCAAATAGTTATAAGCGTGATACTGTTTGTGGCAGGATTACGGCGCTGGTCGGGTCTCCAGAAAGGTGGTATTCTCTCCCTGTCTTTGGCTGTGTTTCTACTGTGCTCGGCGGCCTGGTCAGTTGACGGTGGGGCTACCGTTCGAGCGGGGATTCAGTACTTTTTCCTTTTGTTAGGTTTGATTGGGGCGGCGGAGAACCTCGACGGTGATGATTTCATGGATCTCCTCGCCTGGGTGTGCTTCCTGTCGGCTGTCGCTTGCCTTATTCTCCTTTTTACCGCTCCAAGCTATGCAATTGGTGAAGCAACGGGTGAGTTCCGCGGCGTCTTCGGCCAAAAAAACGTCCTAGGACAGGCCATGGTCGTTGGTGGGCTCGCTTGCCTCCACAGCCTTCGGGCGCGAAGGCGAAGCCGATTGTCGGCCATGTCCATGCTTTTTGTCATGATATTTGTGACCATCAAGTCCGAATCTACCACGTCACTTCTGGTTATACTGCTGTTTTGCGTTCTCGGAGCCGGGATACCACTTCTGCAGAGAGGGGGAGGCGCCAGAATGCTTGGCGTCGTTTTGCTCACCCTCCTTCTCCTAATCGCGTCAGTTGCCGTCTTCACTCCCGATTCCTTATTGGAATTGATCGGTAAGGATCCCACGTTGACGGGTCGCACGGACATTTGGGGCTATGTGATTCCTTTTATCTATCAGCGGCCGTTGTTGGGATGGGGGTATGCTGCATTCTGGTCCACCCAAGATCCCGCGGCTTGGGAAATTGCGAATGCGCTTCGTTGGTTCTCTCCCCAGGCGCATAATGGCCTTCTGGAAATTCTCTTGAGCGGCGGACTCGTCGCCGCAGTTTGGTTCATTTACCTTTGGGTTCGAACGTTTCGGTTGTCGTTACAATGCATCCGTGTCGACAGCGCGATGGCGATAACCGGTTTCTCAATCTGCGCGGGTATACTATTGGAAGCCGTTAGCGAGCAAGTTCTGTTGTACGTTGACGGATTAAGCGCCATCTTCTTCGTAACTGGCTTCTTTTGCGAGAAAGCCGTTTCAAGAGCGCGGCGACGACGTCCAATTACCCTCGTAAATGTTGTCAGAGCCCGATCCACTCGCGTTGCGTCCTCGCCTGCGACCGCGAAGTAATTAAAGCTCGTAACTGCTGCAATTGGGATCGAGTTCGGCTGAACCTCCAAGGCATGGCGCGGTGGATTCGATGGGGGGTTCGAACGCTCAAGTAGCCCGGATAGCAAGGCCCGTGCTGGGTGCGAATGGTCTCACAACCGGCCAAATGGCGACCCGCATTCCATGCACTGAGATCAGCGATCACATTGCGCCGGAGACATAGTCCCGCGCGCGCAATCGGCCTTGAAAAGGCGGTGTCGTGGCAACCAGTCGCATTTGTCACTCGACCAAGATGGGACTAGGGGCGCCTTGCTCCCTTCTTAGCCGATGGCGAAGTCGGCCAAACGGGCGTTCCACGAAAACCAACATCAAATACGATGCCGACATCGTAATGAGCAACCCGCTGACGACCGATTCGATGCGGTATGGTGAACCGAAAATCACCTCGGCGGGCGTCCGAGATATTAGATGAAATAAATATATTGAATAGCTTAACCGACCGACGAGAACCATTGCGGGGCTGGCGAGTATCCGACGGACGAGAGTATCTGGTCGATCCGTCAGAATCGCTGTAAAGAGCGGCATTAACGCAATTCCTTGAAGGGAATACCGCACCGTCTCCCTGAAGCCATCGTTTCGAATAACAAAGGCTGCCATGATTATACATATCCCAATTATTCTAATCACTCTCATCCGGAGGATATTGACGACCGCGATCTTCCACGGCGTCTCGAAGAGGACGCGCAGCAGCGCTCCATAAAGAATCGAATCGATGCGAGTGTCGGTGGCGATACCTGTATAGTCGGTCGAAACGGATAATCCCCAGTGGGCCACCGCTCTCCATAATAATATTGTGAGGCAGGCCAGAACGATAATAGATAAAAGCTTGCGTGGATTATTGATGTTGAATTTTATAATCAGTGGCCATAATAAATAAAAATGCTCTTCGACTGCCAACGACCAGCAAGGGCCGAAGGGAATGACTTTGTTGTCACTCATCCCCCAGGCCAGATCATAGTAGTTGGTATAATACAGCAACGCCGCCATTATCGTACCGGTTGGAACGGGTGTCCCATCTACGAAAACGCGGGTGATACGATAAAAAACAACCGCGACGAGGATCATAATCAACAAAGGCGGCGTCAATCGGATCCATCTTCTTAGATAGAATCTAAAAATGTCTATCCCATTGGAAAGATGGTATTCCGAGAAAAATAGGGTCGTTATCAAATATCCACTTAAAAAGAAAAATAGTGTTACGCCAAACCCGCCCGGGACCAATGGCAGCAGCCTATAATGTGCGCATACCACGAAGCCAATCGCAACGGCTCTTATACCGTCTAATTCTCTCACATACTTGTCGCTCGCGATGGGTACAAGGCCACCCCTGTCGCTAGCTACCGTCGCCATCGTTGAGAAGTTCATCTGTCACGGCTCATTGTTTAGGCGACCACCTATGGGAATCTCGACAACGTCAGCCCAAGTAACTCCCTAGAGTGCCGGCTAATTGACCTTAGGGTGCAGCGGCTGTTGGAGCTATTCAACAGGACCGAATAGCGGCCTCGATTCCCTTCGCCATGATCGACGCGCCAGGATCTTTGAAGACCGTAAAGTGATCGCCCGGAACAACGACTACATCGACGCCGTCTTCCGCCATTCCACCCCAACCCAACTTGGGATCGAGGAATCGACCGGCCGGCTCACTCGTGCTGCGGAATATGGTCAACCGCCCTTTAATCGATTTTGGCTCATAAAGGTTCAGCATTGCTGTTGTATAATTGAGCAGCCAATTGTCGTAAGCTCGCGCCGTAGCATAGGCAGGCTCGGCGCCTGCCTCGGCGACCTGCCCTCGACGGAAGAAGCGGCGCACCGTGCTGCGATCGGCAATAAAGCCCCACAAGGACTTTTCCCCAGACCTCACCGTGGCCCAGTCTGTCAGGATCAACTGCCAGCGATAGGCGTAATCCGCCAGTCTCGATCGAAGCCAGCCAAGACGTTTGAAATAGCCTGGAATCCACGTATCGATCATAAAGACGCGCGATACAATTTCTCCAGCCTCCAGCAGCTGACGGGCTATCTCGAACGCCAGCGTGCCGCCATTGCACCATCCCACCAGCGCGTAGGGGCCCGTGGGCTGAATCTCGCGGATCAACCGGACATATTGACCGGCTGTCTCCTCGATGGTGACGGGCAATTTGTCTCTTTCAATCGCTGGATCGAAGAGCTGCAGCGCCGCGATCGACAGACTTTCATTGAGGCGCTGTGACAGTGTAAGAAAGATGCCCGTGTTGTTGATAGCGAAGATGGTACGCTCCGCGTGGCGCGATCCCATCCGTACGACCTCGCGGAAGTCGAAGTCCTGTTCGCGAGGGGAGCGAAGCAGGTTTAAGAACGCGGTGAAGCCGGGTGATTCGAACAGCGCGGACATGCTGATTCGATGCCCAAACGCCGCCTCAACACGGGCGAGCAGACGGGCGGCGAGCAAAGAGTGACCGCCCAACTCGAAGAAATCCGCGGACGGGTCGACCGATTGGACGCCTAGGATTTCGCGCCAGATCTGCGCAAGTCGGATCTCAAGATCGTCCAATGGTTGCAGCCGAGCGGGTTCGGCCGGTTCTTCGCGGGGTAGCAGAGCCAGTGATTGCCGGTTGATCTTGCCGTTCGGCAGCAATGGGATGGCGTCAAGGACAACGATATCCCGGGGCCGCATATAACCAGGCAGCGTCGCCGCAATGTCAGCCCGGAGCGCTTCGATGACTTGCTGGCGCCGCGTGGCTGCGTTGCCCTTTAACTCGATATAGGCAAAAATGCCGGTCTCGCCCGACGCGCTTTCCCCGGTAATTGCCACCGCTCGACGTACCGCGTCGTGCCGCAGCAAAACCGCCTCGATCTCGCCGAGCTCGATCCGGAAACCGCGCAACTTGATCTGCTGGTCGGTTCGGCCAATATACTCGAACTCGCCGTCCTGGCGCATCCGCACGAGATCGCCGGTCCGGTATAGTTTCGCGCCTGGCGCGTCGCGGAATCCATCAGCCGGAAAGCGCTCGCTCGTCAGCGCTGACATGTCCCAATAACCAACGGCGACGCCGTCGCCGCCTATCATCAACTCGCCGATCGCGCCCTGCGGAACGAGCGCGCCATTGCCGTCAACGACATAGAACTGGGTGTTGGCGATCGGCGGGCCAATTAGGATCGGGTCGTTGCCGCGCGTAATCCGTCTGGCTGACGACCAGATGGTCGTCTCCGTTGGCCCGTACATGTTCCACAATTCGGGACTACGCTCCAATAGACGATCCGCGAGATGGCGGGGCAGCGCCTCGCCGCCGCACAGCATCCGCACTTGCGGATCGCCCCGCCAGCCGGCCTCAATCAAAAGCTCCCACGTCGCCGGCGTCGCTTGCAGCACGCGCGCCCCCACCCGCCTCAGCAAGGACAACAGCAGGCGGCCATCCCTCGTTTCCTCCTCGCTAGCGATCACAGCGGTTGCGCCGACCGTGAGTGGAAGAAAAAGTTCCAGGGCGGCGATGTCGAAACAGATCGTGGTGACCGCGACGATGGTGTCTTGCGCCGCGAAGCCGGGCGTGTCGCCCATGGCGCACAGAAAGTTGGTCAGCGCCCCGTGCGAGATCTGCACGCCTTTTGGTTGGCCTGTCGAACCGGAGGTGAAAATGACGTAAGCGGTGTCCTCCGGACGGATCGAAGGCAGAGGCGGCGACTCGGCCGTTGTCCCCGGCTGGGACGTATTGTCGATCGCCACGATCGGCACCGAGCGCAGGGGTGGCGGAACGCTTTCCGATTGCGTGATGATAGCAACCAACCCTGACCGCTCGATGATTTGAGTCAGGCGTCCGGCTGGGTAAGTCGGATCGAGCGGAACATAGGCGTTCCCCGCTTTCAAGATCGCAAGCGGGCCGATGATCAGATCGGCGCTCCTATTGACGAACACCCCAACCCGGGCATTCGGTCCGAAGCCAAGTCTTATCAGTCGCCGCGCGAGCGCGTCGGAGCGTCGTTCCAACTCGCGATAAGTGAGTGATTGCGCGCCCGCTACAACCGCGATCGCATCGGACGTCTTCGCCGCCTGACGCGCGAAGAGGTGTGGGAGCGTGAGGTCGCGGGGATACGCAACCGCCGTTTCGTTGCACTCGATCGCAAGATGCCGGTGTTCGCTCGCGTCGAGAATCGGTATGGCTGCGATGGGGAGCGTCGGGTCGGCCGAGATCGCAGATAGGATGTTGACGAAATGCCGCAGCAGCCGTTCGATCGAAGCCTGCAGGTAGAGACTGGTGTTGTATTCGCAGGACAGCCGCCAGCCTTCCGGCCGCTCTACCATAAAGAAGTTCAGATCGTGCATCGCGCCGGCCGACCAGGAAGGCAGGTCGACGAGCCTGAATGTCCCATAATCGGCGTTTTCGATGAATGATCTTTGGTAGATGAAATTGACCGAGAAGACCGCATTGTGGCCCGGGTAGCGATTCCGCGTCAGGCCCTCGATGACTTTCTCGAGCGGCATGGTTTCATGCTCGAGCGCATCTGACACGACGGCGCGCGCCCGACCCAATAGTGCGGCGAAGCTCGGCTCACCCGTCAGATTCACTCGCAGCACCAGCGTATTGATGAACAGGCCAACAAGATTTTCAGTCTCGACCTGATCTCGCCCCGCGACTTGCGTGCCGATCGAGATATCTGTGGCGCCGGTGTAGCGATGCAGCAGGGTGACCACCGCCGCGTACGCCAGCATGAACAAGGTGGAGCCGTTCACGCGGGCGACCGCCTGGAGCTTGTCTGTCAGCTCCCGGTCTAGCAGTCGAGATTCGATCGCCCCGGCCGATCCTTGCACTGATTTGCGCGGGAAATCGATCGGCAGTGCGAAAAACTCAAGGCCGTCGAGGGCGTGTGACCAATAGGCCATGTCCGGCGCAAGTCCACCGCCAGCAATCACCTCCCTCTGCCAAGCGGCATAGTCGCCGTAGGTGATCGGGAGCTTCGGTAGGTTCGGGCGACGGCCCGCCTGCAGGGCCGCGCAGATGGCGCCCAATTCCCGCGCCAAGAGACCGATCGACCAACCGTCGCAGACCGCGTGATGTGCGGTGACCAGTAAGATGGCGGTATCGGGCCGCACCCGGACATGGGTGACGCGAATCAAATGCGCAAATGCCAGGTTGAACGGCGTCGTTGCCTCGATGCGCGCGATACGATCGCATTCCGCGAAGGCCTCGGCCTCGAGCCAGGTGGTCAGATCGATGGACGGGACGCGCAACGAGATTTCGGGCTGCACGACCTGAAATGGTTCTCCATCGATGTCGATGAACGACGTCCTCAGCGTTTCGTGCCGCTCGATAATCTGAGCGAAAGCTTTTTCGATCAGATGCGCCGACAGGTCGCCTTCGATGCGCCACCGCACCGCAACGTTCAGCGCAGAATTGCGAGGCTGCAGCTTGTCCAGGACCCAAAAGCGGTGTTGCCCCAAGGACGCAGGATATTGAACGTTCCGCCGCGTTTTGACCACGGTCGGCGCGTCCGACCCCTTCGCGCCAATAGCCGCCAACGGGTCATCGATGAACGAATGGGCGTGACTCACGTTGCTGCGCGTCCTTTCGCACCGAGTGGAAACAGGCGCCGCAATTGGCTGGAGCGCGATTCGGGAGCCGCCGAGGGCGTTTCACCCTCCGTGGCCAACGCTGCTGCCAGCGCTGCTACTGTTCGATGGTCGAGCAATTGGCGCGCACTGAGAGCGATCCCCTGGCGGTTCGCGCGCGCGGCGATCTGGAACAGATGGATCGAGTCGGCGCCGAGGGAGAACAAGTCGCTGTCGCGGCTGACTTGGTCCACTTTTAGAACCTCCGCCCAGATCGAGGCCAGCGACGCTTCGAGCGGTGTCTCCGGCGCCGCGAACACCTGCTCCTGCGCAGCGCTGACATCGGGCGCGGGCAGTGCGGCGCGGTCGAGCTTCCCGTTCGGAGTGACGGGCAAGGAGTCGAGCCGAACCCAGATCGCTGGGATCATGTAATCCGGCAGGTCTTCGGCTAGTTTCGCGCACAACGCCTCGTCCGACCGATCCTCCACCGAAGCCCGGGCCAGATAGCCCACCAAGATCGGCTTGCCCGGGGTGTCCTCGCGCAGAGCAACCGCGGCCGCGCCGACGCTTCGCGACAGAACTGCCTCGATTTCCTCGAGCTCGATGCGGAAGCCTCGTAGCTTAATCTGCTTATCGGCCCGTCCAAGAACTTGGATTTCACCGCTCGGCAGACGCCGGACGACATCACCGGTGCGGTATAGAAGGGGGCTCAGCCCAAACGGATCGGAGACGAATCTCTCGGCGGTCAATGCATCTCGCCGGAAATACCCCTTGGCGACGCCGTCGCCGCCA
>Ga0210386_10003388_pt1 | contig 13392 bp, 11 predicted proteins | sample IncBWH32OmetaG_FD_160091 | JGI IMG/M metagenome (GOLD analysis project Ga0210386, IMG submission 160091) | Forest soil microbial communities from Barre Woods Harvard Forest LTER site, Petersham, Massachusetts, United States - Inc-BW-H-32-O ... | reverse complement strand
CCGATGAGCGAACCCAGCGCCGACCCGGATTATCAAAAGATCCGAAAAGCTGATACGGAAGCCGCAAGGGCAAGCAGGGCCGAGAATGTCGCGCAATTTCTTGGTGATCGATCCCGCCGAACGACCGGACGTATTGCGCGGACTGGCCTCGCTGGCGCGGGCGCGAATTCTGCGTCTCTTGCATCGACGCCCCGGCGTCAATGTCAACGATATCGCCGAGGCGCTCAACCTTCCTCAATCGACCGTCTCGTCCAATCTGCAAATTCTCGAGAGCGCTGGGCTCATTCGGACGGAGACGCATAAAGGGCGGAAAGGCAATCAGAAGCTCTGCTTTTCCGCCTTCGACGAGGTGCTGGTGATGCTCCGCGATGATGTCAGTGGCCTCAGCGCCAACGCCATCGAGGTCGCGATGCCGATCGGGCTCTACACCAGCTGCGAAGTGAGCGCCCCTTGCGGCCTGTGCTCGCCGCGGGGGATCATCGGTCTGCTCGACGTGCCAGGGACCTTCCTCGATCCCGACAGAATGAATGCCGGCCTCATGTGGTTCACGCGCGGCTTCGTCGAGTATCAATTTCCCAACAACGCCCGGCACGTTGGCAAGGCCATCACCGCGCTGGAATTCTCGCTGGAACTGTCTTCCGAGGTACCCGGAACCGCCTCCGACTGGCCGTCTGACATCACCGTCGCGGTCAACGGCCGGGAGCTTGGCGTCTGGACCAGCCCTGGCGACTTCGGCGATCAGCGCGGCCTTTACACCCCGGATTGGTGGAAGCTCAAGGGCAGCCAATACGGCATGCTGAAGAGCTGGAGAGTGACGCCCGATGGCGCGTTCGTTGACGGCGTCAGGATCTCGCCGCTGACTTCGAAGGATCTCGACTTGTCCATCCACCACTCCATTCGGGTGAGGATCGAGGTCAAGCCCGACGCGCGCCATCCGGGCGGCGTCAATGTCTTCGGCCGCGGCTTCGGCAACTACGATCAGGACATCGTACTGAGACTCACGACCGAGTCGTGAGCGCTGGAAGGGCGCACCCGCCATTGCGCCAGTCAGAGCGCTGCTCCCGCTTCGCCGAACAGGCGCGCATGGCTCGCGTTGAGCCTGAGGCCGATGGCTTGACCCGACCTTGCGTCGAGGTCGCCTTCGCCCTCGACGATCAGTTGACCGGCCGGAGTGTCGACATACAGGATCGTTGAATTGCCCAGATGTTCGATGATCGCGACGGCGCCGGCGAAAGCGGCGTTCGGATCGTTCGGATCGACGATGGTGAGATGCTCCGGTCGCACGCCAAGCTCGGCCGAGCGGGCGCTGGCGCTTGTGCTTATGCCGACCTCGGCCGTTCGGCCGCCCGGCAGCACCACGCTCGCCGTTCGGCCGTTCATGGCGGCGATGTCGACGCCGAAGAAGTTCATGCCAGGCGAGCCGATGAAGGCGGCGACAAACTTGTTTGCCGGCGCGTTGTAAAGCTCGAGCGGCGAGCCAACCTGGGAGATGATCCCCTTATCGAGAACGACGATCCTGTCGGCCAGAGTCATCGCCTCCGTCTGGTCATGCGTCACATAGATCATCGTCGTGCCAAGCTCGGCATGGAGCTTCGCCAGTTCGAGGCGCATCTGCACGCGCAGTTTCGCGTCGAGGTTGGACAGCGGCTCGTCGAACAGGAAGACCTCGGGCTTGCGCACGAGCGCTCGGCCGATCGCGACCCGCTGACGCTGGCCGCCTGAAAGCTCAGCCGGACGACGGTCGAGATAGGGCTCGAGCTGCAGGATGCGCGCGACCTCGAGCGCGCGCTCGTTTTGCACCTTTCGCGGCTGGCCGGCGACGGAGAGCGAAAAGGCAATGTTTTGCCTCACCGTCATATGCGGGTAGAGGGCGTAGGACTGGAATACCATGGCGATGCGCCGCCGCGCCGGCGGCACGTCGGTCACGTCGGCGTTGTCGATGAAGCACTGGCCGGCGGTGATCTCCTCGAGTCCGGCGATCATCCTGAGCAGGGTCGATTTGCCGCAGCCAGACGGACCGAGCAGCGCTGTGAACGAGCCTTTATCGACCTTGAGGCTGAGGTCGGTGATCGCGGTGACCGCGCCGTAGCGCTTCGTCACCCGCCGCAATTCGACATGGGGCGCGGCGGTGGCAGCGGCGGCGCTCATCCTTTGATCCCCGCGGACAACATGATGGCCTGGGTCACCCGCCGCTGGAAGATGAGGTAGACGAGCGCGACGGGTAGCGCGGCGAGCATGGCGACGGCGAGATCGCGTCCATAAGAGACGCCGAAGGCGTCGTGGACCTGGGTGATCCCGACGGTGATGTTCATCTTGTCTTCGGAGCTGACGGCCAGGAATGGCCACAGGAACTGGTTCCAGGCGCCGATGAAGGTAATGATCGCCAGAGCCGTGGTGACGCCCCAGTTCATCGGCAGGTAGATCCGAAACAGGAGCTGGAGTTCGCTCGCGCCGTCGATGACCGCCGCCTCGCGAAAATCCTTGGGAACGGAATCGAAAAACTGCTTGTAGATGATAATGGTGACCGGAGCGTAGACGAGCTGCGGGCCAACGACGCCGGCGAGCGTGTTGATGAGCTTGAATTGGCTCATCAGGATGAAGTGGTTCACGATCAGAGCCGAGACAGGAACCATGAAGCTTGCCAGGATCATCCACCAGAAAAAGCGCCGGCCGGGAAAGTCGAGCTGCGAGATCGCATAGCCCGCACAGGCGGACGTCGCCACGACGATAAGCATCACGGCGACCGACGTGATGAGCGAATTCAGGTACCAGAGACCGATCTTGGTCTGCAGCAGCACGTGGACATAGTTTTCGACAGTGAAGTGCTTCGGCCAGATTTGGAAGCCCGGCTGCACGATTTCGTATTCGTGTTTGAACGTCGTCACGAGACCCCAATAGAGGGGGAACGCCCAGAAGACCGCGGCGACGAGAGTAACCAAGGTGATGACGAGGCCGACGAGATCGAGATGGCGTAGGCGGGCGAGCCGGCGCGCGGCGAGTGGGGCCACAAGATCGGCGCCGCTCTCGACCGAAGCGGTCATCGCGCGCCCCGCGCCTTCAACAACTGAAACTGCAGCACCGACAGAATGACGATGAGGGCGAAAAGCACGACCGCTGCCGCGGCGGCGAGGCCTCCCTTGTTCACCTGAAAGGCTTGCTTGAATATGTATTGGACCATCACTATCGTCGCGTCGGTCCGGCCGCCGTTGGCGAACAGATAGACCTGATCGAAGATCTTGAGCTGCAGGATGAGCTGGATCGTAAACACCAGCACCGTCACCGGCCAGATCAGCGGCCACGTAATGCGCGTGAACTGGGCCCAGCGGCTCGCGCCGTCGAGGCCCGCGGCTTCGTAAATCTCGCTTGAAATGTTGCGCAGACCGGCAATGAATAGGAGCACATTGAATCCGATCAGCCACCAGATGGTGACGAACGCGACCGCCGGCATGAACAGCGGAATCGTGCGGAAGATCGAAAGGTGCTGCCCGCCGTTCAGCGGGCCGATGACATATTGCGCGACGCCGAAATCCTTGTCGAAGATCCACGCCCAGATGCGGAAGACGACCGACACCGGCAGGATGTAAGGAAGGAAGAAGGCGGCCAGCACGACGCTTTGCAGCCAACCCTTTAGACGGTTCACGCCGAGCGCGACCAGGAGACCAATGAGCGTGCTCGGCGCAACCGACAGGATCACGAAGTAGATGGTGTTCCAGATGGCCACTGAGAACAGGCGATCCGAGGCGAGCCGAAAGTAATTGTCGAGACCCACCCACTTCCCCGCGCCGATGAGCGGCGCATTGGTGAGGCTGAGCTGCACCATCTTGACGGTCGGGTAAACAAACAGCACGCCATAGATGACGACGAACGGCGCCATCAGAACGGCGGCGGTGATGACCTCGCTGCGCTTGCTTCTCAGCATGGCCCCAGCGTCTCTGGCTCCATCGCTGCGCGCTGGCGGGCCGCCGTCGACGCAGCCGGCGCGAGCGCTTGAGTCAAAGCCTACTTAGCCTGGCCCTGAAGATCATCCCGCATCTGTTTGGCGGCGTCGGCTGGGGCCATCTCGCCGTTCATCGCCGGCATCACGTAATTGCCGGCCGCATCGTAGACGGGCGAGGCGACGCCGGCCAGAACGGACACCGGATCGAACACCGCGGTCTTGGCCAGCGAAACGTAGTCGGAGTTTGGCTTCAGCGCCTTGAACTCAGCGCTTTCTTGCACTGGCAAATAGGCCGGGACATGGCCGCCGCCCGCCCATTCGAGCGAATGTTCGTTGAACCAATGGATGGCGTCGAGCACCTCTTTGCGCTTGGCGGCGTCAACTGGATTGCCCTTGCGATCTGGAATGGCGAAGGAGTGCGAGTCCGCCCAGGTCGCGGGATGCGCGTAGAACGTCGGGATCTGGATCGCGCCCCAGTCGAAGAGCTGGCCCTTCTTGGCCAGGTCCACCATAGTCGGCACTTCCCAGACGCCGTTGATGTGCATCGCCGCCTTGCCCGAAGTGAAGAGCGCGATCGAGGCGGGATATTCGGTCTTGGCGGGCGTCGCGCCGGTCTTGACCCACTTCTGCATTTCGGCGATCGCGGTCGTCGCCTTGTCGAGGTTATCGCCATCCAGGAACTTGCCGTCCTTCACAAACTGGCCATCCTGCTGGCTGAGCAATGTGTAGAAGATGCGCCACATCGTGGCGTTGTCCGCCGTCGCCGTCGACAGGCCAACAACGCCGTTCGCCGTGAGCTTGGCGAGGGCCGCGTCGAAGTTCGCTGCGCCGTCGAGACCCTTCGGCTTCCCATCATCGCCGAGAAGGCCCGCCTTCTTCAGGAGATCCTTGTTGTAATAGAGAATGATCGAGTGGATATCGAGTGGCACGCCATATTGCTTGCCGTCCGGGCCTTGCGCCGCCTTCCAATTGGCGGGGCTAAAGTCGCTCGCCTTGATGCCGGCCGCGGCCAGTTCCTCGGGCGTGAGCGGGCTGACCACGCCCTCCGACACGCCGAGCGGCATGCGCGATTCATGGTAAGTCATGACGTCGGGACCCTGGCCCGTCGCCGTCGCGGTCTGCACCTTGGTGTAGAACGGCGTGCCCCATTCCGAGGTGGTGGCGTCGATCTTGATCTTGCCGGCGTGCTCCTTGTTGAACTCCTCGAGCATCGCCTTCATCCGGACGCCGTCGCCGCCGCTCAGGAAATCCCACCAGACGATTGTGTCTTCGGCGCGCGCCGCGCTGACAGTCAGCGCCAGGCTCGCCAGGGTCGCGTAAAGGACTTTTCGGATCATCTCGACTTCCTCCCAAAATGGCCCGGCGGATTCCCGCGTTGCAGGCGCTTCGTTCCGGAATCTGCGCCTTCGGGAAGCCTTGGTCGAGAATGGTAGCGAGGAAAGCGCGAGGCGCCAAGGATTTTTAAATCAGCGATTTTGATACAGAGTGCATGGAACAATCTGAGAAGCCTCGCGACGAGCTTCTACTCAACCGCCTTTTCTTCCAGTATTCTACTGGCAAAAGCCGCCTCGATCCGCATTGAGCCGAAGCTTGACGCGGCGGGAAGAAGCGGCTCCAATATATCGGACTTCTTGATATTGATGGGAAGGAACGATGCGCGCCTCGGTTATCGCCAATCGGGACTACAAGATCGCGACAATCGACGACCGCCTGTATGGCGCCTTTCTCGAGCACCTGGGGCGAGCGATCTACACCGGCATCTACGAGCCCGCTCATAAAAGCGCGGACGCCAACGGGATGCGCCAGGACGTCATCGAGTTGGTTCGCGAACTCAAGGTCCCGATCGTTCGCTATCCCGGCGGCAATTTCGTCTCGGCCTACAATTGGGAAGACGGAGTGGGCCCGCGCGAAACGAGGCCGACCCGACTAGACCTTGCGTGGCATACGTCTGAGTCCAATCAGGTCGGCGTGCATGAGTTTGCGGAATGGTGCCAATCCGCAGGCACGGAGATGATGCTGGCCATCAATCTCGGCTCGCGCGGGCTCGATCAGGCGCGCAATTTCGTCGAATACGTCAACGGCCCGACCGGGAGCGCGTGGGGCGACCTGCGCAAGGCGCACGGCCGCGCCGAACCGTTCGGCGTCAAGCACTGGTGTCTCGGCAACGAAATGGACGGGCCGTGGCAGGTAGGCCACAAAACCGCCGACGAATATGGCCGCCTGGCCAACGAGGTGGCGAAGACGTTGCGCGCCTTCGACGGCTCGCTTGAACTGATCGTCTGCGGCTCGTCGAACTCAGACATGAAGACCTATCCCGAGTGGGAGCGGATCGTCCTCGAGCACACCTACGACGCCATCGATCATATTTCGCTGCACATGTATTTCGCCAATCGTGGCAAAAACACTGTTGAATACCTCGCGCTTAACGCCAAGCTCGACGCCTACATCAACGCCATCGCCTCGACGATCGAATTTGTCCGCGCGCGAAAACGCAGCCGCAAACTTGTCACGATTTCGTTCGACGAGTGGAACGTCTGGTATCATTCCAACCTGCAGGATCGAGAGATCCTAGGCGGCGCTAAGGGCTGGCCGCATGCGCCGCGGCTGCTCGAGGACATCTACAATTTCGAGGACGCGCTCCAGGTCGGCTGCATCCTCAACACCTTCATCCGCCGTTCCGACGTAGTGAAGATCGCCTGCATCGCCCAATTGGTGAATGTCATTGCGCCGATCATGACCGAGCCCGGCGGGGCCGCGTGGCGGCAGACAATCTACTATCCCTATTTCTTCGCCTCCGTTTACGGGCGCGGCGAAGCGCTTCATCTCAGCGTCAAGTCGCCCGCTTATGATTCTGAGGTCGCCGACAACGTTCCCTATCTCGACATCGCCGGCGTTCACGACGAGGCAGGCCACACGCTGACCTTTTTCGCCGTCAACCGGCATGGCGTCGAGACGATCGATCTCGAGCTCGAATTGCAAGGGTTCGGCAAGGCCAAGATCGCGGATCACCAGGTGATGACCAACGCTAACCTTGAAGCCGTGAACACGCTGAGCGCGCCTCTCGCAGTTGCGCCCAAGAAGGGATCGGATGCGGAGTTCAAAGACGGGCGGCTGACCGCCGGGCTGCCGCCCTATTCCTACCAGATGCTGCGCCTCGCTCTCGCGTAGAGCGAGCTTTCTTTGGACTGAGCGCCTCGGCTTCGTTCGACGCTGCGGCGCTTGGGCGAGTTGGCTTCCGCTGATTGCGGTGGTTGATCTCACGTCATGCGTTTCCCCAAGCGCCGTTCCACCGATGAGGCCGGCGCTGGCAAGCCTTCGTTCCGGGCGTCTATCGAAAAGCTTCCGCCTCCGCCGCCTCCTGGTCGATTGACGACGGCGTGGGGGAAGGTCAGTCTTGCGCGCTGGCGCGAGCCAAGGAGGACAGAGTGTTCGCGCTCGAGAAACCCCGCCGATGCGCGATCGTCGCGGCGCTCGCGTTCGGCGCGCTCCAATGCACCTTTCCCGCCTCGGCGGCCGGCGGCTCAGCCTATTGCGCCGCGGGCGCGGGACCGCGCGTCCCGGTTCCCGTTCCGAAGCAATTTGAGGCGGACGTCGCCAGGACGTTCGGCCTCCCCATCGACCTCGTGCGCCGCGGCGCCTTCGTGCGCTGCGCTCAAGACAAGCTTCTCGCTTGCTCGGTCGGCGCCAACTTGAACTGTGGCAAGGCGAACACGCGCCGGTCGCTGCCTGGCGCAAGTGAATTCTGTCGGACCAACCCCGATGCGGACAACATCCCTATGGCCGCGACCGGCCACGACACGATCTACGCGTGGCGCTGCGTCGGCCGGCACGCGGTCGCTGCGAAGGCGGTTGTCGCCGTCGACGCGTATGGCTACGACGCCGGCAATTGGAAGGAGGTCGATCGGTAAGCCTGCCTCGGCCTTCCGGCCACGGCCGGCGACTTAAGCTTAGGCGAGGCCGGCCCTCGTTTCATCCGAGCGGTTCATCGACGAGCGCGACGCGGCAATCTTGTGGATGGCGAGACGGATATCGCGATTGTCTTGCATGAACCGGTCGAAATCGACCTTCCGCAACACTAGGAGTCGGCAATAGGTCATGGCGACGACGTCGGCCTGCCGCGTCATGCCGGTCAGCAGCGCCATCTCGCCGAACAGGTCGCCGCTGCCGAGCGGGATGCGGCGATCGCGAAGGGCGACCTCGGCGGCGCCGGAGGCGATGAAGTAGCAGGCGTCGCCCTGATCGCCCTCCCGCACGATCAGCTCGCGGGGCACCGCGAACCGGGGCCTGAGCAGCTTCTGCACCCGCTCGAGTTGTTGATCGTTGAGATCGGCGAACAGGTCGAGGCGCCCGATCAACTCGCGCGTGTCGAGGCCGAGGTCAAAACGAGGCCGGGTCGCTCTCGACTGCGTATCCTCGACGCTGCCCTTGAGATCCTCGTAGATCTCGGGCGCGATGAGGCCTTCCTGGAACAGGGCGTCATAGCGTCCCATCTCGCGGCGCAACGCTGATTGACGCAGGAACCTGGCTTCGAGAGCCGCCGCGTATTGAGGATACTGACGGCGCAGCGCATCGAGAGCGGCGGTTGTGCGTTTGAGGCGAACCTTTAGGATGCTGTCGATGAGCTCGACGACCCGCTCGCCGAAGATTGAACGCGATCGCACGGCATGTGCGGCCATGAGTTCCTGGATCAACAAGCGCGTGACGAGGAGCATTTCGAACCGGTCGCCCAGGCGATCGGCGAGAAAGCGCACGATGCCGAAGCGGCGATAGAAAAAATAAGCGGCGGCGAAAGAGAACGGAAAGGCGAGCGCGGCTTCGGCGCTGCGCTTGTAGCCAAGACGGCCGCCGCTCCTCGCGCCTTCGCCCAGGGCTTCGGCGTTTCGCAGCAGCGCCTGCACGGTGACGGGCGAGGCGGCCCGCTCGGCCATAATTTCGAGCGCCAGCATGCGTTCCTGGTTGCCGAGCGCCACCAGGCCGATCGCCAGGCGCTGATGATCGGTCAGGCCAGCCTCGTCGCGCCCTTGCGAATTTGCCGCCGCGATCCCGGCCTCATAGGGCGCGAGCGCGCTAGCCAGGGCGGTCGGCGAGATGTCATGCTCGTGCGCCGTCGACCGAATGGTCTCGGCGACCTCGGTATAGGAGAGCGCCAAAACCCGATCGCGCAGCGCCTGGTCGATCGGCGAGAGGCGATCGAGACGCAAGAGGTGGATGACGGCTCTGAGCGTCGTGCCGTTGACCAGCAGCGTGAACAGCACCAGGCCCGTGGCGAGCACCGCCACGAATCTTTGCACTTCCGGCTTCAGCGCGGGATTCTCAGTGACGGCGAGCGCCAGCACCAAGGTCAACGCGCCGCGCAAGCCGCCCCAGGCGATAGCCAGCTTATAGGCAGTGCTGATCGGCTGGGTCAGTTTTGCCAGGCTCAGCAGCGGCAGAAGCAGGAACAACACCAGGAGGCGCGCCGCGAACACGGCCACGATCAACGCCGCGATAAGCACGAGATCATGGAATTGCATGTCGAGCAACAGCTTCGGCACCAAGATCGAAGCCAGCACGAACACCAGCGAATGCGCCCAGAAGGCTATCTGGGCCCAGAGATCGGTGATGAACGACCAATTGTAGGGCGTTATGCGCGACCGCCCGGAGGCGCTGACGGTCAATCCAGCGCAGAGAACGGCGACGACGCCGGACACATGCAAGACGTGCTCGGCGGCGATGAAAACGAGATAGGGTAGCGCGAGGGTCAGCGTCGCTTCGGCCAGCCGATCGTCCCGGGTCCAGGGGATGAGCTGCAGCAGCGTGCGCCCTGCGAGCAAGCCCAGAGCCGCTCCGCCAAAGAAGGAGAGCAAGAATTGCTCCTCGCCGACGAAGAAATCCGGCTGGCGTCCGGAGACGATCTCGCCAAGCAGCACCGTGAACATGACGATCGCCGCCGCGTCATTGAGGAGAGCCTCGCCCTCGACGAGACGGGTCAGCCGCGCTGCAGCGCCGACGTCGCGGAACACCGCGATCACCGCTGCCGGATCGGTGGTCGCCACCACCGAGCCGAGCAGCAAGCACACCACCAGCGGTAGGCCTGCGATCGGCCAGAGCGCGAAGCCGACTACGGCGGTGCAGACGACCGTAGCGACGACCGCGAGCATCAGAATCGGGGCGGCGTCCTCGAGAATCCGTCGCACGTCCGCGGTGATCGCGCCCTCAAAGACGAGCAGCGGCAGAAAGACGTAAATAAAGGTCTCGGCGCCGACCGGCAGGTTGGCGAACAGCCCTGCGAGGTCACCGAAGCGGGCGGAGAGGGGCGTGTGCACTAAGACGATCGACACCGCACCGATCGCCACCCCGATGACCGCGAGGAGCACCACCGGCGCGAGCTTCAACCGGACCGCCACCGGCTGGGAGACGGCGACGACCACCAGCAAAGTCGCGAGTACGGCGAGAAGCAGGACGATATCGAGCATAGAGGATGAATCTCTATCTGGTCGCCGCGTGGGGGGGCAACTAGGGGATTGCGCGCAGCGCTCCGCCGAGGGAAAATCGGAAGCGACGCAAGACGAAACCGCGCCGGTCGAGCCTTCGGAAAAGCCTTCGGGTCATGGCCGGCCTGCGGACTGCAGGCGATGGGCGTCGCGTCAGCCCCTGTCGCTGGCTAAGTTTTTCGGCTCGTATGGGCAAAGATCGACGAGCACGCAAACGCCACACAACGGTTTGCGGGCCATGCAGACGTAGCGCCCATGCAGGATCAGCCAATGATGCGCGTGCTGCAAAAACCGGTCTGGGATGACGCGCATGAGTCCATCCTCGACCTCGCGCGGCGTCTTGCCGGGAGCGATGCCGAGGCGGTTGGCGACGCGGAAGACGTGGGTGTCGACGGCCAGGGTCGGCTCGCCGAAGACGGTGTTGAGCACCACGTTGGCGGTCTTGCGGCCAACTCCGGGGAGGGCCTCCAGCTCTTCGCGGTTGCGGGGCGTCTCGCCGCCGTGCCGTTCGACGATCGCGCGAGAGAGAGCAATGAGGTTCTTGGCCTTGGTCCGATAAAGCCCAACGGTCTTGATCCGCTCCTCCAGCCGCTCAATCCCGAGCGCCGCCATCTTCTCTGGCGTGTCGGCAATGGCGAACAGCGCCGGTGTGGCCTTGTTCACTCCCGCGTCAGTTGCTTGCGCCGACAGCACCACCGCCACGAGCAGGGTGAAGGGATTGATGTATTGGAGCTCGCCCTTTGGCTCCGGATTGGCGGCGGCCAATCGCTCGAAGATCGCTTCGGTCCTCGCCGCCCTCGCCTGCCGGGACTCCCTTCGCGCCATGATCGATTTATAGGCAGGCGCAGCCCGCGCTGCCAAGCCCGGCGCCCGACTAAAGCGCAAGTTGCCATGCGCTGCACCGCCAAGCATTATGCCCGTATGGGGCTAGGGCATCGGCGCCGCGCCGCCGGACGAACCGTGAAATCGGGAGGAATGGAATGAAATCACTCAGACGGATATTGATGCTGGCGGGGGCGCTTTTCGCGTCCCTTGCCGCTGGCGCGGCCTCAGCCGCGGATAGCAAGGTCGTGATCGGCGACATCGATGACATGTCGGGACCCTATGCCGACGTCATCGGCGCGGCTGGCGTTGAGTCGATCAAAATGGCCATCGCCGATTTTGGCGGATCGGTGCTTGGACAGCCGATCCAGATCCTGACCTTCGATCATCAAAACAAGCCTGATCTCGGGGCGCAGAAAGTGCGCGAATGGGCCGACACCGACGGCATGACGATGCTGCTCGGCGGCTCGAACACCGGCGTCAGCCTCGCGATGTCCGCCGCGGCCAAGGAGAAGAAGGTTCCCTTTTTCGCGATCGGCGCGGCCGGCGCCTCGCTGACCGGCAAAGACTGCACGCCCTATACAATCCACTATGGCTATGACACGACCGCGCTTTCCAACGGCACCGCCAAAACGATCCTCGAAGAGGGCGGCAAGAGCTGGTTCTTCATCACCGCGGACTACGCCTTCGGGAAGCAACTGGAGGCGACAGCCTCCGATCTCGTCAAAGCGGGCGGCGGAACCGTGGTCGGCAGCGTTCGGGTGCCGCTTGGGACGTCGGACTTTTCCTCCTATCTCCTCCAGGCCCAAAGCTCCGGCGCGCAGGTGCTCGCGCTCGCCAATGCCGGCACGGACACATCGAACTCACTCAAGGCGGCGGCGGAATTCGGCCTTACCAAGACGATGCGGCCTGCGGCGCTGCTTGTCTTCCTTTCTGACGTCCACGCGCTTGGTCTCGACACTGCTCAGGGCCTCGTGCTGACCACCTCGTGGTACTGGAACGCGAACGACACGACGCGTGGGTTCGCCAACCGGTTCTTCGAAAAGACCAAGAAGATGCCGACCTTCCCCCAGGCCGCTTATTACTCGGCGACGCTCGCCTATCTCAACGCCGTCAAGGCGGTTGGCTCGACCGACCCCGACAAGGTCATGGAGCAACTGAAGAAGACGAAGATCAATGACATGTTCGTCACGGACGGCGTAATCCGCCCCGACGGTCTGCTGGAAAAGGAAATGTATGTCGTTCAGGTAAAGACGCCTTCCGAATCGAAAGGCGACTGGGACTTCTACAAGATCCTCAAAACACTGAAGGCCGAAGAGGCGTACGGCAAGCTCGCGGATTCCACCTGCCCCCTGGTCAAGAAATAAGAGGATTCCGGCGAGAGCGTCAATGCGCAGCAGGCGAACCCAATGTCGATCCGTCGTCTGATCTGTCTACCTGCCGCCGCGACTCTCGCCGTCCTGACGTGCGGCGAAGCCGCCCACGCCGACCTCCTGATCGAGATCGACAAGACGGCGCAGCGGATGACCGTCACGGTTGACGGCCATGAGGTTTACAAATGGACGGTGGCGACCGGGGGGATCGACTACGACACGCCGAACGGCGTGTTCAAGCCGTTCCGCATGGAGATCGACCACCACAGCGACGAGTGGGACAACGCGCCGATGCCCTATTCGATCTTCTTCACCCGAACGGGCAACGCGGTCCATGGCACGTACGAACAGCGCTCGCTCGGCCACCCCGTGTCGCATGGCTGCGTGCGGCTGTCGCTGGCCAACGCCGCCGCGCTATGGGGGCTGGTGAAGCGCCAAAAGATGGCCGACACGACCGTTGTGGTGACGGGCGATATCCCGGGCGCGAAGCCCTTGCCAGCCGCGATTGCCGCTCCGAAGCCTGCGAACGCGAGCGACCCGTTCCCTCGCTTGCCCGCCCCGCAGGGTCTCTTCTCCCTGTTCTACTAGCGCCTCGCGGTTGGGCGGGGCGGCGGACCTCGGAGAGAAGGTCGCCTATTTAACATGATAAAGATGATAAATTGATAGAATCTGACTCGGAAATGGCGCCGCAACCCATTGGAATCGCTCAAAACGGACTCGGAAATGGGGCCCGGCCCGTCGCTTGGCAGAAAGACAATTGCTCTATCCCGCGACTGCCGCCTCGCCC
>Ga0210386_10003387_pt1 | contig 13393 bp, 13 predicted proteins | sample IncBWH32OmetaG_FD_160091 | JGI IMG/M metagenome (GOLD analysis project Ga0210386, IMG submission 160091) | Forest soil microbial communities from Barre Woods Harvard Forest LTER site, Petersham, Massachusetts, United States - Inc-BW-H-32-O ... | reverse complement strand
TATAGCGGGGCAGCCCGGCCCTCGGCCCTGGCCGAGGGCATCAGCTTCGGGGAACTGCCGGACTCAGCAAACCCTGCGGCACGTGTGGCCAAGACACCCTGAACGGCGCCTGACCTCGTGCGTTTCGTTGCGGCCGGCGCAGGTAGCCCGCTCGCGAGTGCCTGGCTGAGGTCTGCGGTGGTCGGGCGCTCGCGTCCCGTGCCTGTGCCTTCCGCTCCAGGCGCAGAGCGCCTTCCGCTTCAGGCACGGGCACGGCCCGAAAAGCCTGTCATGCGGGTCGCCCGTGGTGCGGGGGAGCGGCTGAGGTGGTCTCGAAGCGTGCGGCCGGCACTCCCTGCCCCGGTGGTGGCCGCGGTCAGTGCAGCGCACGGCGACTGGCGGCGTTGCGCGTAAGTCAAGCCAGGCAGTTCTCGAATGATGAAGGCGAGCGCAGGCGGGAGGCGTGGGTTATGAGAGTTGACCGCTTCTCGACGCTTCTGTACCGGACCGGGGGGCTGCTTACCTCTGCTAGGCCGAGGCTGACCCACGCAGGCGCGAAGGTCGACGACGTCATCGATCTGTTCCTTGAGACGAGGAAGTCGCGGACACGTGTTCTGCGCGGTTGGGGAGCAGAACCCACGTGCACGGGCCGCTGAGGTGGAACGCATACGCGCCCGCGTGAGAATTCCCAGAAGACCGCTCATCGGTTTCTTATCTGTCCCGGGCCACTCCAGCAGGCCGCCAAAGATGGCAGGACCGTGGCGAGAAGCCACAAGTCGTTCGGGATATCGGGGAGGGAGTGGTCGGATCGGCGCGGTGGCGGGACTGCGGAACCGGGGAGACACCGTCACGCCGGTGCGGCCCGCTTGACTGCTTTCTTCATCCGATTTTATAGTTCTCTACGTGAGTAGAGAACTACCGAACCAGTCAATTAGCTTTCACCTGAACACTGATTCGGGGGTGCCGGCGTACCTGCAGCTGGCGCAGCAGGTCAGGCACGCGCTTCGGGTGGGGGTCCTGAAGGTGGGCGACAAGCTGCCGACGGTCAAGGAGGTGGTGGCCGAAGTGGCTATCAACGCAAACACCGTAATGAAGGCCTACTGGCAGCTTGAGCACGAGGGCCTGGTGGAAGGCCGCCAGGGCGTGGGCACGTTCGTCGCGGCTCTGCCCGCCGGCCCGCCGCCGGAGGCTCAGCACCGGCTGGGCCGCCGCCTGGAGCGCTGGGTCCAGACGGCCCGCGAGGAGGGGCTCGATGACGACGCCATCGAATCACTGCTGACAGGAATGCTAAATAGCTTGCGGAGAAGGGACATCGCATGAGAACGCAGGAGACGCCCGCCGTTGACACGGCCGGGCTGGGCAAGCGCTACGGCTCGCTGTGGGCGCTGGAGGACTGCTCGGTAACAGTCCCGGCTGGCCGGGTCACCGCGCTGATCGGGCCCAACGGCGCGGGGAAGACCACGCTGCTGAAGATGCTCGCCGGGCTGAGCAGGCCGAGCGTGGGCGAGGTAACCGTGCTGGGCCGTCGGCCAGGCCAGGATGCCGGGTTCCTGGACTCCATCGGCTACCTGGCCCAGGACATCCCGCTGTACCGCCGGTTGACCGTAGGCGATCACATCAGGATCTTCGCGCGACTGAACCGGCACTGGGACGGGGCAGCCGCCGAGGACCGGCTGGCCGCGCTGAAGATCCCCGCCTCCCGCCTGGTCGGCAGCTTGTCCGGCGGGCAGCGGGCGCAGGTGGGCCTGAGCCTGGCGCTGGCGAAACAGCCCCGGCTGCTGCTGCTCGATGAGCCCGTCGCCGCACTGGACCCCCTGGCCCGCCGCGAGTTCCTCGCCTCGCTGGCCGGGGCCGCCGCCGAGGGAGGCCCGGCGGTCATCTTGTCCTCACACCTGCTGCACGACCTCGAGCGGGTTTGCGACTATCTAATCTTGCTGTCCGCCTCGCGGACTCAGCTGTGCGACAGCATCGACAACGTGCTCGCCACGCACCGGGTGCTGACCGGCCCGCGCCAGAAGCCCCCCGCGGGGGTCACGGTCGTCAAGGCGACCAACGCCGCGCAGCAGAGCCAGCTGCTGTGCCGGCTGGACGGGCCGGTCCTCGACCCGTCCTGGGACCTGCACGAGGTGAGCCTGGAAGACATCGTCCTGGGCTACATGGGGGAGGCCGCCAGCGCGGGAAACGGCAGGCTGACCGTGATAGGAGATGCGTCATGAACACCCTGGTGTCGCGGCTGAACCGGAGCCAGGTGCGGATCTCGGCCGCCGCCCTCGCCGGGCTGGCCGTGCTTCTGCTGATCACCGGCATCGCCATGGCGGGCACCTACCACGGCTTCCTCGGCACCTGCGCGTCGGCGCACACCTGCGCCGACGGTCACAGCCTGCTGTTCCGGGGCGACGGCGTACTCAACGCCGTGGTGTACGCGACCATGGCGGTCCCGCTGCTGTTCGGGCTGTTCTGGGGCGCGCCGCTGCTGGCGCGGGAATTCGAGGCCGGCACGCACAGCCTGGCCTGGACCCAGGGTGTCACCCGCCGGCGCTGGCTGGCCGGCACGGCCGGCTGGGCGCTGACCGCCGCCGTCTTGTGGGGCGCCGTCATGTCCGCGCTGGTCAGCTGGTGGCGCCTGCCCGAGAACGCGGTCGGCATCCCCTATCCCCGGTTCGACACCGGGACCTTCGACATCCAGGGACTCGTCCCGGTCGCCTACTCGGTGTTCGCGGTCGCCCTGGGCATCGCCGCCGGGGCGCTGTTCCGGCGCCTGCTCCCCGCCATGGCCACCACCTTCGCCGTATTCGTCGGCCTGCGCTTCGGCATCGCCGAGTACATCCGGCCGCACTACATGACACCGTTCACCAAGGTGCTCCCGCTCGCGGCAATGACCCCTGGCGCGACGTCCGCCGTGCCAGTCGGCTCCTGGGTGGTCGGGGCACTCTCCGCCATCGGCCCTAACGGGCACAACTACGGCGACGCGATCCAGTTCAGCTTCATGCCCGCCGCCTGCCGCAGCCTGGGCCCGGGAAACTGGGTACCGTGCCTGGCCGCCCGCGGGTTCCACTCCCAGGTCACCTACCAGCCCGCGACCAGGTTCTGGGCGTTCCAGGGCATCGAGGCCGGCATCTTCGTCGTGCTCGCCGCCGCCCTCATTACCCTCACCTGGCGCCTTGTCCTGACCCGAGACGCGTAAACCGCTACGCATCGGCTGCGAGCCCGCGCTAGCGCTGGCGGCGGCAGTTGCCTACGAGGTCACAGCGGCGTCACTAGCACCTCTCCTCACAACACTGGCCTCCGAAGGGAGTGCGTAGTCATGGTCGCCCTCCGTTTGAACTAAGGACGCTAGAAACTTCCTCTTCGTGAACCGGCCGATCCTGCTGGTTTAGCGAGGCGGCTTAAGTCCGACAAGGGGGCGGACCTGGCCGGGCCGGATCCCGCTCGACGTCGACACGGTGCTCCGGGAGGCGTAGTGTCTGCTTCGTGGAGGGAGCCGCACCTGGGCGCGCCCGAAGCGGCTCGCTCGGCAGTCGGGCCATCGCGACTAACACCGCCGCCGCTCATACCATGTACCTGCACGACGCGTTGTCCGACGGTGTCTGCGCGCGAGTCGCCGAGAAGCATGCTGGGGTGGCGTGCGAGGGTTCCGGAGGCGCGCGGACGATCGTAGACGGCGTGTCCGCGGTCAATGGCAGCCGGCCGTTTGCCGAGTTCTTGGCGGGTGAGCGGCTCGAGACGCTGAAGGGATCGGGGGCTCGGACTTCCCGTCTGCAGCGGCCGGCCTTGCGGCGCTTTGGCAGCTCGACCCGCGGCCGTTGCTGATGGAGAGCCGTTCCCGGGAAGCGGGGAGGCGTCCGATGCTGCGTGGCCGGTCGAACGAGTGCGCGCTGCTGGACGACTTGGTCTCGGCGGTCCGCCGCGGCGAGGGCCGGTCGCTGGTGCTGCGCGGCGAGGCTGGAATCGGGAAGACGGCGCTGCTGGAACACCTGATCGCGTCTGCGTCGGATGTGGCGGTCGTCCGGGCGGCTGGGGTGGAGTCGGAGATGGAGCTGGCCTACGCCAGTCTCCATCAGCTGTGCGTGCCGCTGCTCGACCGGGTCGACCGGCTCCCAGCGCCGCAGCGGCAGGCCATAGAGATCGTGTTCGGCCTGAGCGCCGGCGCAGCCCCGGATCGGTTTCTCGTCGGGCTGGCGGTGTTGAGCCTGTTCGCGGCGGTAGCCGAGGAACGTCCGCTGCTATGTGTCGTCGATGACGCGCAATGGCTGGATCAAGCCTCGGGACTGACACTGGCCTTCGTCGCCCGCCGCCTGCTGGCTGAGCCGGTCGGGATCGTGTTCGGCACCCGTGAGCAGGGCGGAGAGCTCCGGCACGTGCCCGAACTGGAGGTGCAGGGTGTGCGCAACGGCGACGCGCGCGCACTGCTGAACTCCGCCGTACGGTTCAAACTGGACGAGGCAGTTCGGGACCGCATCGTCGCCGAGACGCGGGGGAATCCGCTGGCGCTGCTCGAGCTGCCGCGTGGGTTGACCGCGACGCAACTGGCGGGCGGCTTCGGGCTGATGAGTACACGGGCGCTGACCGGGCGGATCGAGGAGAGTTTCGTCCGGCGTCTTGAGCTGCTCTCTGCTGACGGGCGGCGTCTATTGCTGGTCGCGGCGGCGGAGCCGGCCGGCGATCCGCTGTTGCTGTGGCGCGCGGCCAAGCGGCTCGGTCTTGGGCCCGCGGACGCGGAGGCCGCAGAGGCGGATGGATTGCTGGAGATCGGCGGACGGGTGACGTTCCGCCATCCGCTGGTGCGCTCGGCGATGTACCGGTCGGCGACGGCCGAGGATCGCCGCGCGGCCCACCTGGCGCTGGCCGAAGCGACTGACCGAGAGGCCGACCCGGACCGTCGTGCGTGGCATCTGGCCACGGCCGCCGCGGGGCCCGACGAGCAGGTTGCCCTGGAGCTCGAGCACTCGGCTGGCCGGGCGCAGGCGCGCGGCGGGCTCGCCGCCACGGCGGCGTTCCTGCGGCGCGCCGTGGCGCTGACGAACGACCCGGGGCGGCGGGCGGATCGCGCTCTCGCCGCGGCGCAGGCCTGCTTGCAGGCCGGCGAATTCGACGCGGCTCTCGCACTAGCCGCCGCGGTGGAGACCGGAGCGCTCGACGAGTTTCAGCGCGCCCGCGCCGACCTGCTACGGGCCCATGTCGCCTTCATCTCGTTTCTTGACAGCGATGCTCCCGCGCTGCTGCTGAATGCGGCGAGGCGGCTCGAGCCGTTCGACCTGGAGCTCGCGCGTGACACCTACCTGACCGCCTGGGGCGCGGCCCTCGTCGCAGCGCAGGTCGCGAGCGAGGGCGTCCTCCTGGAGATCTGCCGCGCCGTGCGGGCGCTCCCTCCGCCGCCAGGTGCTCCGCGTCCCCTCGACCTCCTGCTTGACGGTCTCGCGCTGCTGACCACCGAGGGGCACGCCGCCGCCACTCCGACGTTGCGGCGAGCAGCAAGAGCGCTCGCCGACATGCCCGTGAAGGACGTCCTGCTAGGGGGCTGGATCGCGGCGTCCGCCAGCGGTCTCCTGTGGGACATCGAGGGCATGGGCGCGAACTCCGCAAGAGAGGTCCGGCTTCTCCGCGACGCTGGCGCACTTGCGGCGCTGCCGAGCTCCCTCTCCAATTTGGCGATAGCGACCGCGTGGATGGGCGACTTCGCGGGTGCCGCCTCGCTCATCGCGGAGACCGACACCGTGGCGGCGGCGACCGGGAGCCGCCAGGCGCCCTACGCCTTGCTGAGGCTCCTGGCATTGCAAGGGAGGGAAGCCGAAGCCGCGGCAGCGATAGCGAGCGCGATCGAGGTGGCGGCGCCCGGAGGGCAAGGGATGGCGTCGGCCTGGGCGCACTGGGCAGCCGCGGTCCTCTACAACGGCGTCGCCCGCTACGAAGAGGCGGCATCCGCGGCCAGGCAAGCCACCTCAGACCCCCTCAACTGGTGGTCGATGTGGGTGGTGCCCGAGCTGGTCGAGGCGGCCGCGCGCGGAGGAGAGGCCGAGCTCGCCCGTGACGCGCTCGAGCGGCTGGCCGAGACGACACGGCCCTGCCGCACCGAGTTCGCGCTCGGCATCGAAGCGCGCTGCCGGGCGCTGCTCAGCGATGGGGCGGCCGCCGACGATCTGTACTGCGAGGCGATCGAGCGGCTGAGGCGCACCCGGCTCCGTCCAGAGCTCGCCCGCGCGCACCTTCTCTATGGCGAGTGGCTGCGCCGCGAGAACCGCCGGGTCGACGCGCGCGAGCAGCTGCGCACGGCCCACGAGATGCTCGCCGCGATCGGGATGGGGGCGTTCGCCGAGCGCGCGCGCAAGGAACTTCAGGCGACAGGCGAGAACGTGCGCAAGCGGACAGCCGACACGCGCGACGACCTGACCGCCCAGGAGCGGCAGATGGCGCGGCTGGCCCGCGACGGGCTGTCCAATCCCGAGATCAGCACCCGGCTGTTCCTCAGCTCGCGGACCGTCGAGTGGCACCTGCACAACGTGTTCACCAAACTCGGCATCCGCTCCCGGCGGGAGCTCGCGAGTGCCCTGGACGGTCCGGCCCCCAGCTGATCCTGGCCGCCGAGCCGGGTCGGCTTTCCGTGGCAGCCTTCACCGCGCCCTGGGCCGGCCGTGCGCTGCCCGGTGAGTACCCCGGTGAGCAATCCCGGGGTCCGGCACGGGCGCTTCGCGGAGGGGAAACGAGGAGGCTTCGTGTCGTAGCTACTCCCACGGAGAAGGGAACTCCCTATGTCCGCCACGACCGAAAAGTCAGCGGGTGCCACGGCGATCCGGCCATTCACGGTCCCGGTCACCCCCGAGACGGAACTCGAGGCGCTGCGCGCCCGCATCACGGCCACCCGCTGGCCAGACCCAGAGCTCGTCGCCGACTCCTCGCAGGGCGTGCAGCAGGCGGTGACCCAGGAACTTGCCCGCTACTGGGCGTCGGAGTACGACATGCACCGCTGTGAGGCCCGGCTGGGCGCCCTGCCGCACTTCGTCACCGAGATCGACGGGCTGGACATTCACTTCATCCACGTCCGCTCGCCGCACGAGAACGCGCTGCCGGTCATCATCACCCACGGTTGGCCCGGCTCGGTTATCGAGCTGCTGAACGTAATCGACCCGCTCACCAACCCAACTGCGCACGGCGCGACCGCAGCGGACGCCTTCGATGTGGTGATCCCGTCGATGCCGGGTTACGGGTACTCCGGCAAGCCGCGGGACCTCGGCTGGGGCCCCGTCCGGATAGCACAGGCCTGGGACACGCTGATGAAGCGCCTTGGCTACCAGAGCTATGTGGCGCAAGGCGGGGACTGGGGCGCGGTCATCACCGACCTGATGGGCGTGCAGGCACCCGCGGGGCTGCTCGGTATCCACACCAACATGGCCGGCGTCGTCCCGGCCGATGTCTGGCTGACGCTGGTGCGCAACGTGTTCGGGGCGGGCGGCCCGCCGCCGCCGGGCCTGTCGGAGGAGGAAAACCGCACGTTCGAACAGCTGAACTTCTTCTTCGCCAAGGGCGCCGGGTACGGGGTGGAGATGGGGACGCGGCCGCAGACGCTGTACGGGCTGGCGGACTCGCCCGTCACCCTGGCGGCTTGGATGATCGACCACGACGCAGCCAGCTACGCCGACATCGCCGACGCCTTCGCCGGGCACCCCGTCGGCAACCTGACCCGGGACGAGGTCCTGGACAACCTCACGTTCTACTGGCTGACCAACACGGGGGTTTCCTCCACCCGGTTGTACTGGGAGAACACGGTCGGCTTCTTCGACGTCAAGGGCGTCTCGATCCCGGCCGCGGTGAGCGTCTTCCCGCACGAGATCTACAAGGCCCCGCGCAGCTGGGCCGAGCGGGCCTACCCCAAGCTCATCTACTTCAACGAGCTCGACCGGGGCGACCACTTCGCTGCCTGGCAGGAGCCGACGCTGTTCTCCGCCGAACTCCGCGCCGCGTTCCGGTCCCTGCGCTAGCCGCCCGATATCCGGTCGCTTGCGCACCCCTCTCCCGGCGGACCGGGTGGCCGCATTCCAGGCTCCCGGGCCCGCTGGGCCACGCCATGTCGTCACAGCAAAACCGCACGGCAGCGCAAACCGGCAGAACGGCATGCGGGCCGGCCGGGCAACTTTAAGGACCTGTCATGACAGCACATTGGCGAACACCCGCCGGACTGCACACGTCACCAGCGCGGCTGCCCGTCGAGGGCAGGCTGCCCTCTTTCGCCGGCGCGGCAGGGTGGCTCAACTCACCGCCGCTGACAACGGCCGACCTGCGTGGCAAGATCACCCTCGTCAACTTCTGGACCTACACCTGCATCAACTGGCTCCGCCAGCTCCCCTACCTCCGCGCCTGGGCCGAGAAATACGCCGATCACCGGCTGGTCCTGATCGGGGTGCACACCCCCGAGTTCGGCTTCGAGCACGACCTCGCCAACGTCCGCCGCGCGGTGCGCGACATGCGGATCGACTATCCCGTCGCGATCGACAACGACTACGCGGTGTGGAGCGCCTTCGCCAACCACTACTGGCCCGCCCTGTACTTCGCCGACCCGCAGGGGCGCATCCGTCACCATCACTACGGCGAAGGGGAGTACCAGCAGTCGGAAATGGTCATCCAGCTGCTGCTGGCCGAGGCGGGAACGACCAACCATGCGCATGAGCTGACGCCGGTCGACGCCAGCGGCGCGGAGGCCCCGGCCGACTGGGCGAGCCTTCGGTCACCGGAAAACTACACCGGATACGGGCGCACCGAGAACTTCGCGTCCCCCGGCGGGCCTATACCGGGCAAGCCGCACGCTTATGAGATTCCGGGCCAGCTCACGCTCAACCACTGGGGCCTGTCCGGAGACTGGACGATGGAGGAACAGGCCGCCACGCTGAACGAGGCCAGCGGCCAGATCGCATGCCGCTTCCACGCCCGCGATCTTCACCTGGTCATGGGTCCGGCGGCACCGGGAACCTCCGTGCGATTCCGCGTCCGCATCGACGGACAACCGCCCGGTACGGCGCACGGGGCCGATATCGATGACGAGGGCAACGGAACGGTGGCCGAACCACGGCTGCACCAGATCATCCGCCAATCCGGCCCGGTAACCGACCGCACCTTCGAGATCACCTTCCTCGACCCCGACGTCCAGGCCTACGCGTTCACCTTCGGCTAGATTTGGCAGGCGGCTCCGGTCATGCCATCTACGCGCGTGACAAACCGCCGCGCCCTGATAATGGCATCGGACACGGAAATCGAACGTTGACCCCGGCTAATCAGCCGCGACGAGGCGGACGGCCAGCTGGCTTCGGTACCCGCGCACCCCGCTGCCACCTGGAGTGTTCCCAGGTGAAATGAGTGGGTCGCGGGCTCCGCGGGGTACCTCTGTCGACAGCGGCCTGCCGCTACCTGGCTTCCGGCGGACCTACCCGGCGGATGAGTTAGTTCGCGTGCATCCCCTCGAAGTGCCGTTTCCGGGGGGTGAAACCGAGGCGAGCTAATCCGCTAATCCACCTAATTCAGCTAACCTCGGCCATCGTTTCCGCAGGTCAAAGCGGAATTAGGTCGCGTGACGGCCCGGATTAGAAAACTAACCCGCCAGGTGAGGGACTAACCCGGTCATGTGGAAAAATCCACACGGTCCGCCCGGCCGGGCGGCGTCGCCAGGGTCTCTGTTCCGTCAGGCCAGGTGACCAGCACCCCGGCGGCGTTGATGGCGACGCTCACTGGCAGGGGAGGCGGCGGAAGTTCCGGCGCCTCGGGTGGCTCTTCCGCTGTCGGGCTGCCTGCCGCGGCCTGGTGCTGGTCGTACATGCCCAGCAGTGCGCCCGCCGCGCCGAGTGCCCGGTCGGCCTGCTTCCAGAACTCGCGGGACTGCCACAGGCGGCCCGTCTCCGCGTGCCCGATCGTGGTGACCGACACGCCGATCCGGATGGCCAGCTGGGGCTGTGTCAGCCCGGCTGCGTGCCTACGCGCTGCGAGCGCCCTCGACAGCAACGCCCGCGGCGCGGCAGGGACCGTCCCGCCGGCGCCGGGCGCGGAGGCGACGCGCAGGCGGGCGGTCGGGCTCGCTCCCTGTGCCAGCGTTCCGGCCGCGAGCAGCATCCGGAGCGCGGCCCGGCACGTGAGAATGCCGAACCCGGTTTTCCTGGCCAGATCCGCGCCGGACGGAGCAGGAGCACCAGGAAGCAGCGTCCCGTCCGCGATCATGTCCCGCACCAGGTCGGCGGCGGTCTCGCGCTTCAACGGGGCACCGAGGCGGCTCCGCGGACTGACGCCCATCTCACCCGCCTGTCCCTGGGCGCTCTCCGGCGGCAGCTTCACAGGTCCCGTCCCTGGGCACTGCCTGCGCTGCGCCGCCGCCGCCTTGCCTCCAGGACCGCCAGCTCTTCCTGAATCTGCCCGGGGGACAGCCGCACCATCCGCGCCGAAAGCCACGTGACCCCGATCAGGTACGCCAGCTCGGCGCGCAGCTCCCGCCACCACGCCCTCACGGCTCGCCCGCTTTCCGCTCCTTGTGCGTCTCCAGCTTGGCCTTCAGCCCGTCAAGCGTTATCGACCGGAGGACCGGCGTCTCCTTCGGAAAGGCCATGAAGCCGATGCCCCACACGCGCTCGACTTCCCAGTCCGGGAACTCCTCCGCGATCTCGGCGCGCAGCTGCTTCTCCCGCTCGGCGCGGTCGCTGCCCGTCTCAAGCATCAGGCAGACTCGATCTTCTCGAGCAGGTCGTCCAGCGTGCGGCCTACATGCATCTCCCGGGCGGCCGTGAACTCACCGCGGAGCGGGTCGTGCCGGATCACCCAGCCTGCCTGCAGCGCGGCATCCACCCGCGCCTGCCGTAGCGCGTCCATCTCAATGTCATCCGCCAGCTCGGCCCCAGCCGCCAGTTCGGCCTCATCCGCCAGGTACTGGATCCCCGGTCTCATCACGGCTTCCTGCTAGCGTCTGGCGCGCCCAGCTCGGCGCTCATGCCTTCAGCAGCCTGCGGCGCTACCTCGCCCATCACTTACTCCCGTTCATCGCGTGCCAATGCGTTACGGAACAGCCTTGGGCGGCAGGGCTACGATTGACAGGTGTTGCCTGTTTGGCTGTGTTGGGCAACACCTGCAGGCAACACCCCCCCGGACCTCTGCGATTGGCACGCGCGGATGACCTTCGGCACGGAGCTCCAGCGGCTCATGACGGAGCGCGGTACCGGCGTGCGCGAGCTCGCCCGCGCCGTGTATGTCAACCCTTCCCACGTCAGCAACCTGCGGAACGGCAAGTCGCGCCCGTCGGCCGAGCTCGCGGAGCAGATCGACGCCGTGCTCGGAGCAGGCGGCCAGCTCGCCGCGCTCGCCCCCGCGGCGGGAGCCGACGAGCTTCCGGCCAGCGACGAGATCGCCGCGATCGAGCTCGGCCGCCGCGCCCTGGCGTCCGACGTCGGAGGCCGGACCTGCGAGCAGATCGAGCTTGCGGTCGACGACATGGCCGTGGCCTACCACCGCACCCCGCCCGCCGCACTGCTGCCGCGCGTCCGCACGCACCTGGCCTACGTAACCGGCCTGCTCGGCGCGAAGGCCACGCTGGCGGAGCGGCGGCGGCTCACCGTATCGGGCGGGTGGCTGTCGCTGCTCGCCGCAACCGTCCTCGCCGACCTCCACAACGACGCCGCGGCGCTCGCCTGCCTGCACACGGCCGAGACGCTCGCCCGCGAGGCGGACCACGCGGAGATCGGCGCGTGGACCTACGAGACACGCGCGTGGATCGACGTCACCGCCGGACGCTACAGGCAGGCCGTGGAGCTCGCCCGCGCCGGGCAGGACGCCGCACCGCGCGGCTCGTCCGCGCTCCTGCAGGCGACCGCGCAGGAAGGGCGGGCGCACGCCCGGCTCGGCGACCAGGCGGCCACCAGGAACGCCCTCGCCCGCGTCGAGGCGCTCGCCTCGCCGCTCCGCCAGCCGGACCAGCCCGAGCACCACTACAAGTACGACCCCGCCAAGGCCGAGGCCTACGTCGTGACCACCCTCGCGTGGTCAGGCGACCCGGCCGCCGAGCGCCTCGCCCGCGACGTCCTGGCCCGCTTCGAGGCCCCGGCCGAGGGCCTGCCGCGCCACCGCCGCGCCACCGCCGCCCGCCTCGACCTGGCCCTCGCCCTCGCTAAGCGCGGCAGGCTCGACGAGGCCGCAGGCGCGGCCCTCGACGCCGTGACGTCCGGCTACCTGGTGCCGTCCAACTTCTGGAGGGCGGGCGAGATCGTCGAGGCGGTCGGCTCCCGTGACATCCCAGAGGGCCGCGACCTGGCCGACGCCTACCGGGCCGAGGTCACCGCCGCACGCGAGCCCAGCGGGATGCTGCCGTCGGCGCTACCCTGAAAGCACGTGTGCCAACGCGTGACGCCCCGCCGGGTCAGACCTGGCGGGGCGTCCTCGTTTCACAGCATAAGGCCCGGCCGCCGCCCGCTGACGGGCAAGGCGGCGGCCCGGCGGCCCCGTGGGAGTGCGGGGCGTTCATACGGCGCTACGGGCGGCTGATCTCCCGTGCGCCGAATTCCTTGACCAGGACCCCGTCGAGGACCTCGGCCGCGGGGTCGCCTGCCTCGCGGGCGCGCCCTAGCAGCCGCTCCAGGGCGTCGAAGACCACGCGGACCATGGACACCGGGATCTCGACGTGCGTGCGCTGGTCGCGCGGGCTGGCCGCGTTGCTCATGTCGCCGAGGATCCGCCCGAGCTGGATGTGGCCGCCACTGGCACCTGGCGAGCGCAGCAGCTCGGCCAGCCCGGCGTCTAGCGGCATGTGAACAGTCGCCACTTCATACCCCCCTCGCCCGCGGGGCCCGCGGCGCCTCGCCGTAGACCTGCTCGGCGTTCCGCCGCAGGGCCTCGAGCAGCGTGCCGCCGCCCGGCCGGTACTCGTGGTCTAGCGCGCCGGCCACGCCGCGGTCGGCGATGTTACGAGCGTGGTCGCGGATCGCCTGCCTGTTGAGCGCGTCGAGCTGCTCGCCCTTGTCCTGGCCGCTCATGATGCCGCCTCCGTCTCGATGTATCGCCCTCGCCTGCGCTCGCGCGGCCTCGGGGCCGCCGGGTCTTCGGTCGGCAGCCTGAGGCGCGACCACTCGGCGAGCAGCGCCGCCGCCAGGCGGCGCACGGGCTCGCGGGCTCGTGCACCACAGCATCGGTGAGCCAAGATCCCAGCTACAGGCCCGGCGGGGGCCTGGCCGACCAGGCAGCGGCCAGGCCCGCGGGCACACACCCAGCCCGGCGGGGCGAAGTCCCCTCACGCGATGACAGGTCCACGAGCTATAGCGGGGCAGCCCGGCCCTCGGCCCTGGCCGAGGGCATCAGCTTCGGGGAACTGCCGGACTCAGCAAACCCTGCGGCACGTGTGGCCAAGACACCCTGAACGGCGCCTGACCTCGTGCGTTTCTGCCAGAGAGAGGTCGTTGGTGGT
>Ga0210386_10003385_pt1 | contig 13394 bp, 11 predicted proteins | sample IncBWH32OmetaG_FD_160091 | JGI IMG/M metagenome (GOLD analysis project Ga0210386, IMG submission 160091) | Forest soil microbial communities from Barre Woods Harvard Forest LTER site, Petersham, Massachusetts, United States - Inc-BW-H-32-O ... | reverse complement strand
AATTCATCCTTCTCCTCCGCACTGATGGTGATGGGATGATCTGGAAGAGAATACAAATGGGCATTTTGAATTAAATGTACCAGCACTTCCTGCGCGCGGGCAAAGTCTGCACGTACGCACAGCGCCGGATTCTGCAATTCCACGCGGATTGGACGCGCGCCCAAAACCCCTTTGCAGACATCGAGCGCGCTCGCAATTAAATCATCCACGCGAACAGGTTCGAGTTGCAGCTTGACCTCGCCGGCCTCGAGGCGCGCCATCTCCGCTGCTTCGCCCACCAGGCGGTTCAGCCGGTCGCATTCCTCGTCGATGATGTGGAGCAGTTCATTCCGCTGCCCGTCATCCAACTTGGCAGGAGAAAGCAGAGTTGATACGGATGCCTTCATGGATGTAAGAGGCGTGCGGAAATCATGTGTGATCGCGTCCAGCAGCGCCGATTTGAGGCGTTCCCCCTCGCGCGCAGCCTCAGTCTTCCCCACCATTTCCGTGGCGTAGGCGCGTTCAATAGCGACAGCGATCAGCGTGCCCATGGCTTCCAGAGACTCCCGTGAGAGAACTGGACCCGAAATCCCCAGGCTACCGAGAATCTTGGAGCCAAGCCGTAAAGGCGCAAAACACAGACTATGCTCATGATCGATCTGCAATTCTTCGCGCGCAACCACGGCCCTCAAAACGTCAGCATCGAGTTGCGGCAGGTTCATTCCCGAGCGATAAACTTTCTGCTTTTCTGAAAGGAAAATCGCTGCGGCTCCCACTTCGAACGTTTCCACAATCTGGCGCGGAATAGCATTCAACAATTCAATGGGATTTCCGGCGCTCAAAAGGCGTTGGCTGAATCGGTACAGGCGTTCCACTTCGCGGCGGCGCCGGTTGGCTTCCGCGGCCTGGTTTCGTGCGCGCGTGGAGAGATCGCTTGCCAGGATGGAAGTGGCCAGAAAAGTAAAGAGCGCCACCCAGTTTTGCGGGTCCGCGATCGTGAGCGTGCCGACGGGCGGCAAGAAAAAATAATTGTAGGTAATCGTCGCAATTATCGACATGAATACGGAAACCGAAAGTCCCCAGAGCGTGGAAACTCCCAGAATGGCGAGCAAATAGGTGAATGCAATGGTGGTTGCGTTGAAACGGTGCGTATGATCGTAAAAATAGGTAATGATCAGTACAGCTGCCAGCGCAGCGGCGTATCGGGCAAGCAGAATGGGCAGTTTCTTGCTCACAGGGCAATTCAAGACTAGCATTTTTATGGCGAAATGCATGAGAATATCTGCGTGCCAAAAACCCCAGACCAATGGCTTGATGAGGTATCTCCTAAGGAACGGACCGAGGGCGTTCTAAAGCTCTTTTTGGGCTACGCGCCGGGCGTGGGCAAAACATTCAGCATGTTGAGTGAAGCCATCCGGCGTCGCAGCCGCGGCGAAGATGTCGTTGTCGGAATTGTTGAGACGCATGGGAGAAAAGGAATTTGCGAGCTTTGCCCGCAGCTTGAGCAAGTGCCCATGCGCAAAATTGAATACAAGGGCACCATTTTTGAAGAGATGGATCTGGAGGCGGTCAAGGCCAGAAATCCTCGTGTCATCCTCGTTGACGAACTGGCGCACACCAATATTCCCGGAAGCAAGCACCGCAAACGATACGAAGATGTCCTCGAACTTGTCGACTGCAAAATGGAAGTGCTGTCCACGGTCAACGTGCAGCATCTCGAAAGCATTGCTCCCACCGTTGCAGCCATTACCGGAATAAAAATTCGTGAAACCGTCCCCGATTGGGTGTTGCAGCACGCCAACGAAATTGTCATGGTGGACTTGACGCCGGAAGCGCTGCAAAACCGAATGAGGCGCGGCGAGGTCTATCACACCGGAAAAGTGGATCAGGCATTAAAGAATTTTTTCCGGCGCGGAAATCTGATCGCCCTGCGCGAACTTGCCCTGCGCCAGGTCGCGGAACAGGTGGACCGCAGCCTGGAAACTTACATGGATCAGAAAGAGATTCAAGATCCATGGCCGGTGCGGGAACGCATCGCGGTCTGCTTCAGTTCAAATCCACGCGCGCAGTATTTGATTGCTCGTGCGTCTCGCATGGCGCGACGCATGGACGCCGAACTCTATGCAATCTACGTGGACATCGGCGCCGACACTGACGATCAGGACAAAAATTCGCTCAACGCAAACATTCAATTTTCGGAAAGTCTTGGCGCGAAAGTTGTGAAGCTTACAGGTAAGGATGTCTCTTCCGCCACGGCCGAATTCGTCCGCGAAAAACATGTGACGCAAGTCATCTTCGGCCGCTCTGCCGTGGAAGGCTGGAGAAAATATTTGTACATGACCGCTATCCATCGCTTCCTGCGCGACGCCCCCGCAGTAGACGTACACATCGTTACGCAAGAACCGGATTGATGCATTTAGTAGCACAGGCTTCAGCCTGTGCTACTAAAACCCGATCGCATTTATTTTTTAGCTGCACTAACCTCGCGCGCCGTAACTTCGTGCCTGAATTTAAATAGCCTCTCCAGCTTTCTCCTCACAAACCATCCTCCAAACCATCGCCCCAGAAAACCAAACGGCAGTGCGTATTCCACGCGATCTTCAAGAATCGAAGCAGCAGCTCCATGCGGCTCGAACGTGTGCGTATGCTTCCAGTATGCAAATGGCCCGGAAATCTGCTGATCAGTGAAGTAGCGACCCACTTCAAAATCGCCATGCACCGCAACCCAGCTCTGCCGGAATGGCCATTCCCCAACCTCAAGAACCACGCGCGCTCCTCGCTCGATTCCACCGGTCTTCTCAATCAATTTTGCTGCCTCGCCGGGTGGTGTAAGTCTTTCCAGCGCTTCAGGCAAAGCGTGCCACGCATACACGTCCCCAGCGGAAGCTTCCATCCGGGAACGGAGGACAAATATTTCAGTCTTCATGGCGCATCTTCCGCATCCTTTCCTACCCTTGCAGCATCATTTGAGAATTGCTGACGGCGATTGTGCAATCACTGTACAATGTCCCGCTGCAAGCAGCCCATGATGGAGTGACGGAATATCGTCACTGAAAACGCCATGAGCGCAGATCCGAATCTGGATCTCATCGTACGACACTAAAGAGTTGCCGAGGAGAATATGGCCCATATATTTGATCCACTTCCCATTCGCGGAATCACGTTGCCAAATCGCATTGGCGTTTCTCCGATGTGCCAATATTCAAGCGAAGACGGTTTTGCTAATGACTGGCATCTGGTCCACCTGGGCAGCCGCGCTGCGGGCGGAGCGGGATTGGTGTTCGTGGAAGCGACAGCCGTCACGGCCGAAGGACGCATCACGGCCGAAGACATGGGAATCTGGAAGGACGCGCACATCGATTTTCTGGCGCGAATCGTGCGGTTCATGAAGTCGCAAGGCACGGTACCAGGCATGCAGATTGCTCATGCGGGGCGCAAGGGCAGCACGCAAAGGCCGTGGGAAGGCAACAGCAAGGTTGCGTTAGCCGATGGCGGGTGGGTGCCGGTAGCGCCTAGCGCAGTTTCTTTCTCGGAGACGTATCCCATGCCGCGTGCTCTGGAAATAAATGAGATTCATGCCATCGTGGACGCGTTTGCAGCAGCCGCGCGTCGCGCGCTGCAAGCAGGTTTTCAGGTCCTGGAAATCCATGCCGCGCACGGCTACCTCGCGCACGAATTCTTTTCGCCGCTTAGCAATTTTCGCACGGACGAATATGGCGGGTCGTTCGAAAACCGCACCCGCATCGGACGAGATATCGTCACCGCGGTTCGAAAAGTGTGGCCGGAAAGTCTGCCTCTTTTCATTCGAATCTCCGCTCAGGACTGGAAGGAAGGCGGCTGGGACCTCGATCAGTCTGTGGAACTCGCAAAACAGCTGAAAAAACTAGGAGTGGATTTAGTGGACTGCTCTTCCGCAGGACTTGTCGTCGATCAAAAGATCGCAGCGGGCCCATGCTTTCAAGTTCCGTTTGCCGAACGCATCCGTCGCGACGCAAATGTGCTGACGGCTACCGTCGGCCTGATCGAAACGAAAGAACAAGTCTCCGAAATCCTGGCCCGAAACCAGGCCGACCTGGTGTTAATGGCGCGCGAATTTCTGCGCGATCCTTACTGGCCGCTGCGAACCGCGCGTGAGTTGAAGCAGCCGATCACATGGCCGGCACAGTATCTCCGCGCGGCCACTGCGGACACAAAAGCGCGAATGCCGATTGCCGATGCGGCATCCAAAGTGAACGCTTCGGATTAATTAGAAGCCGTCTAGTTCTTTTGGCATGTCCAACGATGATCCGCTCTGGTGTAGCCCGCCTCTTCAGAGGTGGGGGTTTAGATTCCCCGGCAGCAGTGTTGATGTGTGAACTTTAAACCCCCGCCTCTGAAGAGGCGGGCTACAGCAGTTGTGAGTCGCGGATCAAGCCTCGACATCCCAGTGCAGTTTCGATTCATGGCGCGAGGAACGCGCTAGGCGAAGGCCGCCAAAACCTCTACCATGACTTGAGTGAGTAACCCTAGCGTTCATCGCCGCGTTTTTACGTCCACAGGCATCGTGATGGCGGGCATTCTAGCCAGCCGGCTGCTCGGATTTTTTCGCGAGTGGGCCGTGGCGCACCAGGTCGGCTCCAACGCGATGACTGACGTGTATTACGCCGCGTTTACTCTGCCCGATTTCTTGAACTATCTCGTGGCTGGCGCCTCTTTGAGCGCCACATTCATTCCCGTGTTTGCTAAATATTCCGCCGAAGGCAACGAGGACGAAGCCTGGTGGGTTTTTTCCACGGTGATGACCTTCATGGGCGGGCTGCTGGCAAGTTTGATCCTGATGGGCGAAATTTTCGCGCCCCAACTGGCAAATTTAATTGCCCCTGGATTCGGCCCGGCGGAACGGCAGCGCCTGATTTTTCTTACGCGCCTGATGCTTCCCGCTCAATTTTGTTTCTATCAAGGCAGCATTCTCAGCGCCGTGCAATATGCCAAGGGACGCTTTGTGATTCCCTCTCTTGCGCCCGTCGTTTACAACGTGATGATTGTTCTGGGCGGAATTTTTCTCGCATCACGATATGGGATGACGGGCTTTGCTATCGGCGTGCTTGTGGGCGCGCTGCTCGGAAATTTTCTTCTGCAGGTTTATGGAGCATTTCAGGCAGGCGCAAAATTTCGTCCCAACCTGAATCTGCGCCATCCAGGATTTATATTATTTTTGAAACTTTCTGTTCCGATCATGCTGGCACTTTCGCTCGTGTTTACGGATGACTGGGTCATCCGCTGGTTCGGCTCGTATCTGCAACCTGCTTCCATTACATGGCTCAGTTACGGCAAAACATTAATGCGCGTTCCGCTCGGCGTCGTGGGACAGGGCGTGGGCGTTGCGTCCTTCCCATTTCTTGCGCAGCTTTATTCCGAAGGAAAAATAGATGAGCTGAATCGGCTGCTCAACACCACGATGAAGTGGCTCATCATTCTGCTAGTACCCATTTCGGCGCTTACCATTGCGGAAAGCTCGCCCGTGGTTTATCTGGTCTTCTCGCACACGCGTTTGCGTGGAGCTGACTTCAACGCAACTGCCGCAACTTTGATGTTATTTTCTCTGGGCATGTTTGCCTGGGGCGCGCAAAACATTTTGGCGCGCGGGTTTTATGCCACTCGCAACACGCTCACACCCGCGATCGTGGGTACTGTGCTGGCCATCGCGAACCTTCCCGTGTATTGGCTCCTCGTGCGCCATTTCCAACATGTTGGCCTGGCGCTGGCAAGTTCGCTAGGAATTACCGCGTACACGGTGGCGCTTTTCGCGCTTTTGAATCGGCGAACGAAAAATCGCGAAGGCGGAGCCATCGCCATATTTTTTGTAAAAGTATGCGCGGCGTCGACGGTCGTTGCCTATGCCTGCCATCGCCTGCAAAATCTTCTCGAGCCGCACTTCGCGTGGCACACAATTCCGGGAGCATTTGTGCTTTTGCTGATTGTGACGTCCGTGGGAATTGTGCTGCTATTTATCGCTGCAAAACTGCTGGGCATCCGCGAATTTGACGAACTCGGTTCGCGCTTGCGCAAAATGCTCACTCGTAACACCGCCGATGATGTCGTGCCTGCCGCGTCCAAGCACATCGAGGGATAATTCATTTTGAAGTTGAAGTTGGGTTCCCAACTGACGGGCACGTGCACCGCTCGTAGTTTAGAGTTCACACGGCTACCCTGCCGCCGGAGAATCTAAACCCCCGCCTCTGAAGAAGCGGGCTACAGCACGCCGGAACATTATTGAACATCTGAGAGCGGCCAGAGCGCATTATGGGCGCTGGGGCGGGCCTAGTGCGTCACGGACGCTGCGTGCCAGAGTATCGTGTGTGAATGGCTTCTGTAAAACGCGGACGGCCTTTCCGCGCACGCCATGTTTCTCAATAGCATCATCTGTATACCGCTGTTTGTTAAACGGGGATCCGCCAAATGCCTTTGCGAATCCTCCTCCTATTTTTTTAAGTATGTGCAGCGGATTCGCGATCAAGACCGTTCCGATTGCCGCGCCCAGAATGATGATCAATTCCGCTGGCTGCATCAGCACCTTCAAATTGCCGTGTTCCATCAAATAGCCGGCGACGACACAGCCAAAGACAATCACGATTCCAATAATTGAAAACATCGATGTCCAATCCTCCGAAACTGTTCTGGATTCTCAAGGGAGAACGGTGACGCAATTTCCACCTTTGGCAATGCTTTCTTGAAGAGAGGCATTCGCGCGTGCAATTAAACTTTCCACATTGTCTCCGGTCCGGCAGCCTGCACCGCCTACGGGACTCGTGACCGAAAACTTATCGCCCCACCACTCAATTTCGGACCGTCCAATAATTCGCCTGGCCCGCTCGGCGACCAGCGACACTTCCGATTCCTTGCAATCCGTAAGAATCGCCAAAAATTGGTATTTCCCCCAACAGCCCAAAATGTCAGTCGGCCGCAGGCAGTTCTCGATGGATTGCGCAATGATCCGCAAAATGGTTGACACCACGCCTGGCCCTCGTTTCGTCTTGTGCTGATCCAAAGTGTCGATTTGCAGCAGCAGGATACCGAACGGAATATGGTGCTCGGCAAAGGTAATCAGATTTTCGCGAATCTGCGTGTCCATGAATCCCTGCGCCGCAACGCCCGTCAAAACATCGAGGCATCCAACATCGGCAAGCCCGGAGTGACGCCTGGTGGAGTCCAAAAATGGCGTGATTTTATCGAAGCTTTCTGCAGCCCCGATGATCGCACCATGACTATTTCGAATTGGGTTCGTACGAAGCGTGATAGGCAGGCGGTATCCTTCCTTATGAAGGATGGAAACGCTCATAAGGGAAGATTTTCCATCGCGAAATGCGATGTTGATTGGGTCGTCGGGATCGGAATCCAGGTCGCCGGTCCCATCGCTTGCAGTTAAAAGATGGTCGCGCAGAAAATGGCCTACGACATCCTGCCGCAAGTAGCCGGTAATTTTTTCCGCGCCTTCATTCCAGAAGCGGATGCGCCGGTTCGGATCAACAATATAAACCCCGGTTTCCAGGGCATCCAAAACCGTTTGGTAAATCGCAGGATTATTTAATTCGGTCATACGATGGCTCCAATGAGAACCATCGGCTATTGAGGGAAAGTAGTTTAATTAGACTTCGTGGCCTTTTCGAGGTGGGGTCCCTTGTTCCATTTTGATTTTTCGTTCGGATCGTCCCACATCCGGTAGGCCCCCGTGAATGCCGTAGCGTTGTCGCCCAGCCGGCATCCCGCCGGCAAATCCTTCAAGAGTTTTGCGTTCCCGCCACCGAGCACCACGTAATCCGCGCCCAGGGCATCCTTCAGCTGCTCCGCAATTTCCGCCACATAACGGCGCCATTTCTTCTTTCCCAGGCGTTCCAATCCACGCTCCCCGAGATAATCCTCATACGTCCGCCCTTTTTTGTAAGGGAGATGCGCAATTTCCATCGCCTCAACGACCCCATCTACAATCATCGTGGAGCCAAGCCCCGTGCCCAGACCCAGGAAGAGCATTCTTCCGCCGTGATAGATTCCCAGTGCTTGCATCGCAGCGTCATTTGTAATTCTCACCGGTTTCCCAAACGCTTTTCGAAAATCGAATCCCACCCAACCGCCCGCCAGGTTGTGCGGCTCGCTTAATGGATGGCCATGAATAACGGGGCCCGGGTATCCGATGGAAATAACAGAGTAATTCCAATCCTTCGTCGCCTCGCGAACGTCTTTCACCATTCGTTTCGCGGTCATCTTCGGCCCGGAAGGAATTTTGATCGGTTCCTTTTGTCCGGTTGCCAGCACTTTTATGTTCGTGCCGCCCACGTCGATGGCCAAAATATTTCGCTGTGGCTTTTCCATTGCTGCTCCTTCACATGATCAAAATCAGTGTCGTGCTAGTCAACCAAGCTTAACGGAAACTTCCTATCCCCCTGCTTTCTTTTTTTCAAGTTGGCCCCACCGCTCGTACAGGTGGTCTAAAATATTTTGCGCTTCATCCATTTCGACACATGCGGTTTTCAGTAGCGTAGGGTCGCTCGTGACCATTGGATCCTCCAGCGCCACGCGCTTCGCTTCCAGATTTTTGTCCGCATCGGCGATACGCTCTTCAATCGTCTCAAGCTCGCGAACTTCATGATAAGAAAGTTTCTTCTTCGCGCTTGCCGTTTGCGCTTCTCCCTGCCCCGTCGACCGCTTCGTTCCTGTCGATAAATTCGTGGTTCCCTTCTGTTGCGCGCGTTGCCAAATTTCCCATTGAGAGTAATCGGCAAAACGCTCGGCGCCCCCCAGCCCATCCAGGCCCAGCACAATGGTCGAAACACGGTCGAGCATATAACGGTCATGCGTAACGAGCACGAGAGCGCCGCGGTATTCGAGCAAACTTTCTTCCAGAATTTCAAGCGTGGGAATATCCAGGTCGTTGGTCGGCTCATCGAGCAGCAAAACGTCCGCCGCTTGCAGCATGAGTTGCGCGATCAGAACGCGGGCCCGTTCGCCTCCGGAAAGTTTTCCCACCGGCTGACTGAGATGTTCCGGATCGAACAGAAATTTTGCGGCCCAGGCCGCCACATGAATCACGCGATCCTGATAGATCACGGAATCGCTATCCGGCGCAAGCGCTCGCCGCAAGCTGATGTCGGGATCGAGTTCGCGGTTCTGGTCGAAATACACAATGCGCAGCGCATCGGCACGGCGAACTTCTCCACGCGTGGTTTCAATATCGCCGCGCAGCAACCGCAGGAGCGTCGTTTTGCCGCTTCCGTTCGGGCCAACAAGCCCGACTCGCATTCCCGAAGTCACGGTGAAATGAATGCCCGAAAATAATGTGCGTCCACCGATTTCATACGTGACGTCGTCCAGAGCGATCAGACGCTTCGTCTTCCGGTCGGTCGCCGAAAAATCGATTTTAGCTGAGGTAGTCTTCGTGCGGGAGTTGAGCTCCGACAATTCGCCAATCAACTCGTGAGCCGTATCGATGCGCGCTTTCGATTTTGTGGTTCTGGCCTTAGGTCCGCGCCGCAGCCATTCAATTTCCGTGTGCACCAGGTTTTCAAGCGCTTCCTGCCGCTTGCGCTGCGCGTGCAAGTACACTTCTTTCGCTTCCAGAAACGTGCTGTAGTTTCCGTTCACGCGCAGATAGCCGTTTTCGTAGGACCGTGCGAGCTCAACGACCGCCGTGGCTATATTTTCCAGAAAATAACGGTCATGGCTGACCACAACGCAAGCGAACGTTGCGTTTTGCAAGAGCGTCTCGAGCCACTGAATCCCGGCCAAGTCCAAGTGGTTTGTCGGCTCGTCCAGCAGCAGAACCTCAGGCGCCTGCACAAGCCCCTCGACAATCGCCAGCCTTTTGCGCCACCCGCCTGACAGCGAGGATGTGAGCGCGTCCATATCGGTGAACCCCGCACGCCCGAGCGGCTCAGCAATGCGCGCGGCGCGATCCTTCTCCGGCACCCCTGCCTCGTCCAAAGCGTCCGCGATCACCGAGCGAATCGTCGCGCCTTCGGGGAATTCGGAATTTTGCGCCACAGAGCATAGACGCATGCGCTTGCGGATCGCCACCTCACCGGTATCGGGCACAACCCGGCCCTGCAGAATGGCGAGCAAGGTCGATTTTCCCGAACCGTTGGGCCCAATCAGGCCTATTCGTTCGCCCTCAGAAACCGTAAATGAAATGTCCTGAAAGAGTGGCTCGGCACCGTATCTCTTGGAAAGTCCTTGTGCAGCGATGATCGGAGGCAAATGACTAAGTTTTCTCCCGTGTTCAGTGTAGCGTGAACCGAAGGCTTGCGCCAAATGCGGGAGCATTATGTGGCATAGGCTTCAGCTTGCTGCGTGCTGGTATTGTAGCCCGCCTCTTCAGAGGCGGGGATTTAGATGTAGCGTCGTCTAAACCCCCGCATCTGAAGTGGCGGGCTACAGCAAAACTCTACCCCCTCAGGCTGAAGCCCGCGCCACTAAAACCAGTCGCTCTTATACGCTACCCACCAGCTGACATAGAGAAGAGGAATGGTCAAGCCTATCGCCCACCACATAGGCAACGCAAGATCGGCAATAATTCCGAGCGCGCTGAATAAGCTCCAAAAAATTTTGCGTTGCATAGGACTATTGTAAACCGAATGAGAGCGCTATAGAGACTGCCGTGCGAGAAATGCAACTGCGTGCCGCGAAAAGAGGAAGTATAAAGAGTCGTGTCGCTATTTCTGCTGAATTGTTTCCAGATACTTGACCAAATTTTGCAGACGGACATTGCCCAAATCCTGGTCCTCCTCAATCTGATGGAAGATAGGGCCCCAGATGGGCATTTCGCGCGAACCATGAGAAGCCGTGGATGTATCATCGCCCATAATGTATTTTTGAACGCGCGCGGTGGGAAATTTTCCTCCGCTATTTTTGGCAAGAACAGTTAGGTCAGCCGGCTTCGTTTTCAGCGCGGAAGCGGCGGGACCATTGCCGGTACCACTGGCACCGTGGCATGCAGCGCAATGCGCACGAAAAAGATCCGGTCCTTTCACTGAATAAATCAGCTGCTCATTCGTCTTCCCTGCATCTGATTTGGTCTGGCCCGCAGCAGAACCCATAAAGGGACCGGTCGACAGAAGCAAAAATAGGGGCAGAATTCTGAAAATTATTTTGCTGCTCATTCTGCCCCCTTGTGTTGATCGAATCGATCAGCTTTTCCACTGCTGAGACAAGCAACCCTCCATGGTTCATACGTGGGACCGATGAGATCGGGCGTGACTTGCAAACACCTAAAACATCAGCCCTTTTCCTCTAGTGCCGAAGGTTGTGAAAGCCTCCCCAGTGCGTGAACATAACCAAGCTCAGGATGAGCAACGCCATGAACATATAATCTTGTCTGACCATGACGCCCTCCTTTTGCTTTCGTTCCTTGCTGCCTATACCTTGATCTTCAATCACGAACATAGCAGTGATATCCGAGGCCATTGCGAGTGATCTGGATCACACCCGCGAACTCTTTCGGCAACCCCACATTGGCATGAGCTACTTCTTTGGCGGCGTTTGCGTCTTATCTACAACGTTTTCCTGAAACTCCTTCATTTCGGAGTAGGCGCAGAGCGTCTCACCCATTGGACCAGGGGAAAAGTTATAAAGTTTGGAAGCCGAGAAGGTTTTCGTGTAAGCCTTGGGGTCGTCGATTGTGACGTTGAGTTCGAGTTTATCGTGGCTCAGCCTGCGGAATTTTTCAATGACATGCAGCGCGTCGCTGTGCGGATGCCCCGCCTGGTCCAGCCATGTCTTGTCGCTCAGGCCGATCGTATCGACTACAAATGTGTCGCCTTCATACTTTCCGACCGCGTCGCCCATCCAGGTGATATCCGGATCCTTCGGATGTTCGGCATTCATGGCCACGGCGCGCCAGACTTTCGTGTATTCGTACAAAATATAGACAATTTTGGGAGTCTGGATAAATGTGATCTCCCACGGGTACATATAAATTCGAGGGATGCCCGGAGGGTCGCAGAATCTCTGCACGGGATCGTTCGTGTTGTCAAAAGTTTGCCTAGCGCCAAATGGCGGCCGCGCATCTTCGAATTTTGCAGCGGCCCACGGTGTCATAGGGGCCTTTTCCGGATGGGCTGCAAACAGGTCGGAAGAGTCCCAGGTATTGATCCGCACGCTTTCGGGCCCGCGGAAGTCCGGCTCCCACAGACCGGACAAGTCCGGAATTCCTCCGGACATCAAGCCCTCTTTTGGGGTTTCTTTTTGAGGTTTTGTCACAGCCGGACTCGCGCCAGTCTGAGCCGACAAAATGCACGAAACGCTCAGGACCATAATCAGCGCTACAATCGGAATCTCTATTCGAATTCGCATCTTGTGTTCCCTCAGGGACCAGGCAGGCCAAGACCTTCGAAACTCGGTTTAATCAACTTTGCTGGGAAGTGGTTCACCATTCACCACGGCTTTTAGGATAAACGTGATCGTACTGCTGATTCCCACGGGAGCGCCATTTCGCGATGGGTGCGTATCGATCGTAATCTCATCCCCGGTCTTCATCGCATTTTTCGTCCATCCGGCTCGCACCATATGAATGGGCGCGGCAAACTCGATGGTCCAGTGCTGCAATTCGCCGCTGTCATTTTTCGCGTCCACGTATACAACGACGTGAGGATTGCTCCAATCGAATTTTGCAACCGTGCCGTGCAGGGTGACTGTCTTCGTCATGTCATATCCGGCGACACCGTGATGCGCCATGGCAGCTCCTGAAAACATCCCCAGGATTGCGATTGCCGCAAGAACGATAAGCAGCTTCCTGTTCATGAAGCCCCTCCCCCGATTTGCATTAACAATTGCCAGACCAGCCATTTGGAAGTCGAACGATGGGGCCATCATAGCAGCAGAGAGAAATTTTAGGAATAATTTGAGGGGGTAAGTGGCATAGGCTTTAGCCTGTGCGGTTTTAGTCCTTGCTAGGCCTAAAAGCGCACAGGCTGAAGCCTATGCCACAGAAAACCATTACAAAAAAAGAAAATCTCAGCCCGCGGCGCGCATGTCGCTGGAGGCCCCGCCCGCCGCCGGAATGTAACTTTTCAGCGTGTAGTCCATCACCATGCGATTCGCGTTAAATCTCCAGCCGAGCGTGCGAATCGTGCGCTTCATGCGCTTGATCCAACCGCGGGGCAACCCATCGCGATCGCGATGGTAGAAAAGAGGAATCACTTCTTCGCGCAGCACGCGATACAGATTTTCGCCGTCGCGCTTATCGTGTACATCCATGTTCGTATGCGTCCGCCCGATTCCAATTGCGAAGCCATTTAATCCGTCGTAGGCTTCGGCCCACCAACCGTCGAGAACTGACAAATTGAGGCCCCCATTCAGCACGACTTTTTGCCCGCTGGTGCCGGAAGCTTCGAGCGGCCGGCGCGGATTGTTCAACCACACATCAACGCCCTGCACGAGATGCCGGC
>Ga0210386_10003384_pt1 | contig 13394 bp, 12 predicted proteins | sample IncBWH32OmetaG_FD_160091 | JGI IMG/M metagenome (GOLD analysis project Ga0210386, IMG submission 160091) | Forest soil microbial communities from Barre Woods Harvard Forest LTER site, Petersham, Massachusetts, United States - Inc-BW-H-32-O ... | reverse complement strand
CGCTTTCGATGTGTGCTTTGTCGTGGGCTTCACTGGTTGCCATCCGTCACTATTTCGAAGATAGGAGAATTTCGTTGCATCTACAACCATCGTTTCCGCATCTTGAAAAACGTGCATTATAGCATCCGGTCTTGCAGAGGAGAAAACTTATGCCCACATCTCTTGATGGCAAGCATTCCGCACGGAGCACTGACACCGTGTTCCATCCCATCAGCGCGGAAGACAAGACTGCGATCGCTGCAATGCGCGCCGTTGTCGAGCCAAACAAAGGACGCCTGCAGGGAACGGCTGCGCGCGTACCTTTCGATGCCATCATGGAGCGCGTCGCCGCTCCTGAGGACGTGACCTTTGAAGCCGACACCGTAGGAGGTGTTCCCGGGTGGTGGTGCAGGCCGCAAGCAGCTCAGCCGCGCGCAGTGGTTCTCCACATTCACGGAGGGTGGTTCAATTGGGGTTCGGCGAGGGCGTTTCGTAACCTGGTTGGGCACATCGCGACTCATGCCGGTGCAGTAGCGTTCGCACCCGATTATCGGCTCGCGCCTGAGCATCCCTTTCCAGCTGCTCTGCAGGACGTGCACGCCTGCTACTCCGGCCTGTTTGAGCTCGGATACAAGAAGATCGCTGTCACGGGCGACTCCGCAGGCGGCAATCTGGCTCTAGAACTTCTCATCTTACTGGCGTCTCATTCACACAATCCGGTGGTTCCCGCCGCTGGAGTCACACTATCCCCAGTGACGGACCTCTCGCTGTCAGGAGCAAGCTGGACGACGCGCGCTGCAGCGGATCCTTACTTCACCCATTCCCAAGCGGCGGAGCTGGTCCGGTCTTATTTGAATGGAGCCGATCCAAGCAATCCCTCTGCCTCGCCGCTCCATGCAGACCTGGCCAGCCTTCCGCCGATTCGTGTTCACGTGGGAGACGACGAGATGCTGCTTGATGACTCGGTGCGTTTTGTCAACCGGGCTCTCACTACAGGAGTGGACGCACAGTTGGATATCTGGGAAGGAATGGTGCACGGCTTCCTGGGCAGCGTTGGTCGTCTTAGCGCTTCCACGCAGGCACTCCAGCAGATCGGTTCGTTTCTCTCCAAACGCTTCACTGAATCTGCCGAGTAGCCCGTAAATGCCAGAATTCGATATCGCGAACGATGCAAAAGCAGGAGTAGAGATGAAGATTGGAATCATAGGGGCGGGCAACATCGGATCGGCACTTGCCGGTCACTTTCGGAAACTGAGGCACAGCGTACTGATCGCAAACTCGCGTGGCCCTGAAACACTTTATCAAGTCGTTCAAACGACAGGGGCTGTTCCTGTTGCCATTCGAGAGACAGCGAAAGCGGTGGATCTGCTCGTTATCGCAATTCCCATGAAGAGCCTGCCGTCGCTTCCGAAATATTTGCTTTCCGAACTACCTGCGTCATCGCCAATCATAGACACCGGAAATTACTACCCGCTCCGCGATGGTGTGATTCCTGAGATTGAAAGAGGAATGATCGAGAGTGAGTGGACTTCTCACGTGCTGGGTCGTCCCGTCATCAAGGTATTCAACAACATTGTGGCGGACAGTCTGCTCCGCAGAGCTCTTCCGAAGGGTGCGAAGGGACGGATTGCGCTTCCGGTTTCAGGGGATGACCTAAAGTCGAAGCAGCTTGTGATGACTCTTCTAGATACGATGGGGTTCGACGCCATCGACGGCGGCCTGCTTTCTGAATCCTGGCGCTACCAGCCTGGAACACCGGCATACTGCCCAGATCCAACCATCGATCAGCTTCCCATTCTGTTGCGGCGCGCCAAACGAGACCAGGCGCCGGCAAATCGAGATCAGGCAGCGAAGATCATGGCGAAGCTGCCTCCTGATTTTTCACCTCAGGAACTCGTGCGAGTCGCGCGGCTTTCTGCCGGCCTGGATACATTCAAGCCGAGAAGTTGGCTCGCGGCATTGCGCTTGGGCTTCGCGGCTCTGCGGGCTGCATAGTATGTCGTCTTCTGCCTGGAAGAATTCGATCTCTGGACCCCGCATTTCATTAGAAGCGGTCCGCCGCGGACCCGTTCGTGCATATCACCAACGCAAACCACACACGGAGGATGATCATGCTGAAACTGAAGAGTCTCGTGCTCTGCGCCCTTGCCCTTCTGCCCATAGCAGCGATTGCTCAGACGCAGACGCCGCCCACGGCCCAAAACCGAAACAACCAACGATCATCACGCTGAACAGGCTGCAATCGAACAGGTAATGAAGCAGTATCATGCCGCGATCCTCGCCCATGATGGAACCACGCTCTCCGGCTTGTTCCTGCCCGATGCCAATCTCTGGCTGAACGTTCTGACAGACTCCGCATACGCTCGGGCGCAGGCAAAGTCAGCAACGGCCCAGAAAATCCGTGTCAGCAATTATCGTGACTTCGCGAAGTTGGTCTCGACAACACTCAAAAGTTTCGACCCGGAACACAGCAACGTCGTGATCCACACGGATGGCACTATCGCGGCCGTTTATTTCGATTTTGTTTTCAACGTCGACGGGAAGGCCAACAACCACGGTAGCCTGGCAACTGGTCAAAGCAGCCGATGGCTGGCGGATTGCGTCCATCGTCTACTCGTCAGAGCCGCCGCCCATGCAGCAGTAGAGACTGGCAACCAGACCCGATGTGCGATGGACGTCAGATTGATGACCAAAGAGCTGCGTACTATTTTATTCAGCTGGGCGAGAACCGGCGATGAGGATCTCGACGAGTCTTTTGGCGCTTTGCTGCCAATCACCCCCGGAGCCCACATAAGAGACTCCTATCACCGCCCGAAGCAGATCGGAGGCGTCAACATTTCTTCGCACATCGCCACTCTTTTTCGCGCGCTTCACCAGCTCGTCGATTGCTCCCTGGACCAGGCTGCGAGAGCTCTCATAGAGCCTGGAAGGGCCTCCGGCGACGCTGTTGAGGGCGGGGGCAATGATGTGCTTTGCCGCGATGTAATCGACAAACAGCAGCAACCAGGCGCGCAGGGCCTCGATCGGGAGCATCGCGGCGGCGAAGCCGCGCGCTGCCGCGGCCAGCTTTTCCACCTCACTCCGATAGACCGCTTCGATCAGCGCATCTCGTGTAGGGAAATGGCGATACAAGGTACCGGCTCCGACACCCGCCTGCTTCGCGATGTCGTCCAGACTGGTCGACGCGCCGTGGCGCGTAAAAGCCCCTTTCGCCACTTCGAGAATCCGCTCGCGGTTGCGCAGAGCATCCGTTCGCGGCTTTCGCTGGGCGGGTTGGGAACGCTTCTTCTTCATTTACCAAAAATCTTGCAACCGGAGACAGTCTCCGATTATCTATTGATTCGGAGAGCATCTCCGATTTAATCGCAAAGACACCCGCGCGTCAACGCTCGATGTAAAGGGATCAAGGGGGTTTATATGCGTGTTTTCGTCACAGGCGCCACAGGCTTCATTGGATCCAGAATTGTCCCGGAACTGATCAGCACAGGCCACCAGGTGATCGGACTTGCACGCAGCGATGTGGGCGCACAGTCTCTGGCCGCCGCCGGGGCTCAGGTACAGCGCGGTGATCTGGAAGATCTGGAAAGCCTGCGCAGCGGAGCTGCCGCTTCCGATGCCGTCCTTCACGTCGCGTTTCGGCACGATTGGACGAAGTTTGCGGAAAGCTGTGAGCTCGACAAACGCGCCATTGAAGCTATTGGAGATGTGTTTCAGGGTTCCAGCCGTCCGTTCATTGTCAGCTCCGGAGTCGGAAAGACCCAGGGGCGCGCCGCCACGGAGGACGATCCGCCGCTTTCTTCTCCATCCCTTCCCCGCGTATCCGAGGTGACCGCTATTGCGCTCCTGGAGCACGGCGTGCGCGCCTCCGTGATGCGCCTGCCGCAAGTCCACGACACGCTAAAGCAGGGTCTCATCACGCCACTGGTCGCGATCGCGCGCGCGAAGGGCGTCTCAGCGTACGTTGGCAATGGACACAATCGCTGGCCCGCTGCGCATGTAACGGATGTTGCCCGGCTTTACCGGCTCGCGCTGGAGAAGGGCACAGCAGGAGCCCGGTACCACGCGGTCGCCGAAGAGGGAGTGCCCTTGAAAGACATTGCCACCGCCATCGGCCACGGGCTGAACGTGCCGGTCATTTCTATCTCACCGGAACAGGCCCAGGAGCATTTCGGCTTCCTCGGATTCTTCGCTGGGCGGGACGCTCAGACTTCGAGCGCGCAGACACGCGCAAAGCTCGGATGGAATCCCAGCGGACCTGACCTCCTCACCGATCTTGGAAATATGCGTTATGCGCAGGACTGAATCAAGGCAGAAGGACACTGCGTACAAGCCACACCAACACAGCCAATTTGAGAGGAATCAATATGAAGAAGACGTGGTTTATCACAGGAGCTTCACGCGGCTTTGGCCGCATCTGGGCTGAAGCCGCGCTCGAGCGCGGAGATAAGGTCACGGCCACCGCGCGAAGGCTGGAAGACATCGCGGACCTTAAAGAGCGCTTCGGAGACGCGGTCCTGCCAATGGTCCTTGACGTGACCAATCCGGAGCAGGTTCCCCAGGTCGTTCAGCAGGCGTTCGAGCATTTCGGCAGGCTGGATATTCTTGTGAACAATGCCGGCACGAGCCTTTTCGCGGCCACAGAGGAGGCGAGCGACGAACAGATCCGCGACCTGTTCGATGCGAACTATCTTGGCATGGTCCGGGTCCTCCGAGCAGCTCTGCCACTGCTGCGGAAGCAAGGGAGCGGTCACATTCTCGGCGTTTCGAGCGGTCTTGGAATTACGGCGCTGCCACTCATTGGCTTCTACTGTGCAACGAAATGGGCGGTGGAAGCTCTGCACGAATCACTGGCGCAGGAAGTGAAACCTTTCGGCATCAAGGTAACGCTGGTTGAGCCTGGAGCGTACGCAACTGATTTCGGCAAGTCTGCAGAGATCGCAGATGCTCTAAATCCCTACGCGGAGTTTCGGAAGCAGTTTCTGACGCGTCTGGCCGGAGTGGAACGGGGCGACCCGGAGGCCACTGCAGAAGCCGTGCTGAAGCTTGTCGACACGAACGATCCGCCGCTGCGACTCGGACTGGGCAACTCGATTTTGCCGAGAGCACGGGCCGCGTATGCAGAGCGACTGGCCGAATGGGAAGCGTGGGAGGAAGTGTCGAATGCGGCTATGGGCGAACCGAAGAAATCGGGGACAGAGTGGATCGAGCAGCTGGCTCACGGAACTCCAGATCAGGCATGATGCTGCGGATGAGTCCGTTTTCAGAGCACGCGAGACGAAATGATCAGAGCTCGTCAGCGATGCAAACTGGCGGGATAACTAACGCTGAGTGTATAGCAAGCGTCGTAGGAGGATGTATGGCAGACACTAAGACCCTTATTGAGTAGGCGTACTCCGCATTTAACAAGCGGGATATCGACGGTGCATTGGCACTGATGACCGAAGACGTGAGCTGGCCCAAGGCTTCGGAGGGCGGCAAAATTGTCGGGAAAGAAGAGATCCGCGCCTATTGGACCCGACAATGGGGTGAGTTCGATGGCCATGTTGAACCACTGGCAATCATCGAGGAAGAAGGAGGCAAGATCCGCGTCAGGGTGCACCAGCTCGTCAAGAACCTCCAAGGCGATGTTGTTTGGGATGGCGAAGTTCTCCATGTGTTCACCGTGAACAACGGTCTGATCGCAGCCATGGACCTCGGGGATCAGGCCGATACAACTGGTCCGACTGCGGCGTTCGCTCATCGATCGTAACTGGGCCACTAGCGAAGGATCGTTGACGCTCATACTCAATGCGAGCGCCGCTGCGTAGCCCTAAAGCAAGACTTCAAATAAATCGAGAATGAGAGAGTGAAGTGGTTATGGCAACGAAAATCCGCATGCGAATGCAACTCTTTATCAAACAAGGATTGTTTACTCTTGCTGCGTTGCTTATCTCATCTGCTCCTGGTTATGCTGAAGCACCAATTCGAGTCCCGATGGACGCGAGTCACTGGCACGGCCTGGAAGCCGACAGCATGGGATCAAAGGGAAATCCTGAGTTCACTCGCGAGGAAGGTTTTCCGCAGGGGTTGATGACGTTGAAGGAAGGGAGCGCGGGGCGCGACGGCCTCACATTCAAAGACGGAACAATCGAGTACGACTTCAAGGCCATCGGGGAGGGCGCTCCCGGAATCCAGTTCCGAATAAACGGTTCTGGCGCCTCAGAGAATCGCGAGGAGTTCTACTTCCGCACAGGTCAGGACTGCCGCGCATCGGATGACTGTGTGCAATACACACCTGTCATTCATGGTTTCATGCTGTGGGATGTATATCCCCAATATCAGCACCAGGCGATGCTACTCGACGGATGGAATCATGTGCGGCTTGTAGTCTCGGGTCGCCGCATGCAGGTCTATGTGAACGGCCTCCCGCAGCCGGCCCTTTCCGTCGGAAAGCTTGAAAGCGACTCCAAAATCGGTTCCATCCATCTGCGCGGCCCAGCACAGTATGCGAACCTCGTAGTCACTCCCGGCTTGGTCGATGGGCTGCCTCCGCAACCCACTCCCGATGTGACGGCTGACGATCGAGCGATTGTTCGTCGTTGGGAACTGTCAGAGCTTTGTCCGATCTCCTTGCTTGCCGCTCCAGCATATGCGGAGATGCCGAAGGCTGCGTCTGCATGGCGAACCATCCACGCCGAACGAGGTGGGCTAGTCAACCTGAACCGTCAATACACGATGGGAGACCAGCCTGCTGCCGTCAGCTGGTTACGATATACCGTCAATGCGAAACAACCCGGTGTAAAGCAAGTTTCTGTTGGCTGGATCGGAGAAGCCTGGATCTACGTGAACGGCAAGCTCGTGAGCGACGCCAAAAACTTCTACTATCCGCCGACCGAGCGCCGCGATCCTGACGGTAGACTATCGCTGCAGAATGGGATCTTCGCCCTGCCGCTACGAGCTGGTTCGAACGATATAGCAGTCGCTCTTTATAGCCAGACACGCGACGCTATACGTCCACGAATGAAATATGGATGGGGTTTGATGATGCGCTACAGCGACATGAGCGGCCTCTCGTTCGTGGTCAACTAAGGCGCTGAAGAGTTTCATCTCAGCTCATATGAAGTTGATCACGTTTGTTAGCGCCGCTCCGGAACTGACAACAGGAATGAGCATGTCGGTAGGAGGGAAAAGATCGTTCTCACTCAGAAGACGGAGCAGCGGCGAATCGCGAAGGCTCACACGATTCGACTAAAGTGGCCCGCACCCCAGAGATAGTACAGATACCTTGTTCGTCATTTAGTCTTAAGGAGCGAGTAGATGACTCATACAACCCGCCGCGAATTCTTAGGCGCACTGGCGCTCGCATCGATCCCAGGCATCCTGCCTGCTTCGATGCAGAGTACGACTACCGCGAACTCTTCCGCTGCACGACTCGACAAACGCGACTTCGGCTCGGTGCGGGACAGAATCCTAAAGGAAATTGCGGCTGGATCAGCTACCGGGGTAGCTGTCGCTGTAATGCACAAGGGGCAAATCATCTGGGAAGAGGGCTTCGGATGGGCGAATCGCGAGGCGGCCGTAAAGGCGACCTCTCGTACGCCATTCAACCTGGCATCCCTCACGAAACCCTTCGCCACTACGACGCTTATGACTCTGATTGCAGAGGGCAAGCTCTCTTTAGACGATCCCGCAAATAACTACCTTGCGAAAAGCAAGATTGTTGGCGCGAACGGAAACGCCAATGCCGCAACAGTGCGGCAACTAGGGGCGCACGTCAGTGGACTCCCCACGATATTTGCAATGTATTATCGCAACGAAGCCAACCTCGCTCTCAGTCCTGATGCGCTCCTTACAGAATATGGAAATCTCGCGTACCCGCCCGGGTCTTGCTTTGAATACAGCAACATTGGTTTTGTCGCGCTGGATGCCATCGCGTCGGACCTAACGGGAATGGACTTCGGGAATCTAATGACACAAAGGGTCCTAACGCCCCTTGGACTCGACGACAGCTTCTTCGGCACCGGGGTTGCGCGACTTGAAACGGGGGCGTTGCGATACGATTCCTCGGGAAACCCGATCCCGGACTACATAACTGCGACCCCAGCGTCCGGAGAACTCTACGCAAGCGCTCATGACCTCGCGCGATTCGCGATGTTTAACATGAGAAATCGTGATCGAGCGCAGACCCTTGGCGCTCATTGGATCGAAGAACTCCACAAGCCGGTTTTCGTTGGCCCTTCGGGCGTGGCGACCACGTTCGGCTGGTTCACCCAGCATCTGAAGTCTGGCGAGCAAGTCATCTTCAAAGGCGGTGGCCAGCCAGGTGTTGCGACTGCTCTCTATATGATCCCGTCGGAAAACCTTGCATGCCTGGTTTTGACTAATCGATCAGACGGGAGAGAACTATGCTCCAGCGTGAGCGACGAAATACTGTCCAGTTACTTACCTGAATGGCGTCGGCCAGAAGATAACAGTGGACCTTCGCCGGCACCCTTCGTCATCACACCTGGGTTGGGCGGCCGTTGGCGGGGAACACTGACAAACGGCGGTGCGAAGATGCAGGTACGACTGAATATCGAATCCTCCAACTCGGCCACGCTGCAACTCGACGACAAACCTGCGGAGAAGATCACCGAGATGCACTCAGAAGGGGTAGCGTTCACCGGAGCGTCCACAGGTTTGATCGACTCCTCAGACGTAAGACGCACCGGAGCGAAGACGCTGAAGCTCAAGCTGATTCCGTACGAAGGAATGCTGGTGGGCAGGCTTCTCGCAACAGACTCCAAAACTGTAACGCTGCCCTACGTTCTCAGCTTGAATCGAGCGCCCGCTTGAAAAGAGATAGCTCTTTCTTTCTCGATCACTAAGTAGTCATATACAGCGAATGGTGGTACGGATGGTCAAAGTTATAGCGAACAGGACACTTGCACTTTTGCTCTCTGCGGTGCTGACGATCGCTTCAGCCAGCGCGCTTACGCTCGTAAGAGCGGTGCAGGCATCGCCGTCCGCCCCGCTTATTTCCAGTACAGGCCGAAACGCAGTGCTTGCTTGGGAAATTGTCCAATTGTTCAACGAAGACCAAGCGCTTTTGGCGGACCTCGAAAAGGCTAAGCAAGATCCCGCATTTCGGCAGATCCTTCAGTCATATGTCGATCGTTCAAAAGTGAAAGATCATAATCCCAATTTCTACGATTCGGTGGTTTATGCGCTTTGGGCCCAGACGCCTGATGCTCCCTTGATTGTTCGGTGCTACGCCAAGTTCCGTAAGTCAACGGATGCACGTGTCCAGTCGATCGTCGCTGAGAATGGCTGGCCGCAGAGGGCCGCCGTGGGTGATGAAGCCGCGGCGGATTTCTTCTTTCTCTTCGGACACGCCGATGGCGACAACGCCTGGAGAGTGACTCAACTCGCGACCATCAAAAGAGTTTTCCGGGAAGATCATCTCAATCCCCGGCTTTATACCCACCTGTGCGATCGCCTTGCCAACGTGGCAGGCGAGCCCCAGATTTACGGCTCCATCATGGGACCGGGCGATACCCCGGGCAGCGCAAAGCTTTACTGGCCGCTGATTGATGACATGGCGGCCGCGGACGAACGGAGAGTTCAGATTGGCCTGCCCTCCATCGAAAACGACCTTGAAAAATTTCGCCAGGGCGCGGCCATCGGTCCGTATATGACGCCCATTGTGAAGGGCGAGGACTGGAGTATGGCTGACGTCTACAGGGAACCCTAAAGGTTTTGTTGAAATAGGTTCCTGTTCAGAGATGCAAGCGCAACTGAACCGCTTCATGATCATGCGAGGAGAGACAGGAGTTAGTAGCAACGCGAGGCACAGGATGCAAAGTAGCTTCTCCGTAGCGTGTTTCGATCTCGCGCAAAGTGCCTTCACGCGCTGGCAGCGGATTCTGCGGTCCCGCGTTCGATGGACGTGGCAGAGCAGTGTGGCACGCAGTGTCCCGCCTTGATCCGGGCGAAAACAAGAAATCATAACCTTAGAATCAAAATGGAGGTCGGGCCCTTGATCCGCATCGTTGCGTCAATCGGAAATTTCCGCGAGGATCTGCGCTTCGCCGCCAGGCAGTTCCGGCGCGCACCCGCTTATGCCGTCTTCACCGTCCTGGTTCTGGCCCTAGGCATCGGCACAGTCACGGCTATGTTCACTATCAGTTATAGCGTCTTGCTGAGGCCGTTGCCGTTTCGTGCCGACCGCCATCTATTTAAAGTCGTCGAGAGCACCGCTAAGGGCGACGAGGGTTTCGGCGTCTCCTACCCCGAGATCACCCAATGGCAGCAGGCCACAGGAGATCTTGCTGATGTTGGATTTGCGTGGAGTTCTGTCAACATCATAAACGCTCCCGCCGGTGCGGAGATGATCTCCTCGGTAGCAGCCAGTCCCAACCTTTTTACGCTGTTAGGCGTTGAGCCAGTCATCGGACGCAGCTTTCTGCCAAACGAAGCGAACTCCGACCATCTCAATGTCGTGTTGTTGAGTTACGACATCTGGCAGCGAAGTTTCGCAGGCGATCGCAATGTATTGGGCAAAACGGTACATATCGGCACAACTCTGTGCACCATCATCGGAGTCATGCCCAAACAATTCCGCTATCCGTTAGACGACATCCGCGCGGAGGTCTGGGTCCCCAGCGAGCGCAGCACTCTGGTCCCAAGACCCGACGATCCCTATGGGTCACCTTGGGGCCCGATTGTCCGCCTGCACCCCGGCGTTCGCCCCCAAGCCCTTGAGAGCGTGCTGGCGGGTGTGCATTCGCAGTTTGTGAAGAGCGACATTCCCAACCGCGTTCGCCTGCTGCACCTCCACGATCAGCTGGTGCGCGAGGTCCGGCCCGCGCTTCTAGCCCTTGAGATAGCGGTGGGCATCGTCTGGCTCATCGCCTGCAGCAACGTGGCCGGCCTGCTCCTGGCGCGGGTTGCAGCGCGTCGCACTGAGATCGCGGTTCGCTCCGCGCTCGGAGCCTCCAGGCGCCGCATGGTTGCGCAGTTTCTCACTGAGTCGCTCTTGCTCAGCATTGCCGCGGCGGTCAGTGGGTTGGGGATTGCAGCCCTCATCCTGCGCATATTCCGCCATATGTTGGCCGCGATGCTTCCCATGGCCCAGAACATTCATCTCGACTGGTCCATCTTTGCCGGCCTCGTCGTTCTCACCCTCCTCACAGCCCTCACCTTTGGTACCGTGCCCGCCCTCCTCGCTGCATGGGCAGGCACCGAAGCTGGATTGCGGAACAGCGGCCGCAGCCAGACTGGCGATCGCCGACACAATCGCGCGCGCGCCGTACTCCTCGTCAGCGAAGTCGCACTGTCCATCGCGTTGCTCACCGGCGCCGGCCTCATGATGCGCACCATGTACGCCCTGCGCCACGTTCCGCTGGGCTTCCGCACCGACCACCTCCTGGTCACCAGCCTGACCGCACCCGGTGGCCTTTATAACGATCAGAACATCGGGGCCAAGGCATGGCAGCCCCTCCTCGATGCGGTGCGCCAACTCCCCGGCGTCAGAGACGCGGCGCTCTCCACTGTCATGCCGCTGAAGCACCCTGTCGAATGGCAAACCATCGTCTACAAAACCAACTGGACCGAAGGCGATGTTGACGCCGTGGTCCGCGCCGCCTCTCCGGGATTGATGGAAGTGCTCGGCATACGCATGCACAGCGGCCGTTTCTTCAACTTGGACGACACCCCCACCAGCATCCCCGTGGCAGTCGTCAATCGCGTCTTCGTCGATCGATACCTCGGCGGGGGAGACGCGCTCGGCAAGCAGTTTCGATACGGGCGCAAAGCTGCCACCGTTACCGTCGTCGGAGTCATCGACGACATTCACCAGGACACCCTAACCGACGCCAGCAGACCCGAATTCTATCTCTGCACACCGCAGATAGCACGGGATAATCCACTCTACTTGGCGATCGTCAGCAAATACATGGAACTTGCCATCCGCATTGAAGTTGCCCCCGGCGCAATGGTTGCCCAGTTGCGTCGCCAGATCGCTGAAGTCAACCCCCATCTCGCTATCGGCGAATTCTCCACCATGTCTGTAGCCGTGGAAGACTCCATCGGTGCGCAGAAACTGGCTGCAGGCGTCGTGGGCGTTTTTGGCGGCCTCGCGCTGCTCATCACCCTCGCCGGTCTCTACGGGCTGCTCAGCTACATGGTCGAACAGCGGACCCGGGAGATTGGCATTCGCATGGCCCTTGGCGCCGATCGCGTCGCTGTCATCAGTATGGTCATGCGCCAGGCCCTGCTCCTCATGGCACTGGGGGCCGCTGCCGGAGTTTGCATCGCTTTCTGGAGCAACCATCTGCTGCATGCATTCCTCTATGGTGTCACCGCATCCGATCCCTGGACTATCGCTCTGGCGCCACTTGGGCTCGTCCTCTGCGGGTTGGCCGCCGCCGCCGTCCCCGCGCGCCGCGCTGCCAGCTTGAACCCCGTGGAAGCTCTCAGAGCAGAATAAAGCCCCTCTAGTGCAAACTCCTGTACTGCAGCTTGTCCAAAGCTTCAGGAGCATATCGCGGTTTGGGTTCAGGAGTCAGCAATCACGCATTTAGCTCGGTTCAACACACTTCTGGAACTGCAGGTGGCTTCGGCGAGGCGATCGGAAGATCGCCGAAGTCACTCGTTCTCAGCTTGGATCGAGCCCCAGCTTGAACATAGGTCCGAAAAAGAGCTGGCTCTTGGTTGTTTCCAGCTTCCAACTGAGCTAGGAATCTCGTCCACCGATACAGAGTGAGGTATGCTATGCCCGTTTTTGTCATCGCAGTCCTGATCTTATTTACGCGTCTGCTGTCTGCTCAGAGTTCGCCAGCGACGCCACCACGGAATCAGCACTCCGCGATTGCGCACCCGGAATGGCCAGGGGCGAAGCCGGCCGATGTCGACACCATCGCAGAAATCGTCCGGGCATTTTACAGCGCCATCTCAGCTCCAGCGGGTGGAAAGCTAGACCGCGATCGTCTGCGGTCTCTTTTCGTTCCAGAAGGACGCATCGGGTCCAAGTTCCAAGCGATTCTGCGGGTGCAGCGGACATTCGATTTCTTTCCCCGGATGAATATGCGGCGATCTCAGATGCCCAGACCGCCACGTCAGGCTTTTTTGACAGTGGTCGAGTGAACGAAATCGAAAGGTTCGGGGCGATGGCTCATGTCTACTCCACATTTGAATCGCACTCGCACATCGACGACCAGAAGCCTATCGCTCGCAGCATGAAATCGTTCGAATTACTGAACAGTGGAAACCGCTGGTACATCGTTGAGGTCTACTGGGATTGGCCCGGCAATCATATTCCAGAACGATACCCTGCATGACAGAGTTAAGTAGGCAGATCTGAATAGCGAGACTGCTTTGAGCAGACGTTCATTGAGACTCAGGAGACATTGTGCAGGCCAGTTAGCGCGCACCGACGGGCTCGAATCTCGATGAAT
>Ga0210386_10003383_pt1 | contig 13394 bp, 10 predicted proteins | sample IncBWH32OmetaG_FD_160091 | JGI IMG/M metagenome (GOLD analysis project Ga0210386, IMG submission 160091) | Forest soil microbial communities from Barre Woods Harvard Forest LTER site, Petersham, Massachusetts, United States - Inc-BW-H-32-O ... | reverse complement strand
GGCTCGAGCCCGGATCGGCCTCGCGGTGCAGTCGGCTGAGGTAGTCCCAGGCCACGGAGAAATCGCCCTCTGCCGCCGTCGCCGTGGCCCGCGCCAGCAGCGTTAGTGCTGCCACGTTGGTCATGTGGTTGGGGACCGCGATCCGCTCGGCCCGGTCGGCGGCCGGCGCTGCCTCGGCTACCTCCCCGCGCAGGGCCGCGACCATGGCCTGGCCGGCGAAACCGGCCGCCAGCCACTCCGCCTGGCCGGACTCCTCGGCCAGCCGGCCGCCTTCCTCCGCCAAGGGCATGGCCGTCGACCACTGTCCCCGTCGCAGACGAGCCCACGCCTGCATCACGACCGCCCGGGCCAGCACCTGAAGCCGCCCCTCGACGCGGAGCCGCGCCGCGGCATCGGCCAGGAACACGTCGGCCAGCTCGAAGTCCCCGATGCAGGACGCGGCGTGGCCCAGGGTATAGACGGTCACCGAGTCCAGATCGGTGGTAGTCACGGTGTGCATGATTTTAGTTACGGTCGGGAAGCTGCCCACCGGGTCGGCGTAAGCCAGCATGATGGCGCGCTGGGGGTCGCTCAGCGAGCCGGCCCAATCGGTGGCGAGCCTCGCTATGGCGCGGGCCACGGTGTTTCCCGGTTCCCGCATCCAGCAGCGGTACGCCGCGGAGCGGAGGAACGATTCCGCAAGCCGCTCGTCGCCGAGCCGGCGTGATCGCTCGGCCAGGCCGATGAGCGCCTGGATCCGGGCGACTCCGCCGCCGGCGCCCGCATCGGCCATCTCGCCGAGCTCTTCGAGCAGGAGACGGGTGTGCTCGTCGTCGGCCAGCAGGGCCAGGACGGCGCGGTGCGCGTCGCCGACGTCCGCCTGGCCGAGCTCGTAGGCCAGGACCGCCGCCCGGAACAGGTACCGGCGCTTGTCCGGCGCCGAGGTCGTGAGCTCCGCGGCGCGGGCCAGCGTCGTCACGGCGGTCGAGACGGCACCGCGCGCGACAGCTCGGTCGCCGACCAGCTCGAGCTCGGCGGCGAGGGCCTCGTCGTGTCCGGTCGCCGCCCGGGCCCGGTGCAGGATTCCCCGGTCGGTGCCGGGGCCCACGGCTTGCGCCAGCGCTAGGTGCCCGGCCGCCCGGCTGCTCGGCGACGCGAGGTTATAAACGGCGGATCGCATCAGCCCGTGGCGGAAACGCACTTCACCGTCCGACAGCTGGACGAGGCCCGCGGCAACGGCCGGCTCCAGGACCTCCAGGTCCGCCGGTGTCCCCGCTGCACCAAGGGCATCCAGCAATTCCGGCAGCGACTCTGAGTCGTTCAGCGCCAGCAGGATCAGAGCGGTCCGGGCCGCAGCCGGGAGCCGCTCGACACGTGCCGCGAACGCGGCCGCAAGACGCTGGGTGAGCGGCAGCCACTCGGGATCTCCCGACCCTCGCCACGTCAAGCTGGCCGTCTTCGGCAGCTCCACCAGGGCGAGCGGATTGCCCTCAGCGACCCGGAGGACCCTGGCCCGGGTCGCGCTGCTGAGGTCAGGCGCGACGGAGGCGAGGAGCCGGCGCGCGTCGCCGGCGCCGAGCGGTTCCAGGTCGAGCACGCGGCCGGCGGCGCCCCCAAGGGGGTCCGGTTCGTCGTCCCGGGTCGTGGCCAGTAGGACGACCGGGTCGTGCTCAAGGCGTCGTCCCAGAAAGCGGAGCACGCCGACCGTCGCTGGATCCAGCCACTGCAGATCCTCGGCCACCACCAGCAGCGGCTGCTCGGCAGCCGCGTCGGCCAGTAGGTCGAGCGTCGCCGCGGCCAGCGCGAAGGGCTCCGGTGGCGCGCCGTCGGTGATACCGAAGGCCACTCGCAGAGCCGCCTGCCTGGGCTCAGGGATCAGGTGAGCGAAGGTCAGCAAAGGCTGGAGAAGCTGATAAAGCCCGGCCATGGCCATGCCCGTCTCCGGCGAATTGCCGACGGTCCGCAAGATCCGCCTGGACGAGCCGGCCCGCCGCACGGCCTCATCGATGAGTGCTGTCTTGCCGATGCCGGCCGGTCCCCGGACCAGGATGGCCGCGCCGGCCTCCCGGTCGGCCAGGCGGTCGGCGATCAGGGCCTGCTCAGCATCCCGGCCGACGAGCTGGCCGCCGCGAGGACGACGGTTCGCTCCCGTCATGACTGTTGAGTATCCCACCCCGCCGTCACAAAAGACCGACCTCACCGCGCCAGCGTGACGGCCTGGATCAGCCTCTCGGCAGCGTGCGCGGGAACCCGAAGCGGGCGAGGAGCCCCAGGTCTGCGAAGCGGGTAAGCGCGTGGATGTGGTTGCCGCGCAGCGTAAGCACGATGAGACCGCAGGCCCGCCAGATCGGCGCGCTGGGGTCGGGGAGGTAGAGGACGAGCGCGGGCTGGCTGTTGGCCCGGGTGGGGAGGAACTTGAGGTCCTGGCCCGAGTGGGATTCCAGGAGGAATCCGGCGATCGGGTGGGGTCCCCGGTGCTCGGCGGGTTCGGGCGGCATAGTGAGCCTGGCGTCGTCGGTCAGGAGGGCCACCAGTTCGTCCAGGTCGAAGCGCTCGAACGCGCTCACGAACCGGTCGACGATGGCGGCCTCGGCCGGAGACCTGGGAACCGGCACGTCGTGCGGGTCCCGGTCGGGGCGCAGTCCAGCTCGGGCCCGGATGAGCGCGCTGTTAACGGCGGCTTGAGTGGTGCCGAGGATCCCGGCGGCCTCGGCCGCCGGGAAGCCGAGCACGTCCCGGAGTACGAGGACCGCCCGCTGCTGGGGTGGCAGGTGCTGCAGGCCCGCCACGAACGACAGGGCGATCGACTCCCGTGCGTCGTACCGGGCTTCGGGGCCGGGGATCAGATCGTAAAGATCATCCGGGTAGGGCTCGAGCCACCATGGCTCGCCGGACCGTACCAGCCCGGTCCGCCCCGCGCCCTGGTCAGGCCGCGGCAGCCCGGCCGGCTGCGGGCGGCGGGATTCGCCGCGCAGGTAGTTGAGGCAGCGGTTCGTAGCGATCCGGTACAGCCACGCCCGCAGCGACTGGCCGTCGAACCGGCCGATCGAACGCCATGCGGCCAACAGAGCCTCCTGAAGCACGTCCTCTGCGTCCTGGACCGATCCGAGAATCCGGTAACAGTGCGCCTGCAGCTCGTGGCGGTAGGGATCGATGAGCTCGCGGAAGGCCTCACCGTCGCCGGCCTGGGCCCGGGCGAGGGTCGCCTCGGTCATGACGGGACCTGTCCTTTCACATGGCTACCTGGATAACGCCTCCGATAAGTGCAACACCGGCGGCGGCACGGATTCATCGGCGGATCGCCGGGACCGCTGGTGCTTCAACCGGTGAGGACCTGACCAGCAAAGACCGGAGGCACACGTGACCTCAGTAGACCCTAGGAACGACATCGGCGGCGCGGCGGCCACGGCACCCGGCGAAGTACGCCGGTGGCGGGCGTTTTCGCTGCTTGCCGTGGCCTACTTCATGACGGCCGTTGACCTGCTGATCGTCAACGTCGCGCTGCCAACGATCGGCGTCAAGCTGCATTTCCCCGAGTCTGACCTGCAATGGGTGGTGACCGCGTACGCGCTCACCTTCGGCGGGTTCTTGCTGCTCGGCGGACGGGCCGCCGACCTGCTCGGCCGCAGGCGCATGTTCATGGCCGGGCTGGCGCTGTTTACCGCGGCCTCGCTCGCCTGCGCGCTGGCCACCAGCGACACGTTCCTGATCATCATGCGCGCCATCCAGGGCCTGGGCGCCGCCGCGGTGCTGCCCGCCGCGCTGTCGATCGTGATGAACATGTTCACCGAGGGCGCCGAGCGCAACAAGGCGCTCGGGCTCTGGGGCGCCATCGGCGCCAGCGGGGCGACCGTGGGCGTGCTGGCCGGCGGTGCCCTCACCCGCTACGCGGGCTGGCCGTACATCTTCTACCTGAACGTCGCCGTCGGCGGGGCCGCGCTGCTGCTGGCCCGGCGGGTCGTGCCGGAAAGCAGGCCGCACGCCGCCAGCCGCCGCTACGACCCGCTCGGCGCCATCACCGTGACCGGCGCCCTGGTGCTGGTGGTCTACGCGATCTCGCAGGCTCCGGCCGTCGGGTGGACAGCCGCCCGGACCCTGGTCCTGCTCACGTTGGCGGCGGCCCTGCTGGCCGCGTTCGTGGTCATCGAGGCCAGGGCGGAGACGCCGCTGCTGCCGCTCCGGCTGTTCCGGCTAAAGACCCTCGCTGGGTCCAACGCGGTCGGCTTCCTGCTCGGGGCCAGCTTCTACGGCTACATCTTCATCGGCACCCTGTACATGCAGCAGGTGCTCGGATACTCCGCGATGAAGACCGGCCTCGCCTGGCTGGCCGTCGGCCTGACCGGGGTGGTGCTCGCCGGCCCGGCGCAGATGCTCGTCACCCGCGCGTCAGCCAAGCTGGTGATGGCGACCGGGATGACCCTGACCGGGGCCGGGATCCTGTGGGCGACCCAGGCGCCCGCTCACGGGAGCTTCTGGGCGAACCTGGCCGGCCCCTTCTTCCTGACCGGCGCCGTCACCTGGGTATTCATCCCGGTATCGATCGGCGCCCTGGTCGGCGTCACGGAACGCGACGCGGGGGTCGCCTCCGGGCTTATCGACTCATCGCAGCAGCTCGGCGGCGCGATCGGGATAGCCGTCGCGTCAACCGTGGCGGCCACGCGCTCCAGTGGCCTGCTCGGCCAGGGCCACGCCATCGCGGACGCGCTCACCGGCGGATTCCACTGGGCATTCTGGGTCTGCGGGCTCGTCGGCCTGAGCGCCGTCCCCGTCGCGCTCCTCCTGGTCCGGCGCACCGAAATCGCCCGGGCCGCCACGGCCGCCATGCCACAAAAGGCCCCGGCACCCGCCCCCGCGCGGCCTCGCGGTTAGCGGTCCTGCAGGACCGAGAGGATGTTACCCGCCGGATCGGTGAACCAGGCGATGAACGGGCCGCCGCCCCGGTTGATGCCCTTGGCGTCCTGCTCCATCCCCTCGTAGCGCTCGAAGCTCACGCCTCGGCTGGTCAGCTCATCGACGGCCGCGTCGATATCGTCGACCTGGAAGTTGAGGATGGTGAAGCTGGCCGGGGTGTGATCGGCCTTCGGATAGATCAGTGTGTCCCGGCCGCCGGCCAGCCGCAACGTGAGCAGGCCGTACTGTTCGGTTACCCGCAAGCCGAGCGTCTCGGCGTAGAACTTCCTGGCCTCATCGATATCGCTGACGGAGAACCCGCTGAATGCCTCGGTGTCCGCGAACATGACATGCTCCTCCCAGGTGATTGTACGTTTTTACCGGCAGCCGCCACGCCGTCAGGGACCGGCGTGGTGCGTGCCGGTGGTGCCGCGGTCGAGGTCTGCTTCGGCCGCGCGGCGGGGAATCCAGGTGCCGACTCGTCGCGCCGCCGCCAGGCTGGCCCACGCGGTCAGTTCGACCAGCGTGGAATCGCCAGGCCGGCTGGCCCGGAACATCCGGACGACGGAACGGTCGACCTCAGCGGAGGCGAACGCGGTGAGCAGCGCGAGACGCCCGGCGGCCCGGTCCGCCGTCGGCAGGCCGGACACCGCACTCTCGACCCAGGCCCGGCTCGGGCCGCGCCGCTCGCCGCGCCAGTTTTCCAGCTCCGCCATGACCAGCTCTAGGACCGATGCTGGCACGGACCGGGCGCCGGCCGCGTCAACGGCGGCACAGCCGCGGGCGAAGGCATCCTCCGTCGCAGGACCGCTGCTGGCCCAGGACAGGTCGCCGGGCGGCGGCGCCGCTGGCAGCAGCTCCAGCGACGTCCCCGGCTGGTACGGGCGCCCGGCTGCGGCCCGCAACCTGCGGTCGAGGATCCACATGACCGGGCCCAGCGCCATCCTCGGAGCTCCCGGCGGGAGCGGGAGGTCGGTGAGAAACACATTCACCATGCGGTTGTAGTAGTGGAACAGGACCGCGGTCCCGATCAGTTCCGGCGCCTCCTCGGCGGAACATACCGGTTCATGCAGCAGGGCGCCTTCCTCGGTCCTGCAGTCCCGCGCCCACGTCGCAACCGCCCGCAGCCGGGCGTCGGCGATCGCCTCGGCGGGACGGTCCGCGAGTACCGGTGCACCTGCCAGCCCGGAGACCATGGTGCTGTGCACGGAGACGCACCAAGGACAGGTATTGCCGAGCGAGACCGTCGTGGCGACGGCCTCCTTAGCGGCCCTGTCGACCTTGCGGGTCACAAGCAGAGTCTCACGCAGCATCAGCCAGCTCGCGGCGAGCACCTGCGGTGCCGGGGAGAACAAGGCGAGCGACGGTGCCAGCACCCCGAACTCCCGCTCGACCTGTTCGTAGACACGGCCGGCCAGGCCCTGCGCCGCGCCGCGGCGGACCGGTGACACGTACCGGACCTGAGTCAGCCCCAGCTGCCCGAGCAGCGTCGTGATCCGCTTGCTGGTCATCAGCCACTCCCTCGATCGCCGGGAACGGGCAGGCCTGGATATGCACAGATCGTATGTTTATCCGGAGCTGGCCCCTTCTTCCCAGGTGCCGACATTCCGGCCGCTCACGCGGCAGGAGACCCAGATCGCGAAGCGCAGCTGCGGTACTCAGTAGCGTTCGACCAGGTGAGCGCGGCTGGCTGGAAGTTCGTAGGGTTCGGGCCAGAAGTCGGTGATCAGGGCGATCTTGCCGTCGTCGGCGAGGTCGAAGAAGCACAGGCCAGGCTGGGTGCTTTCTGGCCCGGTGAACTCGATCCAGCTGGCTGCGCGCTGGCCTTCGCCGACGATTCGCTGCACGGTGAGGTGCCAGTCGTAGCGGAAGCCCTCGACGTTGAACCGGATGTAGGCGTCCCGGCCGCGGACCTGCTCCCTGGTCTGGGGGCCGCGGTAGATCACGTCGTCGGCGAGCAGCGCGCCGAATGCGTCCCAGTCCCGGGCCTCGGCCGCGGCCCAGTAGGCTGCGACCACCTCATGCGCGCCGGTGATGGCAGGCCAGGTACCGGGGCCTTCGTCCGCGTACTGGCGCAGTTCGCCGCCGCTGAGCCGGAACGTGGCGTGGCCGATGCTGATGATGTCCTGCTCCGTCAGCACCTTGTGCGTGATCCGCTCGCCGTTGACGTATGTCCCGACGTGGCTGCCCAGGTCGACGATCTCGAAGCCGCCGGCCGGGTTGCGGCGCAGCTCCGCGTGATGCCGGGAGACCTGGAGGTCCTCGGTCAGCGCGATGTCGTTGTCCGGCTGCCGCCCGATCCGGATCGTCTTGGTCGGCAAGGGATGCGCGTCCGTCATAGGGCGATCCTAGGAGCCGGTTCAGATTAGGGAGCGCTCGACTGAGTCGCCGGTCGCACGGTCATGAATCATTGGCGCATGAGTGCCACCGAGTACCGCGCACAGTTCGACGCCGTCGTGACCTTCTCCAACGGCGGCGGCCTGTGCGCCGATGGCTTCCGCGTTGACGTGCCCGGCCCGGACGTGACCGAACAGGACGTGGCCGACCTGTTCATCGCCTCGCTGAACCTGCTCATGGTCGAAGCTGTCGAGCTGCGTAACCTCAGTGTGTTCGCCGAGCCGCACAAAGGCACGCGAGGGGGCCCAAGCGACCGCCCGGCTCCTGGATCCCTCGGGGGGCGGATCGTCGACCTCACTCACCCGATCCGCGACGGCCTTATCACCTTTCCGGGGCTGCCCGCTCCGCAGATCCGCCCGCACCTGACCCGCGCCCAGTCGCGCTCGAGCTACGAGCCCGGAACCGAGTTCCAGATTGACGCGATCACCATGGTGGGCAACACCGGCACGTACCTGGACAGCCCCTTCCACCGGTATCCAGACGGGCCCGATCTGGCGGCGCTGCCGCTGGAGTCCTGCGTCGAGCTGTCAGCGGTGCTGGCCCGCACCGCCGGCTCCGGCTTCCGCGCGGTGGACGTCGGCGCGCTCGCGGCGCTGGAGGTGGCCGGGCGGGCGGTGCTCCTGCACACCGGCGGCGATGCCGCATGGGGCCACGCCGGCTACGCCACCGACGCTCCCTACCTGACCGAAGCGGGCGCTCGCTGGCTGGCCGAGCGCGGCGCCCGCCTCGTCGGCATCGACTCGGTCAGCATCGACGACATTCAAGCCGGCGGACGCCGCCCGGCGCACTCGATCCTGCTCCGGGCGGCCATCCCGGTCGTCGAGCACCTAACCGGACTCGGCCAGCTACCCCCGACCGGGTTCCGGTTCACCGCGGCTCCGATTCCGCTGGCAGGCTTCGGGAGCTTCCCCGCTCGTGCCTACGCGACCATACCCGAGCCATGACCCAGCACAGCTCGATCGCCGCCGCAGCGAATCACCTCGGTGTGTGACGACGACTCACCCCACCGCTGGCGAGGCTAGCCGTGACAGGAACCGATCGGGGACCGGCAACAACGAGGTCCCGGCGCCATGAAGGACTACGTCATGAAGATCCACGTCAACGGCAAAGACCAGGCTCTTTCGTTCGGTCCGCGAGCGGCGCTGCCCGACCTGCTGCGTGATCACCTCCTGATCACCGGGACGAAGGAGAGCCGTAACCGGCAATACATGCCGAACGCCGAAACTGAGACCGGGACGCACAGGTTCCCGTTCCCCGGCCATCACCGCGCGGAATGGACGCACGGTTCGGCCGCGGCGGAATGGCAACCGCATCGGCCGCAGGGGGACCGATCGGCCGAGTGGTGGAATCTCACCGCGATGGTCCGGGATCCGGCCAGCACGCGCTACTTCCTGTCCTGGACCGTGACTCATCCGAGCCGACGCCACCTCGGGCAACTTCCGCCCCAGATGCTCGCGCAGATAAAGCCAGGACAGAGCCTGTACGCCTGCCGGCTCACCCTGATCAGCGGCCAGGCGAGCATACGCAGGGCGGGAGTCCCTGCGGTATTCGTCATGAATGACCACGACGTCTGGGACGAGGAGGCCTCGACGTTGTATCTGCGGGACGCGCAGCACGAGCACGAGTGCGCCTGGTCCTTTGACGGCGAGCGGATGGACCTGGCCGTGAGCTCGCCGACGCTGGCGCTCGACCTGAACATTCAGGGTGGCTCCCAGGTGATGTGGGCTGAAGACCAGCCTCGCGCGGCGGGCCTCGTCCCGGACCGGGCCGACGGCGGCCACAGCTTCTTCTATTCGCTGCCGCGCCTGCGGATCGCGGGCTCGGTCACCTATACCGATGAGGACCGGAAGTCCATCGCCGTGGACGTTAGCGGCTCTGGCTGGGCTGATCGCCAGTGGGGCGACTTCCCTGCTGACCAAGGCTGATAATTGGGCTCCGTGCCCGGGCAGTCAGCCAGGATCGGTTATAAGCGCAGCGAGTATCTGCTGACGGGCCGGCTCGGCAATCCCCGGATCTAGATGCCCGCGAGGTTGGAGAACGTCCATACCCCTCGACCTCAGGGCGTCCTGGGTGCGGGCGACGATATGCGGGTCGCGGTAGACGTCAGCGGGCTGGCAGAGCATGAACATCAGCCTCCAGAAGGCGCGGAAGGCGGCGGGGTCGAACGACGCCGCCACCCGCAGCTGCGTGAAGCTGATCCGGTCCGGGTCAAGCGGCGGGGGCGGCGGGGCGGGGTAGCCCAGGATGGCATGGCGCAGGGTCGCCAGGCGGGCGGAGTCGACCGCGGCCTGTTCTTCGTAGTACGGCGCGACATGCTCGGCGGTTCGCTCATCCATCGCGATTGTCTGCTCGGCCCAGTCGTCGTGCTCGCCGACCACGTCGACAAGGTCGGCCGCGCCCCACATGGCCAGGCTCAGGCCGCGCCCGAAGGTCGGATTGGTGGTGCAGACCGAGTCCCCGATGCCGTGCAAGCCGGTAACAACAGGCCTGCCGTCGGCGACCAGGCGGCGCAGCGTGTTGCGCGGCCCGGTCATCGGGAACACCGGGCTGATCGGGTCGAGCGCCTCCAGCCAGGCTGCACAGGCGGGGATGGTCCGCAGCACGGCGGTGAACACGTCTGGCTCTTTGACCTGCCGGAAGCGCCGGTCGGCGGCGAGGGGGACGATGGCCAGCTGTACCGCGCCGTTGTCCGCGCCGAAGACGGCCAGGGTGAACTCCTCCAGACCGGCCACGATCCGGGCGGTCGCAGGGCCCGGCAGCTGTCTGCCTGGGCGTATCCGGTAGTGACGGCTGTAATAAGCCACTCCGCAGTCCGCCGACCAGGTGGCCGCCGGGACGGCACCAATGTCCTGCAGCCACCGGCCGGCTGGCGTGCGCCGGCCGGCCGCATCAATCACCAGATCCGACGAAAGCTCTCCTTGGCCGGTCCGAACTCCGATCACGCGGGGTGGCCGGCCAGGCCTACCAAGCAGGCCGGTGACCCGCACGCCGTCTCGGACCCTGACGCCCGGTTCAGCCAGCACCGCGCGCTGCAGCACCCAATCCAGGGTCGACCGCCGGGTCATCAGCGCAGACAGCCGCTCATCGCCGGGCCACGCGGACCGGTCGGCCAGGGTGCCGGGCATCCAGTCCGATATCGGCACCTCGACCACGCCCGCCGCCAGCAGACTCTCATAGACATCCGGCAGCCGGTCGCGAACAAGCTCCCGGCACCGGGCCATCACGGCGTGCGGCTGGACGATCTGCGGAGCGGCCGGCCGGTACGCCGAGCCGGCCGCCGATTCCACGTCGGCTCCCGGCTCCACACGATCCTGCTCCAGCACCACCACCTCGTGGCCGGCTCGAGCCAGCAAGAGCGCAGCGAACAAGCCTCCCGCGCCCCCGCCGATGATGGCGATCTTCATCCCGGCTCCCGGCAAGTTAATGGAGTATTACTCCATTAATAGAGTATGAATCTAGAGATAGACTCTGCTGGCATGGAGGAGCCTGTCAAGCCCGCTCCTGGCCGCCGGGCCCGAAAGGCCCTCGCCACCCGGCATCGTGTGCTGGACGCCGCGGAGACCCTCTTCGTCCGTGACGGCTACGCCGCGACAACCATCGCCGCCATCGCCGACAAAGCAGACGTGGCTGTACAGACCGTCTACGCCGTCTTCGGGAACAAGCGCGCCATCCTCAACGAGCTGCTCGCCATCCGCGTCGTCGGCGATGACCACGCCAGCCCCCTGCAAAGCCGAGAGCAATGGCAGGCCATCGAGCATGAGCCCGACCCCCGCCGGCAACTCGCCCTCCTAGCCGCCCTGGCCACCCAGATCGGCAACCGCACCGGCAGCCTCTACCAAGTCCTTGCCGGGGCCGCCGGCTCCGACCCCGAAATAGCCGAGCTGTACCGGAAACAACAGCAAGCCCGGTACAAAGACCAACAGCGCCTCGCCAGATCCCTGGCCCGGAAGGGCGCGCTGAAAGAAGGCCTGCCCGAGGCGACCGCCACCGACATCATGTGGGCGATCGCAAACCCGAACACCCACTACGCCCTGATCAGCGAGCGACGGTGGACGCCGGGCCAGTACGAGCAATGGCTCGCGCACATGCTGACCTGCGCCCTGCTCACTGGCGGCCCCTAAGCCAGCCGCGCTCATCCGGTCCGGCGCTACCGGGTTTCAAACAGCCTCTAACACCACGGCCCGTTCGGGATATAAAAAATTTTGATGCCGAACGGACCGTGGTTCACGGTCTGAACCAGCCGACGTGCTGAGCGGTCAGGCGCTCGCCGCCGTGGCACCCGGCCAGAGCTGTGATCCGCCTGGGGTAGATCTTCAGGCCGTGCGCTGCTGCCTGGTGTCATGTGCCGGGGCGCGCCACTCGTCGCTGGTCTTGTCGGGCCGGCCGACGTTGACGACCTGGACGGGCAGGTCGCCGGCCGCGCGGAGCACCTGGTCCGCGACCGTGGACCCGGTCAGCAGGCGCGACCAGCGCGAGCGGCGGCGCGACCCGATCACGAGCTGGCAGGCCCCGGCCTTGCGGGCGGCCCGGATCAGCCCGGAGGCGGGGTCGTCGGCCCTGACCACGCGCAAGGTCCCGCCCAGTTCGCCGAGCAGCTGGCGGTCCTTGGTCAGCCGGGCCTTGGGTGGCTGGTCGAGGTTATCTACCGCCCGGACGTAGACCCCTTGGAGCCTGGCCTCGGACAGCCCGCCGAGGTGGGCGGCGTACCGGATGAGCCATTCGTCGGCGGGTGATCCCTCCAGGCCGACCACGATGACCGAGGCGTTCACCGGCCCGCTGATGCCGTGGGCGGCCAGGAACGCCGTGACCGGGTCGGGAACAGAGTCATCGAGCCAGAGCTGCGAGAGTTCCCGCAAGGCGGCCAGGTTCGCGAAGCGGAAATAGCTCGACAACGCGGCATCGACCCGGTCGGCCGGGACGACCAGGCCCTCGGCCAGCCGGTGCCGCAGCGCGGACGGCGTCAGGTCGACCAGCGTGATCTCGCCGGCCCGCACGAATGCGTCCGGCACCGGCTCGGCCTGGCGCACGCCGGTGATCCGGGAGACGACCTCGCCCAGCGATTCGATATTGGCCACGTTGAGGGTGGTATAGACGTCGATGCCGTTGGCCAGCAGCTCGCGGACGTCCTGCCAGCGTCTGGCGTGCCGCTCACCGGGGAGGTTCTCATGGGCGAGCTCATCGACCACCGCCAGCTCCGGGCGGCGGTCCAGAACCGCCGTGACGTCCAGCTCCGGAAGGCTCACGCCCTGATAGGTGATCATCCGGGCGGGAAGCACTTCGAGATCGTCGAGCTGGGCTGCGGTGGCCGGCCGCCCGTGCCGCTCCCAGTGGGCGACCACGGTGTCGGTGCCGGAGCGGCGGCGGGCGCGCGCGTCCCGCAGCATCGCGTAGGTCTTTCCCACTCCGGGGGCAATCCCGAGGTAGGTGCGGAGCGTGCCCGGGCCGGCCGGCGGCAGTATCGCGTGATCTGCCGAAGCCTGAGCGTTCAGATCGGTGCGGTCCTCGAGGCCAGGCTGGGCACCGTTGGTCATCGCTGGATCCATTCGGACAGGGCGGTCAGAGCGCGGTTTCAGGCCACCGGACCTGGCTATGGTGCCAATCTAGACGCCGCCGGAAACGGCACGCGAGCGGTCCCCGGCGAAGGCGGTGTCAGAATGGAAAGCGGCCGGCTGGTGATCTGGTACCCGCTTACCCGCATCGAGCCGGCCGACCCAGGCAGGGGCGATCCGCGTAGAGGAAGGCCGCCGAGATCACCGAGCAGATCAGGGGCAACGGCTCCGAGGGGGCCGGCGAAAGCGTAAGCGACGTCGCGCCGGCGCAGGCCGCCGGCGAGGTCGAACAGGTAGGCCCGTTCCGCATCTACCTGGGCGCGGCCCCCGGCGTCGGCAAGACCTACGCCATGCTCTCCGAGGGCCAGCGTCGGCGCGGGCGGGGCACCGACGTCGTCGCCGGGTTTGTCGAGAGCTACGGGCGGCCGCACACCGAGGAACTGCTCAACGGGCTGGAGGTCATCCCGCGCAAGGTGGTCGACTACCGGGGAAAGCGCCTGGAGGAGATGGACCTGGACGCGGTGCTCCGCAGACGGCCCGAGGTCGCCCTGGTCGACGAGCTAGCCCACACCAACGTGC
>Ga0210386_10003382_pt1 | contig 13395 bp, 13 predicted proteins | sample IncBWH32OmetaG_FD_160091 | JGI IMG/M metagenome (GOLD analysis project Ga0210386, IMG submission 160091) | Forest soil microbial communities from Barre Woods Harvard Forest LTER site, Petersham, Massachusetts, United States - Inc-BW-H-32-O ... | reverse complement strand
AAGGCCAGCAAGTGAAGGTCGGCCAGGTTCTTTTCACCCTCGACCCGCTGCCATTCCAGATCGCGCTTGAAAACGCCAAGGCGGCGCTGGCTTCCACCGTGCAGGATGTGGAATCCACCCGCGCCCAGTATCGCGCGGCGGTCGGCCAGATCGCCGCCGAACAGGCCCAGCTCAACGTCAACCAGCAGACGTATGATCGCTATGTGGCGCTGGCCAAGCAGAATGCCATCGCCGCAATGCAGGTCGATACCCAGCGCGCCGCGGTGCTGTCGGCCCAGGCCACGCTGGCCTCGCTGAAGCAGACCGCGGCCACCCAGCTTGCCAAGCTCAACGGCAATCCCAACCTTCCGGCCGAACAGACACCCGATTATATGAAAGCCAAGGCGACTGTGGACGAGGACCAGCGCCAGCTCGACCATGCCACGGTGCGCGCGCCTTTCGCCGGCACGGTGGGCGAGGTGGACAGCTTGCAGCCCGGGACCTTGGTGGTTTCCGCGCTCTCGGCCTTCACCACCACCAGCGCGGTGGGCCTGATCGGCAAGGATGTCTGGATTTCCTCGGACATGAAGGAAACCGATCTCACCCATGTCCATCCCGGCGCGCCGGTCGACATCACCGTCGACACCTATCCGGACTGCAAGTGGAGCGGCCATGTCGACAGCGTGAGCGCGGGCTCGGATTCCAGCTTCTCCGCCCTTCCGGCGGAGAATGGCAGCGGAAACTGGGTCAAGGTGGTGCAGCGCATTCCGGTGCGCGTCGCCATCGACAAGAGCCAGTGCGACCGGCCGCTGCGCGCCGGCATGAGCGCGGTGATCAGCATCGATACCGGCAAGCGCCGCCTCGCCCGGCTGATGGACGAGTTCTGAGCCGTTCATGGCTGAGGCCCACACCCCTCATCACGCGCATGTCTATGACAGCAAGGTCGCGGAATGGGCGGTCCTGATCGGTTCCATGGCCGGCGTGTTGATGCAGGCGCTGGACACCACCATCGCCAATGTCGCGCTGCCTTACATGGAAGGAAGCCTGTCGGCCTCCTACGACCAGATCACCTGGGTCCTGACCAGCTACATCATCGCCGCCGCCATCATGACCGCGCCGGTGGGCTGGATTGCGGCGCGCTTTTCCAAGAAGACCTTCCTGATCACCTCCATCGCCGGATTCACCATCGCCTCCATCCTGTGCGGCGCGAGCCAGAACCTCACCCAGATGGTGCTGTTCCGGCTGATCCAGGGCGTGTTCGGCGCCGCCCTTGGACCGCTTTCCCAGGCCGTGATGCTGGACATGTATCCGCCCGCCAAGCGCGGCAGCGTGATGGCGATCTGGGGCATGGGGGTGATGCTGGGACCGATCCTGGGGCCCACCCTGGGCGGTGTCCTGACCGACGCCTATAGCTGGCGCTGGGTGTTCTACATCAATGTGCCTTTCGGCATTGCCGCATGCGTGGCGCTGTGGATTTTCTTCAAGGACACCGCCAAGGACAACACCCTCAAATTCGACTGGTTCGGTTTCGGCGCGCTGTCGATCGGGCTCGCCTCACTCCAGCTTCTGCTTGACCGCGGCACCACCAAGGACTGGTTCTCCTCGCCCGAGATCGTGATCGAGGCGATGGTCGCGGGCATCGCTATCTATCTGTTCCTGGTGCACATGCTGACTGCCAAGAAACCCTTCATCCCCAGGCAAATCTTCAGGGACCGCAATTTCGTGGGCGGTCTGGTCCTGATGTTCGTGATGGGGCTGGTGCTGTTGGCCTCCTCAGCCCTGATCTCGCCTTACTTGCAGAACCTGTCGGGCAGAAGCGTCACCCAGACCGGATTCCTGATGGTGCCGCGCGGATTGGGCGTGATGTTCGCCATGATGTTCGCCGGCCGCCTGACCATGAAAATGGACCCCCGCGTCATAATGACCGTGGGCGCCGCGCTTTTGCTGTGGTCCCTATGGGCGATGACGGACTGGACCCCGGACGTGGCCGAGGGAACCGTGTCGGGTGTGACATTCACGCAAGGCGTGGGCATGGGGCTGGTCTTTGTTCCCATGAACATGGTGGCCTTTGCCACCCTGACCCCGCAAATGCGCACCGATGGCGCGGGCCTGACCAACCTGATGCGCAATATCGGTTCGGCTTTCGGGGTTTCGCTGACCGCCTCGATCCTGGCCAGTTCGGTGCAGACCATCCATTCCCAGCTTGCAGGTCAGGCCTCCCAGTTCAACCGGGCGCTGGGCGTAAACGGGCCCTCGATGTACATGAACCCGCAGATCCCTTTTGGGTTGGCAAATCTGAATTCTCTCATAGAATACCGCGCGCAAGTGCAGGCCTATGCCAACGACTTTCTTTTCATGTTCCTTATTTCCTTGCCTGTGTTTGCGATTATCTGGCTGATGAAGCGTCCGTCTTTCACGGCCGGACAAACCCCTAAAGTGGAAGTGGCAGACTGATGAAACTCGCATTTCTGGGCCTGGGCGTGATGGGCTATCCCATGGCAGGCCACCTGCAAAAGGCCGGCAACGACGTTACCGTCTATAACCGCAATGGCGAGAAGGCCCAAAAATGGGCGGCCGAATATGGCGGCAAGACCGCACCTACGCCCGCCGACGCCGCCAGGGACCAGGAGATCGTGTTCTGCTGCGTGGGCCGCGATTCCGACCTGCGCGACGTGACGCTTGGCGCAGAGGGCGCGTTCAGCGCCATGAAAAAAGGTTCAGTGTTCGTGGACCACACCACCGCCTCGGCCTCCATCGCGCGCGAATTGGCCCAGGAAGCCCAAAAGCGCGGCTTCGGTTTCGTGGATGCGCCGGTCTCCGGCGGCCAGGCGGGCGCGGTCAATGGCAAGCTGGGCATCATGTGCGGCGGCAGTGAGGCCGATTATGCCCGCGCCGAGCCGGTAATGGCGCCCTATACCAAGCTGGCCAAGCGGCTGGGCCCGGCGGGTTCGGGCCAGCTCACCAAGATGGCCAACCAGATCTGCATCGCCGGCGCGGTGCAGGGCCTGGCGGAAGCCTATGGCCTGATGCGGGCCGCCGGCCTGGATATCGAGGCGGTGACGGATGTGATCTCCAAGGGTGCCGCCCAGAGCTGGCAGATGGAGAATCGGTATAAGACTATGAATGCTGGCGAGTACAATCACGGCTTCGCCGTGGAATGGATGCGCAAGGATCTTGGTATTGCCCTGGAAGAGGCCCGCAAGCAGGGTGTCAGCCTGCCTGTGACGGCCTTGGTGGACCAGTTCTATGCCGAGGTGGAGAATTTGGGGGGCAAACGCTGGGACACGTCCAGCCTTTTCGTGCGCCAGGAGACCGCACGCAGGGGCAACAAGTCATAGAGGTTTGCTTTGAGCATGAATAATGAGCGGGACACCCGCAACAGCTCCGCCGCGGCGCTCGCGGCGGCGAAGAGTCGTGCCTATCACCACGGCGATCTGCGCAACGGTCTCCTGGATGCCGCCCGCGCCATTCTCGAGGAGGAGTCGCTGGCCGCGCTGACCTTGCGCGCGGTTGCGCGCCGGGCCGGCGTCAGCCATGCCGCGCCTTATCGGCACTTCCCCAATCACGAGGCGCTGCTGGTCGAGCTTTCGATCGAGGGCTTCGAGGAATTGCGCGAAGCCTTGATCGAGGCGGCCAAGGCGCAAGGCTCCGAATCCGACAGGATCGCCACCATCGGCGCGGCCTATATGCGCTTTGTCGCCCAACGCCCGGCTTTGGCGCGGTTGATGTTCGGCAGCCAGCTTCCCAACCGCGACCAGTTCCCGGCCCTGGGGCTCAAGGCCGATTCCATCGGCCAGGAGATCGGCAATGCGCTGCATGACAGTGCGCTGGGGCTTGCGGTGTGGTCGGCGGTGCATGGCCTGGCCATGCTGGTTCTGGAAAATGTGATTGATCTGGGACAGCGGCGTTCGGGCCTGCATGTGCTGCCGGCCCGGGCCGAGATCATCCTGCGGAGCTTGTTTTCCACGTCGCGCGAGTAGCGGGCGCGGCGCGCCTCGACTGTCATGGCCCGCGAATGCGGGCCACCCAGATGATGCCAGCGATTCAGTCGCAGGCATGTCGCGAACCCAACTGGATGGCCCACACGGAGTTTACACTCCGGCCGCGCTCTCGCGCGGACCGGGGTGGTGGGCCATGACATTTATGGATGTTGCAGGTCTAGATCAGATCGTGCCGATGCCATAACCTGTCCCTGCTGACACAAGAACAAACCGGCATGGCCCAGCATAAGCCCGGGAAAACCGAAACCTTCGAGCCCGATGTCGTGATCGTGGGCTCGGGCGCGGGCGGCGGCATGGCCGCCTATGTGCTGACGCGCGCCGGGATCAAGGTGCTGATCCTGGAAGCGGGCCGCGACTATGATCCGGTCGCCGAAGCCGCCATGTTCAAGTGGAATTACGAAGCGCCGCTCGGCGGCGCCTCCACGCCCGACAAGCATTTCGGCTTCTACGATGCCACCGCCAATGGCGGCTGGGAGGTGCCGGGCGAGCCCTATACCAACGCGCCGGGTTCCACCTTCCGCTGGTGGCGTTCGCGCATGCTGGGCGGGCGCACCAATCACTGGGGCCGGCATGTGCCGCGCTTTGGGCCCTATGACTTCAAGGCCAAGAGCCGCGACGGGCTGGGGACGGACTGGCCGATCTCCTATGACGATGTCGCGCCCTACTATGACCGCACCGAAAAGCTGATTGGCGTCTATGGCACCAATGCGGGGCTGGAGAATCATCCCGATTCCTCGCCTGGCATTTTGCATACGCCGCCCAAGCCGCGGGTCACCGAATTGATGATCAAGGCCGGCGCCAATGCGCTGGGCATCCCTTGCGTCCCGGCGCGCTATGCGGTTCTCACCAAGCCGATCGATCATCCTCATGCCCCGCGCCAGGCCTGTTTCTATGCCACGCCTTGCGGGCGGGGCTGCGGCATCGGCGCGGCCTTTCAGTCCACCACTTCGCTTCTTCCCATGGCGGTGGGCACGGGAAAGGCGCGCGTCGTCACCAATGCGATGGTCAGCCGGGTGGTGATGGGCGAAAACGGCAAGGCGCAAGGCGTCGAATATTTCGACAAGGACGGCGCCACCCATCTGGTCAAGGCGCGTGTCTTGATCCTGGCCGCCAGCGCCTGTGAGACCGCGCGGCTGCTGCTGAACTCCAAGGATGGCGGCCATCCTCAGGGTCTGGCCAATTCCAGCGGCCAGGTCGGGCGCAACCTGGTGGACACCACCGGCACCAATGTCAGCGGCCATATCCCGGCGCTGGAAAACCGTCCCCGCTACAATGAGGACGGGGCGGAGCAGGCGCATCTCTACATTCCCTGGTGGCTCTATCAGGACCAGGCGGCGGGCAAGCTGGATTTCCCGCGCGGCTATCATTACGAGATCGGCGGCCGTTTCGGTCCGCCGGGATCGGGCCTGTCGCTGGGCAGCATGGAAGACGGCTACGGCGCGAGCCTGAAGGAAGACGCAAGGCGTTATTACGGCGCGCAACTCTCCTTCACGGTGCGCGGCGAGATGATCCCCAATCCGGATTCCTATTGCGAGATCGATCCGGAGGTGAAGGACAAGTTCGGCATTCCGGTGCTGCGTTTCCACTGGAAATGGTCCGATCATGAATACCGCCAGATCGCCCATGGCATGGAGACGGCCAAGGAGATCATCGAGCGGTTGGGCGGCCATGTGCTTGGCGGTCCGCTACCCAAGCCGGAGCAGGCCATCGCAGTGGGCGGCTGGATCATCCATGAAGTGGGCACCACCCGCATGGGCGCGAGTGCAAGCGATTCCGTCGTGGATCAGTTTGGCCGGGCCTGGGACGTGGACAATCTGGTGATCGCCGACGGCGGGGTGTTCTCGTCCAATGCGCATAAGAATCCCACCCTGACCATCATGGCGCTGGCCTGGCGCAGCATGGACCAACTGGCCGGCCGGATGAGGCGGGGGGAAGTATGAGCACCATCTCCCGCCGCGAAACGCTTGTCTGGGTCGGCGCGGCCTTGGCCGGTCCGTGGGCCGTGACGGCGCCTGAGCCCGCCTTCGCACAGGAGACGCCGGGCCTGTGGAAGGAGCTGAGCTTCGCGCCCATCAACGCGCCGGGCTATGGCACCGATCCCGATCTTGTGAAGCCGGCCACGCCCTGGCCGCTGACCTTGAGCGAGGACCAGCGCGCGATGTTGCGCATCGCCGCCGACCTGATACTGCCGGCCGACGAGCGTTCGCCGTCGGGTTCGGCGCTTAATCTCGACGCCTTCATCGACGAGTGGATCAGCGCGCCCTATCCCGACCAGCAGCGCGACCGCTGGCTGATCCTGTCCGGGCTTGTCTGGCTGGATGCGGAAAGCAATGCCCGCTTCCACCATGGCTTCGCGGCGGCCGGCGACAGCGAGCGCCGCGCCATCTTCGACGACGTCGCCTTCAAGGGGAAGATCAAGCCCGGCTATGGCCGTCCCGCGTTTTTCTTCGCCCGCCTGCGCAACCTGATGCTGGGCGGATTCTATGCGCGGCCCGAAGGCATGAAGGACATCGGCTATATCGGCAACACGCCGATGCTCGCCTATCCCGGCCCCAGCGATGAAGCGCTGGCGCATCTCAATACCGCCCTGGCCCAGATGGGCATCAAGCCGGTGGCGTAGGGCGCGGAACCACCCCCAACTGTCATGGCCCGCGAATGCGGGCCATCCAGTGGGACAAGCTCAATGACCAGACATTATTACGTCTATATCCTGGCCAGCACGCGCAATGGCACGCTTTACATCGGCGTCACCAACGATTTGGCGCGCCGGGCATGGGAGCATAAAGAGGGGATGGTGCGGGGCTTCACCAAGAAATATGGCGTTCATACTTTGGTCTATTATGAATTTTTCGAAGGCATAAATGCCGCCATCTACCGCGAAACTCGACTAAAGAAGTACAAGCGGGAGTGGAAGCTGAACTTGATCGAACAGCGTAATCCTGACTGGAAGGACTTGGCGCACACGCTTTGAAATTTTTGTCTGGTGTCAACCAACCCCCAATGTCATGGCCCGCGAGTTCATAGCGACAGCGTATGAACGGGCCACCCAGATGACGCCGGCGCTTTACTTTCAGGATTATCGCCAAACCGGCTGGATGGCCCACACTCCGGTGGGCCATGACAGTCTTTTATATGCCGATAGTTACTCCACCAACCTCCTGATCCACACATTGCGGAACGAGACATGGCTGTCGGGATTGCCGTGATCCTGCAGCGCCAGCGGCAGCGCGTCCGCGTGCGGCGCATAGACACCCACCTTGCCATGCACGGTGGCGCCGATCAGGGCGATATTGTCCTGCACCAGGACCCCGTTCAGCATCACCGTCATGCGCGCCGGGCTCACGACCTTGTCGCCGTCGAAATGCGGGCGATGGAAGACGATGTCATAGCACTGCCAGACACCTTCAGGCCGGCTCGCATTCACCAGTGGCGGAAACTGGGAATAGATCGATCCCATCATGCCGTCGGGATAGGTGTCGTTCTTTTCCGCGTCGAGAATCTGCACTTCGTACAGACCCATGGGGAAGACACCGCTGTTGCCGTGATATTGCGGATTGGCGGGCGGATGCGGCTGCGCCGGCTCGCGGAATTCGACATGGATCTGGGCGTCGCCGTAACTCTGCTTGGTCTTGAGGAAGTTGTAGACCTTGGCGCCTGTGGTCACCACACCGTCATGCACTGTCCACTGGTCGAAATGATCGCCGGTCCATTTCGACAGGTCATGGCCGTCGAACAACACCTCGGCATCGCCGGGCGGCTTAGCCGCGCAGGCGGTGCCGGTATCGACATGCGGCGGCTGCGGCCGGCGGATGTCGTCCACATTGTATTGCGAACCGGGCATTTTCGGACCCGCCAGGGTTAGTTTGGCCAGCGCCGGATCGTTCAGCCACACCGCATAATCGGGATGCTCGGCGATGATGCGCTTGACCTCGCCTTCGTCCACCGTGCCGCTTTGCTGTGGCAGGGCGGGCGCGATGGCGGCGCAAGTGAAAGCGGCGCCCAACAGCGCGCGGGACATGATCTTCATTCTATTCCTCCCCGGGATTTGGCGCCAAGCATAGCCAAGGCTTTGGGCGCTGTCAGGTCTTGGTGTCCTGCTGCCCCGATGATTGTCTGGCGAGGAAATTGTGCGCCATCACATGATAGAGCGACTCGCGCTGGAAGATGCGCGAGACACCGAAACCGATCAGCGCCGCCAGCAGCAGCGGCAGCCGCATGGCGCTGGCATTGCTCATCTCGCCGATGATCACCGCCGCGGTGATCGGGGCCTGCACCACTCCGGCGAAATAGGCCGCCATGCCCAGCAGGATGATGGCGCCGGGCGCATGCACATGCAGGACATCGGCGATCACACCGCCGATACCGGCCCCGATCGACAGAGTGGGCGAGAAGAAGCCGCCGGGTATGCCCGACAGGGTGGAGGCGAGGGTGGCGATCATTTTCAGGGGCGCGAAGTCCCAGGCCATGCCATGGCCTTCCACCGCCAGCCGCGCCGGCTCATAGCCGGTGCCGTAGGTCGCGTTGCCGCTGATCATGCCGCACGCTGCCACGGTCAGGCCGCAAGTCCCCGCCAGGATCAGCGGCCGCCAGCGGGGCGCGATCGCGATCCAGCCGCGGATCAGGCTTGTGCCCTTGAGCATCAACTTGGCGAACAACGCGCCGGCAAGACCGCCGGCCACGCCGCAGATCGCCACCGCCACCCAGTCGATGGTGACGATCAGCATCGAACCGTTGGAGCCGAAATAATCGTAATTGCCCACCAGCCCGAGCGACGCGATACCGGCCAGGATCACCGCGATCAGCACCAGGCCGGCATTCTTCTGCTCGAAGGCGCGGCCCATCTCTTCGATGGCGAAGACGATTCCGGCCAGTGGCGTATTGAACGCCGCTGCCACGCCGGCCGCCGCTCCCGCCAGGATCAATCCGCGTTCGCTTACCATGCGGCCCAGCCGGCCGGCCTGCAGCAGGATGGCCGCGCCCACCTGCACGGTAGGACCTTCGCGGCCGATGGAGGCGCCGCAGACCAGGCTCAACAAGGTCAGCGCGATCTTGCCGAAAGCGAGTTTCAGCGACAGCAACCTCGCGCGCTCCGCGGTGTCTTTCATGTGCCGCGCCGCGATGGCCTGGGGAATGCCGGAGCCCTGGCTGCCGGGGAAGAAGCGCTGCGCCAGGAAGGACGACAGCATGAACCCCGCCGGCGTCAGGATCAGCGCGTACCAGGGCCGAAACAGAATGGAGCGGAACAGATGGGTGGCCTGGGTCGCCAGGGCGGCAAAGCCGACACTGACCACACCCACCGCCAGCGCTCCGCCCCAGAAGACCAGCCGCATCCGCCAGCGCCTGCCGGAGAACAGGAGCTTGCGATGGCGGCGGTAAAGCGCGGCGATCATGGCGTTCCGGGATAGAATTTGTTTTGCGCGCGCGAAAGCGGCGTGGCGTCGCGGGCCGCTGCCAAGATTGCAGTTCTGTGAAGTTTGTGAGCGCTACCTTGACGGTGACATGTCACGCAAGCCAATGTTCCCATGCGAGGCCGTTCCCCGGCCTCTCCCTTCTTCGGAAGGACATCTTCCCTAGGAAGAACCTTGCCCGGCGGCTCGTCCAACGACGTCTGTCCGCCGGGCATTTTTATGCGTGCTCTTGCGTGATCAGGGCGACAAAACGCACCGCGCCCAGGTCATACCGATGGAAGCCGCCGCCGTGGCGGGTGAGACAGAGCAGGTGCTGGTCATGGACCGGCCCCACGGGCATCACCAGCCGTCCATCCTCGCGAAGCTGCCGCTTGAGATCTTCGGGGACGCGCAGCCCGCCGGCGGAGACGATGATGGCGTCAAACGGCGCGGCCTCTTGCCAGCCCCTGCTGCCATCGCCGGTCGCAAGCGCGATATTGCCGTAGCCCAGCGCCTGGAGCCGGGCGCGTGCGGCCTGGGTCAAGCCATCGTCGCGCTCGATGCCGAACACCTGGCCCGCAATGCGGCTGATGACGGCGGCGGCATAGCCCGAGCCCGCGCCAACCTCCAGCACCCGGTCGCCGGCCTTGAGCCTGGCCGCTTCCACCATCGCCGCCACGATATAGGGCTGGGAAATCGTCTGGCCTTCGGCGATGGGCAGGGCGCGGTCCTCATAGGCTTCATCGGCAAGTTCCGGCGCGGTGAAGGCCTCGCGCGGCACCGTCCGCATGGCAGCAAGCACGCTTTCATCGCGCACGCCGCGGCGCAGGATCTGGTCCTCGACCATTTCTTCGCGCGCCTGTGCGAAATCCATCGAATGCGTCCTGCTTGCCAGTCGCACGATATTAGCGCGTGAACGCCCTTGACGCCCGCACTCAGTTGGAAAACTCAAAGCACAATGTCATGGCCCACCGGAGTGTGGGCCATCCAGATGAAGCGGGCTCAATCTCTAAAGGTGATACCTGTGGCGCCTGGATGGCCCGCATTCGCGGGCCATGACAAGTTCGTGATTTATTGAACCGAGTTTCGTCTCTAGCGTCTTAGAAGCTTGGCCGCTTCCACCGCGAAATAGGTGAGAATGCCGCTGGCGCCCGCGCGCTTGAAACCGGTCAGGGCTTCCAGGATGGCGCGGTCCCGTTCCAGCCAGCCCTTCTCGATGGCGGCGGACAGCATCGCATACTCGCCCGACACCTGATAGGCGAAGGTGGGCACGCCGAAGCGTTCCTTCACCCGCCACACCAGGTCGAGATAAGGCATGCCGGGCTTGACCATCACCATGTCGGCGCCTTCGGCAAGGTCGAGCGCCACTTCGCGCAAGGCCTCGTCGCCATTGGCCGGATCCATCTGATAGCTGCGCTTGTCGCCCGTGAGGGATTTGGCCGAGCCCACCGCGTCGCGGAACGGGCCATAGAAGGCGGAGGCATATTTGGCGGCATAGGCCATCAACAGGGTGTTGTGGTGCCCGGCCTTCTCCAGCGCTGCGCGGATGGCGCCGATGCGCCCGTCCATCATGTCGGAGGGCGCGATGATATCGCAGCCGGCCCCGACCTGGACCAGGCTTTGCGCGACCAGCATCTCCACCGTGGCGTCATTGTGCACATCACCGTCGCGCAACAGCCCGTCATGGCCGTGGCTGGTGTAGGGATCGAGCGCCACGTCGCACAAGACCCCGATCTCGGGCACGGCGGCCTTGATGGCGCTGACCGCCCGGCAAACCAGATTGTCCTTGTTGAGCGCCTCGCGCCCGTCCTCGGTCTTGAGCGCGGCCGGGGTTTGCGGGAACAGGGCAATCACGGGAATGCCCAGCGCCGCGGCTTCCTTCGCCGCCTTGACCACAAGATCGACGGACAGACGTTCCACCCCGGGCATGGACAGGACCGGCTCGCGCCTGTTGTCGCCGTCGATCACGAACACCGGCCAGATGAAGTCCGCCGGCGACAACGTGTTCTCGGCCACCAGCCTGCGGGTCCAGTCGTGGCGGCGGAGACGCCGCATTCTCACCTGAGGGTAGCCACTCATAGGGCTCTCTTGCCAATTACAGGTCAGGCACGCAAGTCTGCCGCCCCATGACGGAAATCTCCCCCCACATAAAGGCCCAGAAACACGGGGTTTTGGGGCTTCTGACCCTGAACCGCCCCCAGGCGCTCAATGCGCTGGATCACGGCATGATCCGGGCCATCACCGCCCAGCTCCGGGCCTGGGCGGCGGACGACGGCATCAAAACCGTGGCGATCCGGGGCGAGGGGGCGCGCGCCTTCTGTTCGGGCGGCGACATCCGCGCCGTGCGCGAGGCGGCAGTGACGGGCAGTGACGCCGGCACGGCGTTGCTGCGCGACGAATACCGCATGAATGCCCTGATTGCCGCCTATCCCAAGCCTTATGTCGCGCTGATCCACGGCATCTGCATGGGCGGCGGGGCGGGGGTGTCGGTGCATGGCACGTACCGCCTGGCCGATGCGTCGCTGTCGTTTGCCATGCCCGAGACCGGCATCGGCTTCATCCCCGATGTGGGTGCCAGCTTTTTCCTGTCGCGGCTGCCGGACGCGTTGGGGATGTATCTGGGCCTGACCGGCTTGCCCATCGGCCTGGTCGATGCGCTGGAAGCGGGGCTGATGACGCATGCGATTGCAGCCACGGATTTCGACGCGGTGATCGAGGCGTTGGCGGCGGCCAAGGATTTCGCGTCTTTTGCGCGCAAGCGCGAGGCGGGACAATTGGCGCCTCACCGCAAGCGCATCGCCACGATTTTCGTAGGTCCTTCGGTGGAAGCCATACTCGAACGTCTGGACCGCGACGGCAGTCAATTCGCTGTTACCACGGCCCAGACCATCCGCACCCGCTCACCCACGTCGCTCAAGCTGGTGTTCGAACAGTTGCGGCGCGCGCGGAAACTGAACCTGCAAGAGTGCCTGGCCATGGAGTACCGCCTGGCGAACCGTGTTCTGCCGTCTCATGATTTTTGCGAAGGCGTGCGCGCGGCGCTGGTGGACAAGGACCGCAATCCGAACTGGCAGCCGGCATCCTTGGCCGGCGTGGGCGATGTGGATGGTTTTTTTGCGCCGATTGAGGACGAATTGTTTTGATTTGCGAAAACCTGTTTACGTTTCATTTGTCATGATCCGACACAGTCGCCCGCCGCGCACAAGTGTTTCCTTGGCTAATCGCCATTTTACGCGTCTTTAAGACATCTGCACCTAGAGTTGTCTCAACAACAGGTGGGCTCCGCGAAAAGCGGGGAAAAAGCAGATGACAGCACTGGCAAAACCGCAGGTCGCGGCGACGGCGCTCACAAGCGCCACTTCGGTCCGCAAACACTATCTCGAGAGCCTCAATCTCGTGGAGCGGCTGCATCGTCAGCTTCTCGACGTGATCAAGGACGAACTGGATCGCCGCGACGAGCGCGAGATCAATTCGGTCCAGGCCCTGCTCCTCTTCAATGTGGGCGACCAGGAACTGACGGCGGGTGAACTTCGCACCCGCGGCCACTATCTGGGTTCCAACGTCTCCTACAATCTGAAGAAACTGGTGGAGGGCGGCTACATCCATCACGAACGCTCGGAAGCCGACCGCCGGTCTGTGCTGGTGCGCCTGACCCGCAAGGGCGAAGCGGTGCGCGACATGCTGCGCGAGCTGTTCGACCGCCATCTGGTTTCGCTGGAAGCGGTGGGCAATGTCGGCACCGACCATCTGGACAATCTGATCACCACCCTGAAGCGGCTGGAACGCTTCTGGATCGACCAGGTTCGTTTCCGGCTGTAGAGTTCGCACTTAATTGGATGATTAAAAGTTTGATGTCATGGCCCACCTGGTATGGGCCATCCAGATGACGCTCGCCATTCTTCAAAAAAGAGTCTGTATCACCTGGGTGGCCCGCATTCGCGGGCCATGACAAGCTGTTGATTGGCGAATATTTAGTCGCGACCTCAGGAACCGCGCCGGCGCCCGAACATGAGGGCGGCGTCGACCAG
>Ga0210386_10003380_pt1 | contig 13397 bp, 8 predicted proteins | sample IncBWH32OmetaG_FD_160091 | JGI IMG/M metagenome (GOLD analysis project Ga0210386, IMG submission 160091) | Forest soil microbial communities from Barre Woods Harvard Forest LTER site, Petersham, Massachusetts, United States - Inc-BW-H-32-O ... | reverse complement strand
ACCATCGACCGCCGCACGCAGCTGAAAATCGCTGGCACGCGCATCGAGCTCATTCCCGTGCAAGGCGGTGAAACTCACGACGCCATGTTCATCCATCTGCCCGATCTGGGCGTCATGTTCGTCGGCGATTTCATCATGCCTTATCTCGGTGCGCCCTTCCTTGAGGAAGGCGATCTGCAAGGGCTGCTGGACGCGATTGATATCGTCGTTCAAAAGAATCCGCAGTATTTGCTCCATGGCCACGAGCCCCTCACGCGGAACTTCACTTCTCCTGCTTTGCTGTCGGAGCTCAAAACCGACCTGGAATGGCTGCGCGAGCAGGTCCTGATAGCCATCCGCCGCGGCGATGAGCGCGCTGCGATATACCAAGCCAACCTGACTCCTCCGGGCCTGCTCAAGGGCCGGCCTGACGTGTATCTGCCTTATCTGATTTTGCGTGAACACGTGATCGACCGTCTTTACGATCAGAACGTGGGTTATTGGCAGCCGAATCTGCAAGGGCTCGACCATCTGACGCGCGCCGACCACACGGAACTACTGGTGGACTATCTCAGCGTGTCCGAACGTCAGTTTGTCAAGGCCGTGGAACGCTTGGCCGCGGACGGCAAATACGAGCTGGCAGCCTCATTGCTTGAATCGTCCGGGGATAGGTTCGATCACAGCTCTGCAGTGGCCAATGCCAAGCGGCTCGTGTATCTGAAGCTGATGGAGAGGAACCAGAATACCGATCCGTTCAAATTCATCCTTTATTCCGGGAAGATTGGCGAACAAACGCCTCAGATGGCTGCCGCCAAGTGAGCGTCCCAAACCGCGGGCAGGTCCCATAGGGAAAGTTGGGGCCTGCCCACCTTTGTGAGAGGGTGACGGGGAATCCGGAAGTTAAGTCACGAGAAGCCGACTTCTGGGTACTAATTTCGATGCGTTACGCACATTATTGGACGACAGAATCTCTTGCCGCCACTGATCGTAGGACTGCTGATGTTTACCAGCGCCTGTCTCGGGCATCGAGAACTTTGGGACCTGGTGCCGTTTCAGCGCTCGGTCCGCAGTTCCGCCAAAGTTCCTCCTCGCGTGATGTCAGTTTCGAGCTAATCCTGCAGAATGCCAGTTCGGCGGCCCATGAGCGGCTACACGACGCCGAACGCCTGAGTTCTCAAACGCCAGCACCAGCCGCCGACGATGAGGCTGCGGCGCCCACCGCTTGCGGCTTGGCGCCCTTGATCACCAGCCAGAACATGAACGCCAGTTCCCCGAAGAAGGCGGGCTGGGAGTAGGTGTCCACCTTGTTCTGATATTGCGGCAACAGCACACCCGTGAGGCTCAGGATCACCCAGGCGAAGCCGGCGAGGGCGAGCCAGACGCCCAGGAACCGCGGCAGGAATCGCGACCTGTACACAAGCAGCCCGAGGGGAAAGAGCCACAGACCCCAAAATATTTCGGCGACAACAAATCCGTAACGATGCAGATTGACGAACAGCATAGCCAGAGCATCCCGCTGAGGCTTTTCGAATGTGGACAGGAAGTCAGCCCCGCGCACGAGGACGAGGGCAGCGATTGAATTCAGCTCATTCAGAAACGCTATCGGGACCGAGACGACAATCAATATCAACATGAGCAAGGCGTGCCGCCGGTTGACCCCTTTGAGCAGGTCGTATAAAGCCATGGCCACGAAGATAAAACCGGCCATGCCGATGAGTTCGCCGGCGATGCCGAGGCGAAAGAGCGTCTCGGAGGCCGCGATGTTGTTGGCCGTCGCCGCTGCGTTTCCGTGAACGATCAGCTTGCCGGGGACATAGGCCATGGCGAAGAAGCCAACTATTGAAGTGAGTAGATAGAGCAAGCCTGCGAATCTGCCTGGGTTCTTGGCGGAACTCATGTGTCCTCGCTTGTGAAAGTCCAGCCGTAGATACGCGGAGGGCTGTCAAAATGTTTCGTCACACGACGAAAATCAGCCGGGATTAGGGATATCCGCGGAGGCCCAGCATCCTGGCTGCGGAGATCTCCTAGCCAAGCGCAGAATATACTTGATGGGTGAGGGCTGCCGGTTCCGGGGCGCGACCTGCGATTAGCGGCCGCATGGGTGGCGCTAAAGATGCGAACAGCGCAAGTACCCTCGAGATTTGCAAGATCAGGTGATCGCCATGTCGACACAAGCTGAAAAGGGACGAGCCTTCCGGGCACTCCATGAGCGTGACCGCGCTTTCATCATTCCCAATCCCTGGGACATCGGTACCGCGCGTCTGCTGGCGCAACTGGGTTTTGAGGCGCTGGCAACGACCAGCATGGGGTATGCCTTTTCCGCCGGGCAGCGTGACAACACGATCGAGCGTCCCCGGGTGATGGAGCACGTGGCGGCCATCGCGGCAGCTACGGACCTGCCGGTGAGCGCCGATCTGGAGAACGGCTTTGGCGACGCGCCGGAAGTCGTCGCGGAAACCCTCCGGCTTGCGGCGGCAGCCGGAGTTGTCGGCGGATCCATCGAAGATGCTAGCGGGCATCCGAATGATCCGATCTATGATCTGGAGCATTCAGCAGAGAGAGTTCGCGCCGCAGCAGAGGTGGCGCGGGGTCTTCCTTTTACTTTCACAGTGACCGGACGGGCGGAGAATTACTTGCATGGGCGGCCGGATTTGAGAGATACGATCAGGCGGCTGCAAGCCTATCAAGAGGCGGGTGCCGATGTTCTGTATGCGCCGGGACTTGCCAGCAAGGACGAGATTGCGGCAGTAGTCAGCTCCGTGGATCGTCCGGTAAACGTCGTGATGGGACTGCAGGGCGTACAACTGAATCTAAGTGTTTTGTCGGAGATGGGCGTCAGGCGTGTCAGCGTGGGCAGCGCTCTCTGTCGCGCCGCTCTCGGCGCTTTTCTTCGCGCCGCGCGGGAGATGCGTGAGCACGGAACCTTCGGCTTTGCCAATGACGCGGCGACCACTCGCGAGATTACCGCCATGCTGGCGGCATGACGCAGGTCGATCGGAATGTTGGACCAGACAATTGAATGGCGGAGAGGGAGGGATTCTATTACCACCGTTACCTGCAAGCCGGTGAGTCCTACACTTCTGCGATAATACCCTGTGTTTGAGCGGGTTACAAGGAGATTCGATCTCTGGCTGGAGTTTCTATGGTTTCTCTCGTTGCCTGGATTTGCGCGTAAAACGATATCACTGGTATCAGTGCATCGGTGTTCTGGCATCGAACCCATCCCCCGAAGCTCACTCGCACTGAACATTGTTGAACGTGATTTGACACCGGGTTCCAATAGGCTCTAACGCACGCAGTCCCGGCGCCGGCGTAACCTGCCTCGCATCGTAACGCCGCATCAGAATACCGAGATATGGGGTTCCCCGCCAAGTACGGATCGCGGTGCTGATTTTGTGCGGACTGGCTGCTAACCCATCCGCTGCGCAACGCGAGATTCAGAATCATCCAACCGGCGAGAATGTCACGGGAGAAGAAGGCAAGGCTGCCTCACACACATTGACTCCTGATGACGGCTTAGTAGTGATTGTCGCGGCACTCAACTCGAGCGTTCACCTTCGTGCCAAGCGCGATTGTTCGCATCTCGTACACGCAATACATGCTTACGCTGGTTTTCCCTAGAGCTACGCAGACTCGTCCGGTCTCTACGTCGGAATGCCGGGCTATAAGTGAATGGTTCATCCACAACCTGGAGATCTGGTTGTTTGGCCTGGGCACGTTGGGATCGTGATCAGTCCTTCCGAGAAGGTCTTCAGCGCAATGCGGTCTGGGCGAGGCATCGATGCTTTTGATGCACCGTGGTTCCTCCTGGTGCAGGGGCCAGCGAAGACAAATGTCCGAGCCCGGGGCCGAGTGGCCTTGCCCTCTCTAGAGGCGGCCAGCCTGAAACAATCGCCTCGCCAGCGATATCGCCCTTGCATGGAATTTGAGCCTTGTGCTACCGTTCCCGCCCAGAAATCGCGTCTGCAGGTCGGAATGAGGAAGGATCCTGAAGGCTCCTATCCCGATATCCAACCTGAGAAATAACGAAGAACAACGGAGACGAGCAGGGTCTTCGGGGCCGAACTGGCTGAGGTGACATGTCACTGTCGTTTTCGACCGACCTAATTCGTGCTTCCGACCGGTTAGAAGCGTGGAGATACAATGCCAAGCAGGTTTGCGGGGATTGCCGGTTTCAGTTCCCCAAAATCTATGCTTTTCACGGCCAGATCGAGCGCCGAAAGGTAGCCGGGCTGGAGTTGACCCGATTCTCCTCGAGTCCCCTTTCCTTCTCCAAGTTCCCTGCGGTGAGCCTCCGGTCAGACGACCGTTGTTGCATCGTCATCACGCAACTGGAGGGTGTCCGGCGATATTCACAGAATGGTACTGTGGCTATCCTGAAACCGCAGGATACGACTCTGATTGATTCGGGAGTTCCCTGGACGTCAGATTGTCCTGGGGAATGTTCTAGACTTTACTTGCGGATTCCGCGTGGGCTGGTGGAAAGCCGTCTGCGGTTCAGTTCTCTGCCCATCGCGCGGCGCATCTGCGGCGCATCAGGGCTGGGAGCGACGTTGTTCGGGCTTGCGACCTCTTTATACCACGAGGCTGACATGCTGACAGCGGAAGAAGGAATTGTAGCGCTCGAAGCGTATCTGGAGATCCTGTCGACGTGCATTGGGCGCCCGGAACCGGCATTGCGGGAGACAAGCCATTGCGGGGAACTCTCTTCGCGGATCGAAAACTTCATCGAGATGCATTTGCCGGAGCCGACGCTCTGTCCCTCGGAGATTGCAGCGGCGATTGGTATTTCTGTCCGCCACTTGCATCGTCTGTTCAAGCGTAAAGGCCGTACCGTTGCCGACTGGATCCGAGAGCGACGCTTGCGAGAGTGTCGCAGCGATCTGGCAGATTCGCGTATGCGGGAAAGGACCATAACCGAGATCGCGTTCTTCTGGGGATTCAACGACTCGGCCCACTTCAGCCGGTCCTTTAAAAAGCAGTTCGGCATTTGCCCCACGACGTTTCGCGCGCGCAAATCGGCCAACTCATGGAACGCTGGGCGGGGACGGGTTTCGGGTTTCTATCCAGCGGTAGAATCCCAGCATTCCCAACCAAACTAGCCGTCAACGGAAACCTGCTCGCCACGCATATCTCCTGCGATTTTCTCCGCGCGCTTGGTGGGTACTCGGAGAAGAGCTCCCAGAGCCGCCCAGATGGCCAAGGCAATCCATTCGTACCGGGTGAAGTGTCCGGGGATGACGGGAATGACTTTCACCAGGACCATCAGAATGGTTACCAGCATTCCGAAAACAGCGGCGGCCCGACCACGGAACGCGGGCTTCATGCAGTAGTAGGCGGCACATCCTGCCATCCATCCTATCCCGGAGGCGACGGCCCCGACTTCAAGGATGGGCACCAAGCCGGCTTCGCCAAGAAGCATGGTGAGAACGGTGGCTGCGCCCACGGCGACAATGGCTGCGGCGGGCGTTCGATTCACCGGATGGACATAACCTAGCCTGTGATTGAGCATGTTGCGCCTTCCCAAGGCGAACAATAGTCGGGACGAGGCAACCATGTTTGCGTTGAAGGCTTGCAGCAGGGCAACCAGGGCCGAGGCCATGATCAGAACCACGATCCAGTGTGCGTGCAAGGCCCGTTCGAAAGCGACGGCCGTCGGAAACTGCAGATTGCTCTTGAGGCTCGGCCAAGGAGCCACGTACGCGACGGCGGAGATGACAACCACGAAAAAGGCGAGACCGACCATAATCGTCAGAATAATAGCGACGGAGAAACCCCGCGCCCGGAAATCGGGACTGGCCTCCTCCGCGTACTTGCCGACCGACTCAAAACCTCCTAACAACCAAGGGATTACTTGCCATACCAGGAGTATGGAGATGAGGGGAGAATGACTGAATAAAGGATGTAAATTGGTAATTGAACCGTGTTGAGCGCCAGCCAATGCAAAAACTACGACCAAAGTAAGAAATGTGAAGGTGGTCCACTTACCCAACCTCGCGCTGGCTTGGATGCCTTGATAGTTCAACCAGGTTAGCGAGACTGTGATCAGGAGACCTAGGAGAACGTGGGGCAGATAAACTGGCCGCCCACCGAGCCGATACAACTCCAGGGTATTGAGAGTGGGAAACAAGTAACCGGTAATTCTGCCGGCGGCCAGTGCCTCGAAGGGACAAGTGAGGAAATAGCTTAGAAACACCATCCAGCCAGTTGCGAAGCCGACAGTCGGGGGGAAGTAGTTGGCGAGGTAAGCCACCTCGGCAGCTGCGTCGGGTATGGCGCGCACCAGTTGGCCGTAGACGTAACCGATTGGCAGCAGCATCAGCGCGCCGGCAGTGAATCCCAGGATTGCGCCAAGCGGGCCCCCGCGTTGGAGGATGTCATCCATGACAACGAGCCACGCAGTGCCTACCATGACGCCGAAGGCCAGTGCGAAGTAATCGGCCAGACGAAGCTTGCGGGCGAGTGTTGTCATAGTCTCAAGACGCCCAACTTCTAGTGGGCTGTGAACTAGAAGGAAGGTTCTCACCTTGGCCGCAGCTCGCTTCGCGCCGGTTACCGTCCAAAAAAGCTTTACCGCAAAGAGAGAAGAGCTCCGGAAAAGAACGCAAACAAAGAGAACGCGAGAGACGGCCCCGGAATGCGGCCGTCCTGGTTAGCCTTATCAAAATTCGTATCTCAGCGCGAATTGCATGACGCGGGGACTGGTCAGCAGACCGGTATAAGCGCCGAAAGTTTGCGGCACCTGTTCCAGGGAAGCGATGCAATTGCAAGCAGATGTCCCCAGGCCCGACAGCACGTTGAAGCGATGAAGGTTCGGCACGTTGAAAACCTCCCAGCGGAACTGCAGGCTGTGGCTTTCCCACGGCATCTTCCAGCGCTTGCTCAGAGCCATATCTAAACCGGCGTATCCATCCCCACGGACCACGTTTCGAGAACCGCTTTCGCCTGGGAAAGGATGCCGGAAGTCGGCAAACGCGGCCACCGGATCGGCGAAGACGCTAACCGCACCCGTGCTGGGATCACGGTGATGCCCGATCTTGGGTTGCGCGACCAACTGCGCGATGCCCTGCTCATCCCAGTTCGTAGGCCAGAAGTTACCGTTATCCACGGTGAAGGGAAAACCGCTGGTCCAGCGGGCTACTCCGACAGTTGCCAGCCGCCAATGAAAGCATCGAGAGTCGACCCCGCATTCGCAGCGAAGCGCTTGCCCTTCCCCACCGGTAAATCCGCTATCCAATTGGCGTTGATCTGGTGAGTGGTGTCGAAATCCGAGACTCCTCGACGTCCGTTCGGATCGAAGGCATTCGCCAGGCGAGTACCGGGAGCGCCCACATTGCAACACGATTCCCACGATAAACGCGTTGCGGAGGAAGTGATATCAATCGACTTGGAATAGGTGTAGTTCAGGTCGAACTGAAGTCCGCTGCTGAACTGCTTTCTCAGAGTAGCCTGCAGTGCGTTGTAATTCGATTTGCCGATGGAGCTCCAGGCGAACATGCTGGTTGCCTGGTTGTTGAGGTAATTGCCGAACCCTCCCCCAAAGGGCGCCGCAAAGGTCCCCGCTCCAGAGGCTGCACATCCCGCGGTTGCGCAGAACGAGTAGAAATTCCCTAGGTTATCCCCTAAGCCGCCATAGAGGTCAAGGTTTCCTATCCCAACGACCTCGTTGCCGGCATAGGAGAGGAATGGATCGTAGTAAAGATCGTAAACGGCCTGAATCAGGCCGGCATTGCCCGGAGCAATGGTGGCCCCGCCAAAGCTCGTGTATCCGGATGCGCTGCTGTTCAGAGTCGGCAACATGTGGTGCCAGTAGGAAGCGGTCGGACCTACACTCGCGTCGGTGACCGCGGAAAGCGTCGTCTGGTACGGCGTGCCATTGGCAATCAGGACAGCGTTGCTGCGAGCCAATTTCGACAGGGCCGTGGCCGCTGAGAAATAATCGACTCCGGATTTTGGATCCACGATGTCAAGCGGCTGCCTCAGGTCGCGCTGCGTAAGCAGGTTGCGGCCCAAACGCCCGACGTAAGAGACTTGCAGAGACAACCTGTTTGGCAGCTCGCGGCCAACGGAAAAATCGAAGGCGTAAGCGTGAGGCGTCTTAATGGACTGATCGATTCCCCAAGTGATAGCTTGGCCGGTTGGCAGAGGGTGCAGTGCTGGCGGCGGTGGCTGAAAGAATACCTGGCTTCCAGAAGGCGGGTTGTTTGGGTCCGGGCAGTCCACCGGACCGCAAGTCGGAATTAGGTTGATATTCGTTATGCGGGGCACGTGTTTAGCATCATCGTAGCCAAAAGTACAGCAGGCGTTTTGAATCGTCGCACCCAATCCGCCAGGAGGGTTTGCATCGAAAGTATTGAGCAGTTGCATTCCCGCGCGATCATAGACTCTGCTGAAACCGCCGCGAATAACTGTTTTATCACCATCGCCGAAGATGTTTTTCAGCCAGCCACTGTGGGGACGAGGCGAGTACGCCACGGAGATGCGCGGCGAGACATCCGATTTTTCAAAGTTGTACCAACCGGGCCCGTGGTTGGCCGGGCCGCCTAGGACAAAAGATAGTAGCGGGGCAGCATCGTACCCGATACCTTGCTTCATGTTCTTTACGGTCTGATCGAACTGCGTCCCCAGATTGACGTTCGGAGACGCCTGGAAACCGTTGACCTCCCACGGTGGTGGGAACAGCGACCAGCGCAAACCGTAGGTAACCGTGAGGTTCGGTTTCGCTCGCCACGAATCCTGTGCGTAAAACTCGTACCATTCGAGCCCATAATTCCGCTTCACAGGAGTGCCCTTAGACAACACGTTACCCAGCTTGTCATAGTTGTAGTTGGCATTGATGTCTGAAACCATGCCGAGCAAGGAAAGCATGGGGAGGTCGTACGCTGGGCTGGATGCGGGTTCAGGAAAATTACCGTTCACGGGATCCAGGTAGCCGCCGCCGGTGTTGGCGAAACCGGTCGGGGACATCCAATTGGTAGCCCCCTTTCCTACGCTGAAGGAATGTTCCAAGCTGACCCGAGGATCGCGGACAAAGCCGATGTTGCCGCCCAACTGCAGGCTGTGTTTACCCTTGGTCCAGGAGAAATCGTCCAGCAGGTTGTGAGTGGGTGTTTGCGCGTTGTGGCTGTAGGTGAAGCTTTGATCCAGACCGTAGAACACGTTCCATTCCTGATTCGAGTTGCCCGCGAAACCCGTGCTCTGGCGGGTGAATCCCCAGTGGAACGTATTAACCACTGTCGGGCTGAGAACCGCTGTGTATCCCACCACGAATCCTTTGCTGTGATCTTCGAGGGTCTGCTCGGGCGGGGTCCCCGGCAGGAAGGGCTCCTCTGGGTTGAATATATTTTGCAGAGCACCGCGCCAAAACAGAGTGTGCTTGCCGTCCGCCGTGAGGTGATAATCGAGGCGGGCGATGAATGCGTTGTTATTGAAGCTGACGGGTGCGCGGAAACGGAAGCCCACATAGTTAAAGCCATCGCCCACGGATGAGTCATTGCCGCTCAGGCCCGCGTAGGTCTTCTGGAAGTAGGAGTGCATGTAATTCCTGGATGCCAGCCCGAGTGTTCCGAGAGGATCGAGTAGTGTAATGTCAGCCGGACCAAGCACGAAGAAGCCCGGCTGAGATGTATAAGGGGCTAGGCTAATCCCCTGCACCGTGCGTCCCGGGCAAGTGACCGTGTCAAGCTGTCCATTCGACAGGAGTGGACACTGGTATTGAATCACACCATCACGCATGGCGGGACTGGGAATACTCCGCACCGTACTGTCCTCCTCCCGCCGGCGTGTTCCCTCGTAATTAACAAAGAAAAACAGACGGTTCTTCTGAATCGGGCCTCCCACCGACGCGCCGAAGATATTTCGGATCAATTTATCCGGCACGTTAGGTGCTCCACTCAGTGCCTCCGCATTCTTGACGAAGTAATCATTGGCGCTGGTAATAGTATTGCGATGGTATTCGTAGAGCGACCCGTGGAAACTGTTCGTGCCGCTTTTGGTGACGAGCGACACCTGCGCTCCGGAGCCTTCTCCCTGGTCGGCGTTGTAGTTCGACGTGGTCACCCGGAATTCCTGAACCGAATCAAGCGTCGTCGGCAGCACGGAAGTAAAGGCATACCCAGTGGACTGGTCGTTCACGTCCACGCCGTCGAGGGTAATGTTGCTCTGGTCGCTGCGCGCGCCGTTCACGGCACCGTTGCGCGTGTCCTGATCCTTGACGGCTGGCTTTTCAAGGTCCGGACGATTGCCCGTATACGCCACACCTGCTTGCAGGCTCAGCAACTCCGCAACATTGCGGCCCTCCAGTGGAATCTGCTTCACCTGGGTTTCGTTGAAGGGATTGCCGATGGAGGCATCCACCAGGTTCAGTGCCTGCGCCTCACCGGTTACGGTGACGACCTCGGCAGCCGCGCCGACCTTGAGCTGAACATTCACTGTCGCTGGGGTATTGACCAGCAACTGCAGGTCGGTCTGCTGGTATTTTGCGAAGCCCTTAGCGCTGATGGTGAGCGCGTAGGTTCCAGGAGGGAGGAACAAGAAGCGGAATTCCCCCTGGGTGTCAGTCACCACAGTGCGTTCTGTCTTCAACCCGGCGTTGACCAGGGAGGCTGTGGCACTAGTGATAGCCGCGCCGTTTAGGTCCGTCACGGTGCCTTGGAGCGAGGTCGTCGAGGTCTGCGAGTACAGCGCGCCAGTCAACGCCAGGCAGAGTGTTACGGAAAACGCAAACTGCTTCAATGAGCTCATGTCGAACCTCGTGCCCAGAGGCTCCTGGCTGGGTTGCACCCGCCCGGGCTCGGGCAGTCGTGATAGTGGGTGCTCACCAAGAACTCAGGCAGTCCATGGGAATCATTCTGCGTTGTTTCGGCCTCTGGCCGAAGCTCCTGCACACAGCGTAGCTATTCGCTAGTCGGGAATCTTGTCTGAGAGTGACATGCTCTTGTCTGGGAGTGACTCGCCGCCACCAGCCCGCCGCCTCAAAGTGCGGGCGGGAGGGTTGTGAGCTTCAAGCCGACCATCCGTTCTTCTGGATAGTGAAGTAGTGTGTGCAAGACCTGAGCAGCTTAACTCCTCCCGATTCAAATGGGCATTAACGCGCAGCGACAGATCGCGGACTCCGCTTTCACCGATGCGGAAGGTTCCGCTTTCGGCCCCACTATCTTCTATCCCGAGACGTTGACAGGTCGCGGCCTGCTCACGGTAGCGCCGCGCTTCCTCTAGGGCGGCCCAGGCCGCGGTTTCTAGCGTTCGAAAAATATGTAGTCCGGCTCAATCGAGTTGCCAAGAATTCCCCCGTAGAACTTGGGACTTAACAGCTCCGCCTGACCGGCCTTTTCCGTACAGCCTTGGGACCTTCGCCTGCGGAGCGGAGTTTTCCAAAAGCCTCCTCCACCGAGGCCGCACAACCGGTTGATTTTTCAGCGCCCCTTTCGAGCACTTCGCGCTTTCCAGAAAGACTTGTTTCTGGAATTGGGGTCGAAGGAGTTTTCGAGTAGCTGGCACAATCGTCCGGACGGAGTACATGGACATACGACCGATCTGGGTTTCAGGAAGGAGTCATTGGATATGCGTCCTCCCGCCAGGACCGCCACCTCATCCGCACTCCCGGTGCTTGCCTATTTCAGGTGTTCTACAAGAAACAAATCGGATAGGTTGCGGACGTAGCCAAACACATAGTGTTTTTCATCGGCAGCAATGCGGGGACAAGCGACGCTGGTCACGCCGGCCACGTCGGATGGGCTGAACGCTTTCCACGGCGTGCGCGTACCGGTTTGGACATCTAGGCGTGAAACCTCGCATGCAATTTGGCCGCGCCGTCCGATAAGCAACCCGTTGCCGTCCTTCGTCCAACGAATGGGCTGCTCGCCCGGTTGCGACTCCCGCAGCAGCTGCGGTTCGCCACCATCAACGGAGGCCACGGCAATCCCACCGCTGGTAACAATCGCTGTACGCTTGCCGTCGGGCGAAATGGATTGGGGGGTCCTCCCCAGACGAGTCCCCTCAGGCGTGATGGGGCGCGGCTGCCCGCCATCCAGACTCATAAGGTAGACCCGCGGGCCGTGACCGGGTTCGTGCCCCTCAAGCAACATACGTTTGGAATCGGCACAAAACTCACCGAACGCCGGAACAACATTGCCAGTGTTGAGGGTCCGCTGCTGTCCCACACCGGTGGGCAGCAGTGCGAAGTCGGGAGGGGATAGGTTCTGACGTAGCACAAGTGCCCACTTGCCATCCGGCGAAAGCGCATTCGGCGATCCCGCGCCTAGACGGATTGCGGAGCTGCCATTGGTTTCACGAGTGAACACCGCATACTCGCCACCACCGGCCTCACCTGCCTCAACGAAGAGCATTATCTTCCCATCGCTGGTTATATCGTACGGAATGGTCCAGTCCTGCCAGCTCAGGTCGCGCTCTTTGGTCTCCCCCGACGCCAAGCCGATTGCGCCGGCGCGCATCGAATCGCGCGAAATCAAGGCCTGCCCACCAGCACCCACATCGTGCAGCGTAAGTGTCCCCGGGGCGCTCAGCAGTTCACGCAGCTTGCCCGATAAAGTAACGCCACGCAGCGAACGGCTGAAGCCGGTGGGTGTGGCGGTAAACCAGACCTCCTCTCCAGAAGGCGACCAGGCCAAACCGAAAGCGCTGGCCCAGCGCTCGGTCAAATCTGACTTCTTGCCGCTGAGATTGACCACACTGATCACGCCACCGTCATCTCCCAGCAGATTGTGGTCGATGAATGCCAGGCGATCAGCCTTAGGAGAGAAGCGCAGATGGCTGATCCAGCCGGTGGTTTCGTATAGGACCTTGCCGATCGGATACTCCACGCGGCTCTGGCTGCCGACGACGTGCACTGCCGCCAGCGCGGTGCCATCCGGAGTCCAGTCGGCTTCTTCGACGTTGTCCAGTAGATCGCGGGGAGCATCGGCGCCGATCGAGAGCTGAGCCAGCGTCCCAGTGTGCGTGAAACGGTTGTCGCTGAGGCGAAAACGGCGCAGCACTGCCATTTGTCCGGCGGAGGACACTGCCAAGACTTTGGTCTGGGTCAATCCCAGATCGCGAGATTCGGTCGAGTTTGGGGAACTGATAAAAACCGTCTGGGGAGCGCCTTCCCAGGAGGCGCTGTAGATCGCCGAGCGCGGATCGGGAGCAAACCGGGCGGCCGGCAGAGCGCCCCGCCGGAAGGTCAGCTCGCGAAACGTTGGGATTGGACGGGTAGTGATTCGCTCCCCCGCCATGAACCCTAGCAGCGCCGTTGCCAAGGTTACAAGGATAGCGCCACTGATGAGAGGGATGCCGGCTCGTTTTGTGCCTACCGGAGCGGCTTCCGCAACTGCCGCCGGCGCCGAACCAGATTCTGCGACTGCAACCGACTGCCGCGATGAAGACTGCCGGTCGCGGTGCAGGCGCTTGAGGTCGGCCCT
>Ga0210386_10003379_pt1 | contig 13397 bp, 14 predicted proteins | sample IncBWH32OmetaG_FD_160091 | JGI IMG/M metagenome (GOLD analysis project Ga0210386, IMG submission 160091) | Forest soil microbial communities from Barre Woods Harvard Forest LTER site, Petersham, Massachusetts, United States - Inc-BW-H-32-O ... | reverse complement strand
TCCATAATCCAAAAGACGCGCTTGGCGGATATGTAGGGTTCTTGACTCATGACCTCAGCGAGGAGGCGCTCGGTTGGGGCAATGCCGCTTTTCTTCTCACAGCGGCCGAAGAGCTTAGCGTGGTGGACGTCCCAAGCCGCCAGACAGCACCAGGCTGGGCGTCTGGGCACGAAGTCAAGCGTTACCACAATTCGGTACTGGTCAAGTTCGAAATCCACAGGGGATTGCGGAGAGTCTAGCAAAGCGCGATGATGGATGCATGGACGTGAACACGCTGGCCTACAACATCGTGCAGCAGTCGATAGGCGAGAAGCCCATTAAAAAGAAAAAGCCCGCAACTGCCAATAGGGGCAAAGCGCGGGCTGCTGTGCTGACACCAGAGCGACGGAAGGCTATCGCTAAGAAAGCAGCTTCTGCTCGGTGGATGAGACGGGAGAGCTAAGCATATCTTCCAGTTCATGCAGTTCTTCCAACTCTGGATCTACTCCAGCCGTCCGCTTTGTTCTGGTCTTCCGTCCCGGGTACCACTCAGCTAGTCCAAACTCACCATTGATTCGCACGAACTCAGGTGCACGGCTAAGAAGTGCGCGGACATTTTCGGGGATGTTCTTGGCCGAAGTCTTCCATCCGCCCGCCACAAGAGCATCGCTAATCGTCGCAACGCTCGCTGTCTTCTTGATTGCGCTCAGGTATTTCTTCGCCGCATCGGCGACTGTCATTCCAAAGAAGGCATCATGGCCGAACGCAGTAGCGCCGCCCTGCGGAAGAGATGAACCCTGTGCACCCATGAACGTTGGGGATGCAATGGATCGAAGATTCTCGATCACAGACTGCATCGCAGCAATCTTCTTTTCTAGATCGGCAATCACGGCTTCATAAATGTTTACTTGGGTTCCGTCGCTCACGTTTTTTCTCCTTTCAAAACGCCTCGCCGCCCTGTAGAATCAAGACAGCGAGGCAGATGATTTTAGGGGCGGACTTTCGCCCGCCCTGCGCCCTTTCGAGGGGCATCAGCTTATCATCATCTGATCCTCCGCATACTAGCCGCGACGGGTGCGTTCTTCTGAGGGATCGCCCGTCCGGCTGTTTCTATTTGCAAGTATACCAACCTCTCGTAACAAATCAAGCCGAAAAGTCGCTGAGACCAATTTTCCCCATACTGACATTCTGGAGCGCCAGCGTCAGCAGGTCGCCGCCCGACACATACTACTCTAATGCACGTAACTGCTATGAGACATCATAATTATATTCAATATGATAGCGATTACGAAATGAGTGTATTGGTAGTCTGGTCGCAGGATGAGCGGAAGAGCACAGCCGTAATTAGTATCACATGGGCACTTGACAACACCGAATTTATCAAGCATTATGTAAAGTATGAATCGCTTGAGCACATCTGATCGGGTCCGCGTAGTCTCTGCTCTGGTAGAGGGAAATGGCATCAATGCCATCTGCCGCATGACTGGAGTCTCCAAGCCGACAGTCCTAAAGCTGCTGTCTGATCTGGGGAAGGCGTGCTACGCCTACCATGACACGCATGTTCGCGGCCTGAAATGCAAGCGTGTCCAGTGCGATGAAATCTGGTCTTTCGTTGGCGCAAAGATGAAGAATGCCAGCGAAGAGAAGGTGGCGCAGGGATGGGGCGACATATGGACCTGGACGGCTCTAGATGCCGATAGCAAGCTGATGGTGAGCTATCTGGTCGGACAGCGTGGCCCACGTTGGGCAAATGCTTTTATGCAGGATGTGGCATCGCGCATCGACTCGCGTATCCAGATCACGACTGACGGCCACCGCGCCTATGCGGAAGCCGTTGAAGGTGCGTTTGGTATGGATGTCGATTACGCGATGCTGATAAAGCTGTACGGCAATGATTCCTTCGACACAAAATACAGCCCCGGTGAGTGCATCGGAATTCAGACTGCCGTACTACAGGGCAACCCTGATCGAAGGCACATCAGCACGTCTTTCGTGGAACGCCAGAACCTTACGATGCGGATGTCGATGCGTCGGTTCACTCGGCTAACAAATGCCCACAGCAAGAAGCTGGAGAACCATGAAGCCGCAATTGCGCTTCACTACATGCATTACAATTTCTGCCGGATTCACAGCACCTTGCGTGTGACTCCGGGGATGGAAGCTGGGTTGAGCAATCATGTTTGGAGCATAGACGAACTCGTGGGCCTTTTGGACTAGATCGTTGCCAGCAGGTCATCTACCGCATCTTTATAGCGATCCAGCGGCTCATCATTGATCTGTGGCCGTGTATCGTGAACTGGATATCTACCCTGCCTGATTAGATATAAAGGCTTGCCCAGATGCGAGCAGACGATTGCGACGGAATGATTGTCTGGGACGACTTTGAAGTTTATCGCTTTCGCCGAAAAGATTGATGGATCGGCTTTTTGCAATTTCCTCGTCCGCTTTTTGATCTCTTCGAACATCGCCCCAAATGCCTTGCTTGCTCGATCACTATAAAGAGTTGAGCGATTCAGTAGGACAGAGTGAACGACGGGCAAATCCATTTTGAAATGATTAGCCTTCCCCTTGAACGCCACGCCACTATATGCACTGGATACCCCAATGCCATATAAGAGCGCGCCAATATTGTCGATTGCGCGGGCAGATGAGCCATCGCTGGAGCATGGCACAATTAGCCGTTCCGCCGCAATCATTGCAAGCTCGGTATAGGCGGCAAAACTTGGATTGCAGTCAATAAAGACGGTGACCGTCTCATCGTCTCCCAATTCTTCGATACTCGCAACAATCAGATCCTTGAGCCAATTACGCACATTTTTCCATGAGTCTTGGGGTAGGGTTTGGCCGCCGATTTGCGCAATCACTTGGGCCTGTAATTCTAGGCTCGGATCACCTGCGATCAACCATAGGTTTTTGGGTAGATTCTTGTTGTTTGCGTATGCGTTCAGGAGAAACTTCGCCTCGTCTCCCGTTTGAAGATGCGGAGAGGAAATGCGAGTATCAAAATAACCGCCTATCGTTAACCGATGTTTCCCGGTAAGCAAAGTTTGGAGTTTTGCCGCCCCGGCACCGTTTCCACCCAACACAATCTCTGACAAATTTGCTTGCGGGCACATGTCCACCAAAATTACGTGCCCATCGGGTTTTCTATGGGCAATTTCCGTTCCTAAAATGAAGCTGAGGAAGCTCTTGCCAACTCCGCCCTTGTTATTCCACACCGCATATCTCATAGCCATAAAGCGTATCATCTTTCGGTTTACGCTTGAGGCTGCCTCATTTGCGCGGGTACAACAATGGTCTGGCATACATTTTTCAAACTTGACCAGTACCCACAATTCGGAATGAGCAGCCTGCGGTGGAGCGGAGTTGAGCAAAGAATCTATTACCACTTCAAAGCGCCTCAGCACGAGAGAATGGTCGCAGCACTCCTCCACATATCTTCGGCCCGCTTGTCCCATTCTTAGGCGCGTCTTATGTTGTTGTTGCAAAGACAGGACGGCTTCTGCGAATGCTTTCTCATCTTCCGCCTCGGTGACGAAACCGCCGCTGGAGTTGCGGATGAACTTCGCTGCCTCGCTTTCTGAGTTCACGGAGGCAATCACTGGCAGGCCACTCGCCATGTAAGTAAGTAGCTTACTGGGTAAAGCAGAATCGGTTATGCTCGCCTTTTGGCTCAGCACCATCAGATCGGAGGCGCACACTAGGTCGATCACGTCCTCCTGTCGATCAACCTCGCCCAAAAAACGGACGCGTTTCAAGCCCAGGTTCCTTGCCTGCTCTTTGATAAGGAGCTGCTGATTGCCACCGCCTACAAATACGAGTTCGATTTCGGGATGATTCTTGAGTAAGAGCATACTGGACAGCAAGGTCGAAGCACCGGTCCGAGCCGCAACGCTGCCCACATGCATCAGCACGAAGCCGCCAGAAAGACCAAATCTCCGACGTGTCTCGATGCGGTCTGAAGGGTGATCGAAGTGTTGAGGGTCAATCCAATTGGGAATCTGCACGATCTTAGAAGGATCCACGCCCTTAGCTATGAGGTTCTGTCGAAACCCGTCTGAGATTACCGCAATACGGTCGGCGTGGCGATGAACGAAATCCTCAAGCTTCCGTGCCCACCTCAGGGCTTTCCCGGTCTGCATCATCCCTGTCTGGACGGCCACGTCGGGAATCAGATCCTGCACCCAGCTCAATATGGGACATCGCCACACGGCCTTCAGGAGGATGGCGGCAGCTGTGGCTTGCAGTGGAGTCGGCACAGAGATGATCAGATCAGGTCGCGGTCCAAGCAGGGCGGGTAGCAAGCCTGCGATTGGCATGGAAGAATCACTCGCAATGCGCTTCCACGCTTTCATCATTCCGATGCTGGGTGCCTTCGGAGCATAAAGGCATGAGCGCTTAATTTGAACGCCGTTCCAGCTCTCGCGGGAGAAGAGTTTACCTCGATACGCCCTGTAAATTTCCCAACCGGGCTGATGAGGAAACCCCGTGACCACCGTCACCCTCCAACCTGACTTCGCCAAGTAATATGCCAATTCACTCGACATTTTTCCGATTCCGACTTGTTCGGGCCAGAAATTCATCGTGTAAATCAGGACGTGTCGCGGTTTCATTCAGGCTTTTTCCGTGAATCGGTCACCGGATCGTCTTCAGACATTTTTTGGAAAAAGTGAGAATAAGGCGATGTAGCGGTATCGACAACTGATGCAGGTTCACGCTCAGCCGCGACGACCTGTACTTTGGGTTCAATAATCTTGGGTAAGGTTTGGACGAGTATTTTTAAATCCAAGAACAGACTGAACTCGTGAATATACTCCATGTCGTCCTGAATCATATCCGCTACCGTCGCATTTTTCTTGCGTCGGCGAACCTGCCAGAGTCCGGTGATTCCCGGCCGCATTATCGACCTGACCGCCTTTATTCTTGGAAATTCCTCGAGCATAGAGACTGCGAGTGCACGAGGCCCTACGAGGCTCATGTCCCCTTTGACTACGTTCCACAGCTGAGGAAGCTCATCGATGCTAAGTTTGCGAAGCCATCGGCCAATTCTTGTGATTCTGGGGTCGGCATCGAACACTAGCAGAGTGCCTTGCGGCCCGACAGCGGTGAGCCCAACGGCACGTAGAAGCTCGTCTTGATCAACGTGCATCGTTCGGAGCTTGAAACACGAAAACGATTTTCCTCCCATTCCACAACGCTTGCCCGCATAAAAGATGCTTCCTCTCGACGTGAGAGCTACCAGCAGGCCAACTATGAACACGAGCGGAGCCGATGCCAATAGCAGCGCAAGGCCAATGACAACATCCGCCGCACGTTTCACGAGAAGACGGAACCTAAAACTTCGCGAGGAGTGCAGACGAGACCGAAACAATGAGTCCACCTGGATTCCATTCATGAATAGGGCAGGATGGGAGTCATCATGTGGCCTGCCGTCGACTGGACAATCCGGTGGTACCGAAAGAATCACGTGGTCGATCCTTAAATGTGTGTTGAACGTCAATTGAGGATCCGTGTCGGAATGTAATTCTTCTCTGGAATTCCGGAAGCAAGGAACTTGATCGCCTCCACGCCTTGGGTAAATGCATGATCCTGATTGGAGACTTCGTAGCGCCAACCCCCGAATCTGCCTCGGCTCACGATATCGATAGACAGCAGTTTGTGGTGAATGATTGAAAGAAGTTCATCTCTTCCCATAAATGGAAGCGGGTATCCGTGCGGCAGGGCTCGTTCAAATGTAGAAACGATTAGAGAATCTTTAGCAAGAAGGCCAGTCTCACAGAGTCCATTCACAACCTGTTCTCGCAGCTGATCGGAGATAGTTATGTTCTCCACGGATGGAAGGCTAATCTCACAAAGGATTGAATAGTATTCTGAATCTGGGACATTTCCCGGCGCAACATTTGACGGAATGGTTACGCGCCAGAATGGTATGTGCGTTTCGGGGCACTGAAATGTGTGCACGTCACTGTAACGTTTTGGAATACGGCCCCTGATTCCGAAACCAAACAGTAAGGCGCTGGATTTTCGTAGCCCTAGGCCGAGTGTTTGCAGATCCGGGCAATCGACAATCCGTTTCAGCAAAACGTCGAGGGGAATCGTCGAAAATAGACGCGAATATTTCAAACGAGATCCGTCGCCTAACAACACGGTTCTCCGATTTGCCTCGATTTCGAGGATCTCGGTCCTTAGTCGAATCTGATCAAGACCGAGGTAGGCGGTCGCCTTGGTCCAGATGCTCCCCGTTCCCCCTGTAGCGGGGTATCTTACGCTGGCGGCCGACCGCCACGCCGGGTCATCAACCTTCAACAGACTTTGCTTCACTAACCGACGAACACTCACCCTGGGCACATTGTGCAGCTGCGATCCGCTGCGCTCTTTGACCCATGCACTGCTCATCTCCGATGGGGCAAGCGCCCACATCTTACGATTCAGAGGCCCCATCACTCTGCGGGTGAGTTGATCGCCAAATTCAGATTTCAAAAAGTCCTCGAGCGACTCCTGCCGCTCACGCAACCTATCCTCTGATGCCGCGGGGAACCAACGGCGCATCCGTAGGATCAGCAGGTCGCCTAGGATCGGCAATAGCTCTGATGCGGGAAGCCGATGCACGTTTCTCTGTACAGGAGCGGGAATAAGCCGCCCGTGAAGATAGACACCGCGGACAGGAAGAGACTGATTCCACTCGCATCCAATCGATTCGAGCATGTCTCGAAATTCAGTGAATTCCTGATGAGGGAAAAGGACGTGGCCGCCACAATCAAAGACAAAGCCTTCTGGAGTGACCTCGGACGCGGCACATCCGCCGGGGTGCACACCCGGATCAATCATCTGAAATCGCTGATTTGGAAACTCGTTTATGAGAGTCCAAGCAGCCCCAATCCCGCAGGGTCCGGCTCCTGCGATCAAGAAGTCGTACTGATTCATCGCTCGACCGGCAATAGGAATTCGCCGCCCCCACATTCCTCAAAGGCGGGTGGCGGTTGGGCGCTGGTCAAGTCAACATATATACGCTCCGGCTGGAACGCCTCCACTTTGGTGCGTGATATATCAGGCCACGATCGGAAGTTTGCTACATATTCCATCCAGCGAATGAGATCTAGCCGCTCTAGCTGCGACTGATAATGACGCACTGCAGAGATCTTCAAAGGCCAAACCGAGGAAACATCGATCTTAATAACTGGTTGAAACCGTTGGCTGGACGGACCTTCATAATATAAAAGGCACTGACACCCTCGACCCGCAATAAGAGCAGCGCGGGTAAGTATGGTATGGTCCTGATGCGTATCATCCGGGGCGTGGGTAAAAATTATGGCCGGTTCGTAATAACCAACCAATCCATTCAAGAACTCGACACAGTCCTGGAGGTCCAGTGAGCCGTCCTGCATAGCCCCTTGATGAAGCTCGAGAGAAAGCGAGGCAATGCTAGCTCTTTCTTCGCGCTCTCTTGTCAGTTCAGCGCCGCCCAAGCCACCCTTCGTGGCCGTTACGACGATAACCCTCCATCCGTTTTGTTTCAGCAGGGTTGCTGTCCCTCCCGCACCCAACACGGCGTCATCCGGGTGAGCACCGACGAGCATGGCACACTTCGACCCAAGAAAGCGCATAAAGCCCTAATCCTTTGTCTCGGCTAATCTAAGGAATTAAGCGAGGTTAACTTCAGCACACATGAACAGGCACTGCCGCCCGCAATTTCGTCAAAGTTACCAAACCGCTCGACGATGGAAAACGCACAATGAGAGTCGACGCACAACGAGATTAAAAGCATCTAGGGCTTTCCCTAACTGCCATCGTCTGCGGTAAACGCGTAGGTTTTCAGTTAGCATACCTCTAAATTCAACTGCTTCGGTTCAAGATGTACAACACTTTAACCCTGTTCGTATTCGCAGGCAACCAATAATTTCGCAATACTCCATTGCAAAAGCTTTCCTGCGCGCCCGGCTGACATTATCGCTACAAATGGCTGAGTCAGACGGCGTAACCGCATATCGCCGAAAAGCTTTTGGACCGGCGCACCGTTTCTAGCACATATCAGCAGAACACATCGACGGCGCAATCGTCGCGCTTCAAGCGAGGCACATGATCTCGATCCTGATTCTTACTTTGAATGAAGAAAATAACTTGCCCGATTGCCTCGAGACCTGCAAGTGGTCAGACGATATCCATGTCCTGGACTCACACTCAACTGACAGCACAGTGCAAATCGCCGAAACATACGGTGCAAAGGTATGGTTCCGCAAGTTTGACAGCTTTTCCCAGCATCAGAATTGGGCGCTCGAAAACATCCCGTTCAAATATTCGTGGGTCTTCTACCTTGATGCTGATGGGCGCATCACTCTCCAGCTGGCGGAGTCACTGCAGAAAGCGGTCAAGAATCCTGGCGATGCTGTTGCCTTTCGCGTACAGCGTCGCGACTTTTTTCTAAGCCGGTGGCTCAAGCATGTCCAGATGATGGCGTTCTACGATCGTCTATTCATGCCCGAGAAGATGCGATACGAGCGGCTGGGACACTGTGTTTCGCGACCCGATGGACCCGTCCGACCCGTATCCGGATATCTCGATCATTTTCCATTCAGCAAAGGAATGGGCTGGTGGGTGGCAAAGCACAATTTCTACAGCACACAGGAAGCCCAACACCTGACGGCGCGAGCCAAGGTGGATGATGTTAGCCTGCGGGGAGCACTATTCGAGAAAGAAGTTCACGAACGCCGCAGAAACTTGAAGGGGTTCTACTATCGCCTGCCGATGCGCCCATTGTTTAAGTTTCTCGTGATGTATGTTGCGAAACGCGGGTTTCTGGATGGGTATGCTGGCTTCGCTTACTCAGTGCTCATCGCGTTCTATGAATACATGATCATCCTCAAGGTTCGTGAAATGAATGACCAGAAAGGGGCAACATTTCGCGACGTAAGACAAACTGAATGAATCAAACCGCCTGAGGAAGCCGAGCGAATCTTGAATGAGCCGTATGAGCGGGGTTACTACTTCTTCGCAAGTTTGGATTCGCGGGCGATTTTCAAGGCGCTTAAGACTGACAAAGATGCCGATAACAAGGCCACAGACCGCGCCGCGCAAGACGCGGAAGCCCTGGAAGTCATCCGTAATAACCCACGGATGCCCGTTCGGACAATTGTGTCGGCGCTGGGGAATCGCGGAATCAAGCGCAGCAAGAATTGGGTGTGTGACCGGCGCTTCGACTTGCAGAGCCAGCCGAGCTAAGCAAGGGGTTGAAAGGGAGTAGCGATTGAGTGTCTACGCGGTTGTCTATTCGTGTCTACGCGTAGACAGTAGACGACGATTCTTGTCTGAAGAAAGACCGGACACGAATCACGAGCGCCGCTTGCGTTGTCAGTGCGAGCGGGTCTGCGGGATCGTCCGGCGTCCAGGAGCTACGCCATTCGTCCAGCATTCCGGGCGTCACGTCTCGGACGTCGACAACGCCGATGCTGTCAGCCCAACGTTTGATCCGGCGCACCGTGCCTTTGTACGCGGCCAGACTCGTTGGTGTTTGGGTCTTCATGCCCGCGTGCCATTGGTCCAGGGCATCCCCGACCGGCTTTGCTTGCGCCTTGCGTCTTGCTGAAATTTGCAGAGGGCGATTTTGACCGGGTCCCGCTTGTCCTGTTCGGCGCGGGCAACACGCTCCGCCTCTACCCAAAACCGCGTTTTGGCGGAGATATAGCGCGTCTTACCGCCCTCGCGGATGTATAGGGATTTGCGGCACTTACACCGCTTCCATTGGGGGTCATTCTGCCTCGGACAATTAACAGAATGGCGCGTGAAAACTGTTATAGTCAGTGAGGCAAGGGGTTCTTCTGTCATGGTTGGGACCTTCAGCAAATATTCAGCAAAACGTGAGTCTCAAGAATCAAGTTGCTGATAATACTGAGGATAACGCAACTGTAACAGAATCATTTGATTCTAAACGAGTTGCGGTGAGCCGCTTCGCCAAAGACGAAAGGCCCGGCTGCGGACTGCAGACAGGCCTTCTTTGTCTCTATTTCCATTGTAATATCGCAGCCGCCGAGCCATGGGGATCGGCAGCCAGTATAGGCACGCTGTTTCTCTCCTCCGCACGGTTCAGGGCCCGAGTGAGTGTCGGGAAGAATGAAAATTCATGAATCGGATGAGATGCTCGGAACACCAGGCATCGGGCATCGATGGCTTTCGCTTAGAATGCTCGCAAGCAATCGAAGGGGCCGCCGAAGCGCTGTATTTTGGTGATCTTTACAACATGGGTCGAGGCCCTGTCATGTAGGAAATGCGGAGAATGCCAGGGCGACATCTAACCAATCAGCGTGGCTGGTTCTGCATCTGAAAATTGAAACGAGGTTAACGCGATGACCACTCCCTCTCACAATCTTGTTCCGCTACCTGGCACCGAGCGCAAAGCCCCCCCAAACGCAACCGACACCGGACGAACAACGCCGCAGCAGGTCATCAGCGTATCCGTCATCGTCAGGCGGAAGAACCCCCTGGATCTGACAGCTTTGGGCGGCCGCACCCTTTCCCGTGAAGAATTCAGTGAGAGATATGGCGCCGATTCTGCGGACTGCGACCAACTGCGTACGTTTGCCAGCGACTATGGGTTTTCCGTCGATGAAGGCGCCTGCAGCCTCGCGCGGCGGACGATGGCCATGCTCGGAACGGCCCAGGCACTCGAGGTGGCGTTTGGCGTCGAACTCCACAACTATGAACTCGAAGGTCAAAAATTCCATTCCTTCGCGGGCGGCATTTCTATACCGGCAGAGCATGCCGAAGTAGTCGTGACAGTCACCGGTCTGGATGCTCGTCCCATCGCAAAGCCGCATTATCGGGTCAAGGAAAAGAAAACGCCTCATCGGCTCAAGGAAAAGATACGGAGTTCGGAGCAGGCGGATATTAGCTACAACCCGCCGCAGGTCGCGGCCCTCTATGATTTTCCCACGAGTGTAGACGGAAGCGGCCAGACGATCGGCATCATTGAGCTGGGCGGCGGGTACAATCCCAGCGATCTTCAGACATATTTCTCCGGCCTCGGCCTTACACCGCCGAATGTAGTGTCTGTTTCGGTGGATGGAGCCGCGAACGCTCCCAGCACTCCCGACAGCGCCGACGGCGAGGTCGCGCTGGATATCGAGATGGCAGGGTCAATCGCGCCTGGCGCAAAAATAGCCGTGTACTTCGCTCCCAACACTTCGCAGGGATTTCTCGATGCCATCACGACCGCAGTGCACGACACGACAAATGCTCCCACGGTGATCTCGATCAGCTGGGGAGGACCCGAGTCGGGATGGACAAGCTCGCAGCTAACCTCTATCGACGATGCCTGCCAATCGGCGGTTGCTATGGGCATCACCATGACTGTGGCCTCCGGCGACAACGGATCGAGCGACGGCGCGAGCGGAAACAACGTCGACTTTCCGGCATCCAGCCCGCATGTATTGGGCTGCGGAGGAACCACACTGGAGGCCAGCGGCACTACCATCACCAGCGAGGTGGTGTGGAACGACGGCGCGGAGGGCGGAGCGAGCGGCGGCGGCGTGAGCAACGTCTTCGCGCTGCCCACCTGGCAACAGAATGCCAATGTACCCGCGCCAACCACCAGCACAGGAGGACGCGGCGTTCCGGACGTTGCGGGCGATGCCTCGCCGACGACGGGATACAACATCCTCGTGGATGGCACCAGTGAGGTGGTAGGAGGAACCAGCGCGGTAGCTCCGCTCTGGGCTGCATTGATCACGCTGATTAATCAGCAGGCCGGTAAGCCGGTGGGATTTGTGAATCCCACGCTCTACGCCTCGCCGAGCGCGTTCCACGACATCACCTCCGGGAATAACGGGTCATTCTCAGCGGGACCAGGCTGGGACGCATGCACCGGACTGGGATCGCCAATCGGGGTGGATATTGCTGCGGCTCTCGAGGCCTCTGGGTCGGGCGGTGGCACGAGCTCGAGCAGCGGAAGCGGAACAAGCTCCGGAAGCGGGAGCGGAACAAGCTCCAGTAGCGGGAGCGGAACAAGCTCCAGTAGCGGGAGTAGCTCCAGCTCCGGCGGCAGGAAACACCACCCGAAAAAGCCTAAGAGCCCTCCCGAGCAAGAAGGCTACTAGCTCAGATTCGCAGGGTGTCTCACCCTCTCATTACCGGCTTGTGCTTGTCGTTCCACGTCACATAGCCCATCGGCGTGTGGTGGTCGTGCGTGAAGAGCATCAACCACTCCTCGGGGATGGCGCGCGCATAGAAGCGCTTGCGCTGCTCGATGCAGGTCAGCGGATCGAGGTCGTAGCCCATCACCCACGTCACGTCCAGGTGCGCGCTGGTGGGAATAAGGTCGGAGACATAACAAGCGCGCTTCCCGCCCGAATCGATGTGTACCGCAAGCAGGTGCGCGGTGTGGCCGGGATAGCGCTCGACGGAAATTCCGGGGACGATCTCTTCCGTCTGCCCGGTCTTCGTATCGAGCAGCGTCATTTGGCCGCTCTCGATGAGTGGATCGTAATTCGCGCTCGTGTAGCTGATGGCATCGCGTTCGAGTTGCAGATGGCCGTGCTCCGCTTCTCCGCGGTGCGCGAAGTAGCGCGCATTGGGGAAGGTGGGCACAATGCGGCCGTCCGCGGTGCGCGTGGTATTCCATCCGCAGTGGTCGAAATGCAGATGTGAGTTGATAACGATGTTCACTTCTTCGGGGCGAATGCCGGCCGCTTCGAACGAGCGCGGCAACTGCTCCTTCGCCGCGTGAATCTCACGTAATTTGTCGCTGAGTTTGTTACCAATTCCGGTTTCGATGACAACCGTGTGCTTCCCGGTGCGGACAACTACGGTATTTAATCCCAGCAGGATGCGATTACGCTGGTCGGCGGGCGCCCGTTTTTCCCATAGAGGCTTGGGCACCACGCCGAACATGGCTCCGCCATCGAGGTAGTAGGTGCCATCACTCAGAATGGTAAGTTCAAAATCGCCAAGCACCGTGCGGCCGCGCACCGGGTCGCTCGTGTCTCGCAGCTTGGCTGGATGCATTTCCATTCCCCTAATTTATCCCTGTCGTTAGTTAAGCGCCCGGCCATGCTGTAAATCCCTTGCATCGTAACCACTTTACCAGCCCCGTCAATTGATAGATAGAGAGTCTTTTCTTGTCTATCTCGACATCGGCTTGGGCGCAGGGACGATGGTAGTTCAGATAGGGGTTCAGGAACTCCCGATAGAAGCTGTTGATGGCCTCGGCGTGGCTGGCATCGATGTAGCCATAGCCCATGTGTTTGCGGATCACCGCGCCCTTCTTGGTCTCCACCAGGCCATTGTGGTTGGAACGGCGGGAACGGCTTTTGGTCTGCTCGATCAGCAGTTTGTTGAGCAGTTCAGCGACCGTGCGGTGGATGAACTCGCTGCCGTTATCGGTGTGGAAGCCTGGGATGCGGAATGGGAACTGGCGCAGCATGGCGGCC
>Ga0210386_10003377_pt1 | contig 13401 bp, 12 predicted proteins | sample IncBWH32OmetaG_FD_160091 | JGI IMG/M metagenome (GOLD analysis project Ga0210386, IMG submission 160091) | Forest soil microbial communities from Barre Woods Harvard Forest LTER site, Petersham, Massachusetts, United States - Inc-BW-H-32-O ... | reverse complement strand
CGGCCTCTGTCGTGCGGCACTGTTGACGCTCGTCGGCGTCGAAGGTGTGGGACGCCGCCAGCAGCGCAGCGAGATCACGCAGCTCGCGGATACAAGTGGGCTTGTGCGTCACCTGGCTTTCCGTAAGCGGGTTCGTCGCCCCACGCGCGAACTGCGTGTGCATGTTGACGGTGCGCAGGCACACAAGTACCTAGAGCTATTCGGCTGGGTTTCCGTGCAGGCGGCAGTTGCGGATATCGCGTTCGCGCTCCAGGAGGTCGCCTACGCCTGTGGCGGTGATGCCTATCAGCATGACTATTGGGAGTTCGCCGCGCTGGTGGATGCCGACCGCGCTGAGGAGGCGCGTGCGGTAATTGAGGAGCGCCTGAGCGAGAGTGAACTGCCCTTCTACGTCAGGTTGCAGGATTGATCGTCAAGGCCTTTATCACCTCTACGACCGCGCGCGGGGTAAACGGCGTCGACACCTACGGAACCGAGCCCGTGTGCGTGGATCTCGCGCAGGGATGGACGCTGTCCTCTGGTCGTGGTTTTGATACCGAGCCGCAGAAGCTGCGGCTGATCGGCGCACGCTTCTACTACATCGCGAAGCTCACCGGCTACGAGCTTCCCCCGGGCATCTGCATATGTGATCGCGACCCCTGTGTTTGCGCGGGTCCGCCCGATGATGGCGATGAGCCCGGCTCGCTGGTCCTGATCAGCGCTCGTGCGCGAGAGCCCGGGGACTTCACCGACGGCGAAGTGCTCTACGGCGACCGCTACCGCGAGCCGTTTGATGAGGGCGCGCAGCTCGACCCGGCCGTGTACGGGCTCATGTGCGAGCGTTGGACGCGCGTGCACGCCCGCGCGCAGCGGCCCACGGGTGCGCGCCTTGCGCGCTGGCGCGATCTGCACGAGTTGACCGCGCTCCTGGCCGTCGAGCGGGACGAGTCCGTCCGCCTGGCTGATCCGCCGTTCGATGAGGACGAGTTCCTCGACGGCCAGCTGGTGCTGCTCGCCCGCTCGGTGGGCGAGGCGCGTCGCGCGGCGACGGATTTCGTCTACCGCCTGCCACGGCTGAATGTTGCTCTGCGCGTCGAGGACCTTGACGGTGAGCGGCTCTTGATCGACTGCGGCGAGCACGACCCGGCACGTGTGCATGAGCACCTGCGTCGTCTAACTCGCCCCGAGCTACGCCTGGACAAGGACGAGCAGGGGACCGCGGCACAGATCGAGCGTGCCCGCTGGACGCTGCGTGACGCCGCCCGCGACCCGCGTCTGACCGCTATGATCGAGCAGCCCACGCTCGCCTTGCGTGTACCGCGTCGGCGCGCGGAGAGACTCTTCAACGAGGAGCTCGACGCGGGGCAGCGCGCCGCCGTGGACGCTGCGTTGGCGGCCGAGGACGTGTTGGTCGTGCAAGGCCCGCCGGGCACGGGCAAGACGACCTTCATCTGTGAGACCGTGCGTCAGCTGCTGGCCCGGGATGCGCAAGCGAGCGTGCTGCTAGCCGCCCAGACTCACCAAGCAATTGACAATGTGCTCCTGCGCCTCGCGAAAGCTGACCCGGAGCTCGCGATGGCGCGGGTTGGCAGCTCTTACGTCGCTGCACGCATGGACCCGTTCGTGCGCGAGCGCTACTGGATCGAGAGCCCTGAGCCGTGGCAGCCGCGTGTGCGGCTGCGTGCCGAGGCCTTTCGTCGCATGCTCGTGGCCCAGCTGGACGCCGGCGATGTGGCTGCCGAGTCGGCTCGCGAGATCCTCGCCCTCCAAGACGATTACTTCCAATCCGACGGACTCCAGTCCAGCTCCGAGGCGCGTCTTGCTGCTGCGCGCGTGGTGGCTGGCACCTGCCACGCGGTCAGCGCCAACCCGCATGTGCGCGGGCGCTCATTCACGTTGGCGCTGCTCGAGGAGGCGGGCAAGGCCACGCCGCCGGAGGCGTTGATGCTGATGCTGCGTTCGCGCAAGAGTGTGCTGATCGGCGACAGCCGTCAGCTGCCGCCGCACGTATGGGGAGCTCTCGGTGACGCTTTGCGCGATCCGGCGACGATCACGAGCAAGGATCCAAAGCGCGCGCTGCAAGCCAAACGTCTTGCGAGCTCCGTCCGCAAGCTTGGTAAGACCCCCGAGCAGCGCGCGCGTGCGGCCGAGGAGACGCTGTTTGAGCACTTCGCGCGTGAGCTCGACGGCAGCCAATACGAGATGACGCTCACGACCCAGTATCGGATGGTTCCCGCGATTGGCGAGCTTGTCAGCGAGAAGTTCTACGGCGGGGCGTTGACGCACGGCCGCCCAGCCGATCTCTCCGACCGTGACCCGCGCGTCGGAGCCTTCGCACGCGACACCCAGGTGCGGCTGCTTGACATCCCCGGCCGTCAACGCCGCGAGAGCCGTGAGAGCTCGAGCAACCTTCGCGACGAAGAGATCGATCAGATCGCGGCGGAGCTCGCGCGCCTGCAGGACTGTGCGGCAAGCATCGGACCGCCGCCCGAGCGTCCCGGTCCGCTGGGGGTCGCGGTGATCACCCCATATGCTGCCCAGGCGCGCCGTCTGAACGCTCGCTTGGACGCGCGTCGCTACCCGGACCTGAAACTGCGGGTTGGGATCGTCGACCGCTTCCAAGGCGACGAGGACCGTGTCGTGGTTGTGAGCTTCGTGAACACGACCTACGCCGGGTTCCTGCGTAAGCCCAACCGCATCAACGTGGCTCTCAGCCGCGCCGAGGATCTGCTGATCATCAGCACCGACCTGTCAGCCGCCCTAGCCGGCACGATTGGCGAGCCGCTCGCAGAGGTCGCGGGCTTCGTGACGCAACGCGTCCGCGCAGGTGATCGCCGATATGAGATCGTCTCATCCCATCTTTCGCGCGTGGAATGAACGTCCTCTGCGCGATCCCGTTGCAGATCCCCGTCCACCGGGTGCGTGCCACCGTGCGCTGCCGTGAGCTCGGCACTCAGCTTCACCGCACCGTCCGTCGCCTTCAGGCGCCCGCGAACGGCGATCGCGAACTGATCGCGGCTGCCACGGGGCTTACGCTGAGAGACATAGCACGCGTCCAGGCTGAACTCGCGCGTGAGCTCGCGCCAAGCGAACGTGAGTACCTGGTATGGGTCGATCATGCCCGCGAACGTTGCCTACCGTACTCCGCACTCGATGGTGCGGTTGTCGTGCGCCGCAAGAACGAAGGTTTGACCTTGCCCCTCGAGTCGCCCACACCGGCGAGTCTCGAACACATGGGTCTGAGCGTCGCGGCCTCGTGGGATAGCGGCATCGATGGGCACGTCGAGATTGAGGAGGTCCTCGACGTGATCGCTGACGCGCGCGGTGCCGTCCAAGGCGGCTCGCGCGGGCTCCCGCATGTCCTGCGCCTGCCAGATGTGCACCTGCTCTTTGGCTATGACCAGGACGATTCACATCGCCTACGTACGACGCTGACCCAGCACGCACTCGACAGCCCGGAGCTCACGAGCTGGCTGCACGAGCATTTCGACGCGTATCTGTGCGAGCACCTCATAGACCTCAGCCACTTCGCCGAAGTCCGGCCGCTGCCGCCTACCTGGATAGCCGAGCTGATCGAGCGCTCGCGCAGCGCCGAGATATGCCCGTGGAAGTTGCGCGAACCTCATCCGGCGCGCACACGCGCGGCGATCCTCGCGGTCGCGCAGGCTGCGAGCGAGCGTCTAGACATCTGTGCCCCCAGCCTTACAGAGCTCCCCGAATGGTTGCGTAAAGCGATCGAGGATACCCGTGCTCGTGATGTCCCTGTTGTGCTGCGTCCTGCCGCGGAAGAGGCCTCGCCTAAGCGCCTGGACGTCACGCAGATGGTCCTCGACGGCCAGCCCGACGCACTGTGCGTGATCGCCGACACAAGCACCGCCGCGGTTCACACAGACCCCGAAGCAGCCCTTGACCGTGGTGAGCAGCGCGCCCCGCGCCCCCAGCATCTGGCACTCACCAGCGACCGAGTGGCCGTACAGACTTTGCAGAGCCTGTACGGCCTAAGGCCTCCGAAGCGCCGCAAGCCGAGCGAACGTCTCGGGCAGCAGCTTGTACACAACCTGCTCGATCGCGCATTGGACGAGCTCGCCGCCGAGCTCTCTGCAGGCGTGAGCCCAACGATCACACTCGACGACGAGCAAGCTGCCACCGAGGCGCTCGACCGGTACCACCGGCCCGGCGATGTGCCGACAGCAGGCATGCACGCGGTCGCGGCCGGCATCGCATGGGAGCGCATCACGATTGCGACTGCCACGAACCTATGCGCGCAGGACGAGCGCCTTGCTCTGCTCGCCACCCGCTGGGTCCCGCCCCAGGGTGGTATCGACCTCGACTTGATCCTCGCGGATGAGCACAAGCGGATCGTATGGGTGATCGACGCGAAGAACCGCACGCCCGCTGCCGAGCAGGAAGGCAAGATGATCTATCAGCTGCGCATCCTACGAACGGCCAGCGACTTCATCCCCGAGCACTGGCATGCCCTGGGACTGATTGTCCACCTAGCGCGGCACCTGAACAGCGCACCTCACCAGACCGAGCAACCCGAGATCCTGCGCTGCAATCTCCACGACTTGTCCTCTCTACTGCAGGCTGACACGCTCCCCGAAGAACGGATCAGATAACCACCGGGTTAGACCAGCACCAGGAGATTGCAGCGCGAGAGATGTACGCCGGTCACCGATGAGGGCTCAAGACGGGTATGGACCTCTCTTAGTGGGCGGGCGGTCGAGACGCTACCGTTACGAGGGGAGGGAATAGACCGGCTCGACTAGCCGAGTAGGGAGGCATCGGGGTTTTGGCAGTAGCTTGGCTTCACTGCCCAAACCCCCCGAATCGACCCTAATATCTCAAGAGTTCAAGAGCAAAAAGCAAGCACAAAACTACCCGATTTGCAGGTGTTTACATGACGAATGCCGTGAACATACGCCCGATTCGGGTCGGCGAGGTCCCCGGTTCGAATCCGGGCGCCCCGATGTTCGAGAGCCCTCGTTCTGCGGGGGTTTTCGGAATTCTTGGGATGGGCAAGGTTCCAATGAGGTTCCGTTTGGGGCGAGCCGCTACTTAGCTGGCTAAGTAAAGTAAGCGGGGTGAATGTCGATCCCGTTGGCTGGAAGCTGTTTGTCGTCGAGGCTTCAGTTGCTTTGCTTCATGGTGTGACTTTTGACGAAGAGCACTTCGGGCAAATTCTTGATGCGAACGGTGCCATGAGTCTGATGCCATGTGAGCGCGAGGATGTCGGGGATGTATACGTCTATCGATGGCGTTTTGAGGTGGAGGCCGGATCGCGCAGTGGAGCGGCGAAGACTGCTCATTACTTCTTGGACGATGCTTGGGCATCCTGTGAGGTCCGACCGCGCCCGGAGGGATTGTTGGATTTTGATGTGGTCGTCGGCGAGGAGCGCTGGGAGCTCCTGACCGGCGAGTAGTGGCGTTGGCGACTGACGCCGCATACATCGTTCCGATGACCGTGAGGCGTGGTCTGCCATCTGCCGGGACTTTTGTTGTCGGAAGCGCGGAAGCGGTGGCTCGTTCAGAGCGAACGGGGGACAGGCGCTGGTGGTACGTCAATGGGCCCACTCGTCTGGCGGGGCGCCTGGTTGCCATGCCTGTGTGACGCCGCCGCCTTCCTGTCGGAGTACGTGGCTGTAGTCCCCAAGCTGGGTTTGGAATGCCAACTCATGTCGTGGATCGTCTGCGGCTTGGTCAATCCAATCGCGCCAAACGACAAGCGCGCACAGTGTCTCGACGTGAGCTGCGTCTTCCCACCATCCGTCTTTCAGGTGGGCCAGGGCTCGTGGGTAGCGGCCGTGTAGGGCGACGATGGATCCCCACATCACTGCTCGCCAGTCCTCTCGGTCGTAGTACGGCTCTATCCAAGGGGCACGCTGATCCGGGTCCGGCTCCGCGTTTGGTGGCGGCGCTTGCGTCGTGATGTGGGTCCGTTTCGGGTCTCTTCCGGCCAGGATTTCGGCGCATATCAACTGTGCGGCGACTCGTGATGCTGGTTCTCCGCGTTGTTCGGCCAGGGCCTCAAGTTGGGCCATTGTTGGGTCAGGCAGGGTGATCTTCATGCGGTAGCTCATCCGACTTGCCTCCGTCGTGTTCGCGTGTCGCGCTATACGCGCCTCTCGTGTTAATGACCGTGAGCGCGCGAAAACGGCCAACGAGTTTTGGCCCACTTGTGGGTCAGAAACGCACCCCGTGCATCTAGTCTGTTGTGGCTGTTGGAGCATCGCGGGCGATGCGGCGCTGAAGGCGACTTTGCTGGCGAGGGTCGGTCGTGCGCTCTGCGGAACTCGGGGCAGATCAGCGGGTAGATGATGCGCGGACGGCGCCCGTCGCAAGCGTCTGGACAAATTGCGTGGCCGTTTTGGCGTGCTCACGGTCATTAACTGTGATGGCCGCAAACGAACAGCCACACGAGATGTCTGCCGCAGCCGCTCCTCTCCTGGATGCATCGGCGGCTGGACGGCTCTTGTCTGTACCGGCGTCGTGGGTGCTCGCCGAGGCGCGGGCAGATCGGATTCCGCACGTGCGCCTCGGACGCTATGTGCGGTTCAGCGCGGAGGAACTAGAGGAGTGGTGGCGATCACGAATGAGGGGGCCGCGTCGCACGCGCGGCGGATCAAGTACGGCTCGCTTGCGTCTTGCAGAGCGACGAGGCGATGAGGGTACACATCGTGAGACCTGAGCCGCACTCCTGCAATCCGGTGGTCTGGTTAGGCGTCCAAGTCGTCGGTGTTCTCCGCGATGGTCGTGGCGAGGTCAAGGAGGGTTGCGTCGAGCGCACGCAGGAGCCGCATGGTCGTGTGCCAGCGGACCCCGATGTGTCCTTTCTCGACCTGCGAGATGTACGTGTCATCGGTATTGGCGCGAGTCGCCAACTCCAACTGTGTGACCCCTGCCCGCTGTCGCAGTTGGCGCAGGGCTCTACCGAGGGCGAGTTGGTCTGCGGCGGCGTCGGGGCTATCTGTGGTATCGGAGGCCATCGGTCCCCTGGGAGTCAACAGACTTTGCAGATCTACAAAGTTACGCTATGGTGGGCGCAACAGAAAATAGTGCGGGCGCGCTGTTGTAGCAGCCGCCCGCGTGGCTCCGAGAGTTCAAGCCTCCCGGCGCGCTGGCCACGCTACCAACCTTGGAGCGGGGCTTCCTCGTCAAGAGCGGTTCTCACGGCGTCTCCGACCAAGGAGGAACCGAAGATGACCACTATCACCATCCCGGCCCGGATCGTCAGCGTCCTGCGCGAGTCCTTGCATAGCCAACTCGGCATGGCCGCAGAAGACATCGGACAGGCAAGCCATGAGGGCGGTCGCCGGTGTCCCCACCTGTACGCCGAGCCGGTCGAACGCTTCGACCGGACGCGGGCGTTGCTCGACCTGATGGGCTGGAAGGAAACGGAGGGGGACGGTCCGGCCACAATCAACCTCGCAACACATCGGCTTGCCGTCTTGATGGCCCTCGAAGGCCAGCTACGAGTCGAGCGCAACATGATGGAGGAGGACCCCACGCTCAAGGGCGGCACCAAGCAAATCAGAAGTGCGCGGCGGCGTGCTCAGGAGATCGAGCTGTTTCTCATGGTGGCGGGCGCGACACTCTCGGGAAGGGCTTGATGTCGGCTCGTCGCTCATACGGCAGCGGGCGCGTCTATGTGCGAAAGGACAGCGCGGGACGCGAGACGTTCTACGGCTCGTGGTGGGCGAACGGTCGGCGCTTGAATCGTCGGCTAGGTGTCAAGCGCGCTCGTGGCAGTCGCGAAGGGCTGACCACCGCGCAGGCCGAGGCCGAGCTTCGGCGGCTCATAGGACAGCTCAAGACATCAATGGCGCCGAGCGAACGACTTACGGTGGAGGAGGTCGCTCGGCGCTATGTGGTGCACGCGGAACGTCGGGGGCGCAAGCCCTCGACGTGCGCCAACATCGAAAGCGAGACACGAGTTCACATCGTGCCGTTCTTCCGAGAGAAGTCGATCGACGCCATCCAACAGGCCGACGTGACCGATCTCGTGACCGTCCTTGAAGGCAAGGGCCTCGCGCCGAAGACGATCCGCAACGTGATCGCATCCTTGTCGGCGCTCTGCAACTTCGCGCGCTCGCCTCAGCGACGCTGGGCATCCTCGAATCCGTGCGAGGGGGTCGAGCTACCGGCGGTGCCCCCGACTACCGAGGTTCGGTTCCTCTCGCTGGAGCAGGTAGACGCGCTAATCGCGCATCTGCCGCAAAGCCCGTTCATCGAGATCGACCGCGTTCTGTTCCTCGTGGCCGCATTGACGGGACTGCGCAAGGGCGAGCTGGTCGCGCTGCGGTGGCGCGACGTGGACCTGTCGGCGCGGCGTGTCCGCGTGAGGCGCAACTACACGCGCGGCGCGTTCGGCGTACCGAAGTCGCGCCGATCCGCGCGCGCCGTGCCCCGGCGGACGAAGCCGCCAAAGCTCTCGAAGCTCTCCATGAGCGGTCGAACTGGAAGGCCGACGACGATCTTGTGTTCGCGCATCCCGTGACGGGCGGGGTGCTGGCCAAGTCCAACATCAGCCGCCGGATGCGTGTCGCATTGAAAGCCGCCGGACTGGGCGAGGCGCATCGCTTTCACGATCTACGGCACACGTTCGGGACACGCGCAGCGGCAGCCGGCGTGCCGATGCGGAGTTTGCAGGAGTGGATGGGCCACGCCGACCACACCACGACCTTGATCTACGCGGATTATAGCCCCGGTGGGCATGAGGCTGAGATGATCGAGCGAGCTTTTACACGTGCCTCTAACGAGGCAAAGGAATCCTGACAATACCCTGATTGACGCACTGTGAAGCACGACTGTCTCTAGCAACTAGCTAGCTATTCCGTCATCGGGCACAGGGTCAGCCGTGTCCAGTACGTCAAGACCGGCGCCGTCAATTTGCCTACCCTGTGCGAGTCGTTTGAGACGAAGGGCGCGAAGATTCTTAGCGATACCATTTCTCTGAGCAGTTCTCGCTTGACCGGTCGGTGGTGTGCCAGTACCAACAAAGATGTCTACGAGGAGCGACTCCAGCCGATTGCGAAGGTCGACCTTGTCCTCGTGATCGTAGGCCCAATGTGTCCACGCACGGACGACGCCAACAATGATTGGATGATCCTGATGTGCCTCGTAGAGGTCCCGCAAGCGCTGGACAGCCTCACCATGATGGCCTGCAAAATAAAGGAGCGTCATGAACAATGCGGAAGCCGTCTCATCCATCAGTTCTACGTCGGAAATCATGTCGTCGACGATAGTCCCGAGTTGAGCTGTTCCAAGATCGCTCTCCACATCCATGAGCATCGCGACCACAATCAGCAACCTGATCATTCGCTCAAGTTCGTCAAGCTTTTCCTCGCTGCTACCTAGCTCGGTTTCACGGATTAGATACTTGCGAAGCGCGCTAGCGTCTCCGGTCGCTGATGCATATCCAGCTAGGAGCCCCCAACCCTGGATAGCTGTTCGCAAGACGTCCTTCTTCAAGGTCACGTCGTCGACAAGCTCTGAGCTGCTGAGAACCCAGGTAAGTACCCTAACGGCTTCCACAAGCTGCTCATACTCCACCGGGAGCAGACGGCCCCCATCGTCATCCAGCGTAACTGCGCTCTCTTCGTAGAGTGCGTCCAATTTCGCGTCTCGCTCCCGTGTGTTTGGCGCGATCCTCTCTCCCTCGTTTTCGAGGGCTCGCTCCAGCTCCTTTGGGTTAGGCATAAAGCCGCTCCAGCCAGCCTGACTCACTACATCGTCAAATCGCGCCGAGTCATCCAGTCGGGTAGATATCACGTCGCGTGCGGCGTTGTGTGTTGCAACGAGAAGGGTTCTACTGCTGCGTTGAAGACTTGCGGCATGGCGTACAGCATCTGGGTAAGCGAGCGGATCGGAAAGAATAAAGGCGCGGAAGTCGTCGTCCTCCAGCATCCACTTTGCTGTAAAAAGGTGTCTAAGCGCAGGTTGGCGAAAGCCAACCTTTTTCGCGGAGTCTTCGGCGAGAATTTTGCGGTCGATGAGGCTGTCCAACACCCGTCCAGGGGAGGCTCCCGGCCCCCAGCCCTTGGACTTAAACCATCCGGATAGGTACTCCTCGGCATCAAGGCGCTTCATCGACTCGGAATTGCGGTGCGTCAATGCTTGCGCAAACGAACCCAGCAAGTACTCCCTGCGACGATAATTCATACCCCATCGATCGGTCCCGCCGATATCGTCACGGCTAAGAAGTAGCGTCGTAAAGGCTTGCAAAAGGTCGCTAGGTTCCAGCGTATCAATGTCTGAAGGATTGATGCTCACCATAACGGCAACGAGGGCGGTGAGAATAAATGGAGTTCGGGGCAAATCCTGTGCGTCGACGACCGCAAAAATGTGGTCAATGATCTCGCTTGAACCATGTCCGGCAATTTTCTCTACCAATGTGCGAAGCTGCTGACGCCCAAAGGGTCCAAGAAAATAACTGGAATACTCCATAGATACGTCTGTCAGAAACTTTGCTAGCGAGTTATGATCATACTGGCGGCAGCCGAGGAGGCAGTGATGCTCAGGATGTTGCTTGAGAAAGGCCACGATAGTCTCTAGGCCGCGGCCAGACCCAACTACGTCGTCGAAGGCGATGAGCATCGGCGGAAGCTCGCCCCGCGTGCCTGTCCAACCGGCCAGTCGGGCACTTTTCTCCAAGGCAATTGCTAGTCCCCGCTCTGAAAAGCGGTCATCAAACGGTACATAAGTTGGGAGTAGGTCCGTAAGGGTCGTGTAGCGGTCTGCCAGCAACCACAGGAGCGCGCTTGAAACGCCAGCTTCTGGCTCTCCTGCGATTAGAATAATGTGTGCTCCAAGCCAATTTGAATCCCATGGAATAATAGGCTCAACACTAAACTTATCGTTGACCCGCTTGGCGGCTAGTGCCTCTTTATAGGGGAGCGGAAGCAGACGCGGCTCCACGAGAAGATCGTCGAGGGCGGGTTCATTTGATGATTTTGTGGGAATGTCGAGGAAACTTGACTGCTGGACTATATCTGCGAGACTGGCAAGCACATCGACGCCCGTAGGAAGGGGTCCGGTGAGGTTGCTTTTTGGCCAATTGGTGGTAAAGACTCCATCTTTTGCAATGTTCGTTGCGATGTCAAATACCCCGCGATCAGGCCACCAAGTTCGCATGTTGATAGAGACGGACCCATCAGTGGAGATATCTATGAGCGAGTAGCCGTTGAGATAACGAGTGTCTTCGTATAGGCAGCCGGCACGGGAATAGATTACGTGTCCTCTGCGAATTTCATCGGAAGGCTCGGGTTCATGAAGATGGCCGCATAGATACATGACGTTGCGATGTTCCAGCTCTCGTCGGATCGCCGACTCGTCGAAGCGATCTAGCCAGTCAAGTGGGTGGTGAGCAACGGCGAGAAGGAAATCACTGTCATCGACCTCATCGAGGGCCGTAGCGAGTTGGTATTCGCCGATAAGGAGGTGCCTTTCATCAAGGTCTCCGGCGGACCGCCAGGATGAATTAAGGGCGACTGCGCCAACCTTGCAGCCCTTAAGTTCGAACCGGTGGACGGTAGCGAGTCCACCGAAGGTGTTGCTACTAGGTAGCATATCGCGATATTCAAGCCATGACGAAAAGCGCTCATTCAGGCGACGCACAGCATCCGGGCTAGACAACACCTTCGTGACCGCCTCCTCTGTTGTGAGTTGGGCACGGAGTCCATCGTCTTCAAACGTGTTGATACGAGGTCTCTCTACATCATGATTACCAGGCACGATGACGAGGTGATCTAGGGGTAGGTCGAGACTCGCCAGTAGAGGCTCAATAATCAGCTCGTGCCCTATGAGGAACTCCCCTTCCGTTCCGCCATTCGCGAGATCTCCGCTAAATATGACGAGGTCGACCGGGACCTGCTCGTGTTCGGCCCGTATGTCCTCGAGTAGGGCTTTTGCTATGCGCCTCTGATCGAAGTCGCGATCTGCTGAGGCGTGGAGATCGGAAAGATGGACGATTCGCATTGCTGGAGTATCCCAAGTACGGTCGCATTCCGGTGCTTGCCCTGCATGGCGGAAGGATCACCGGACGCTTGTCCCGAGGAGCGTAGTTGGTGACAAAGGCGTTGCAATCATGCTACACTCCGTGGGGTGTCGTCTTCTGCCCTAGCTCCCCATCCGCTCGTCCGAGAGGCGGTCTACCTGCACGAGATAGCGCAGCTCACCGATGCCGATATAGCCCGTGCGACGGGTGTGGCTCGTAGCACGGCACGTGCGTGGCTTACACATACGCGCTCGCCCACAGGGGAGAGGGCCGAGCGACTGATCGAGCTATCAGCGCTCGTGGAGCGTTTGGCGCGCGTGATGGAGCCGTCATATATTGCGGTCTGGTTGCGTAAGCCCGTCCCGGCGCTCGCTGAGAGCAAGCCGATCGACGTGATCGCCAGCGGCGACTACATACGTGTGGCAGAGTTGGTCTCCGCGCTCGAAGAGGCTTCTTTCTCGTAGCCTTGCCGTCGTGGCGTCAGGTGTCCAGCGTATGTCGGTGGCGGGTTCGTGGTGGCGTCAGGCGCCTCATGGTGGGGACCCGTTGTGGCTTGCGTCTCCGCCGTCAAGTGGGCGGTGGCAGGTGGGCAGCAACTTGGCAGCGATCTACCTTGCCGATGAGGAGCAGACGGCTTGGGCCGAGTGGTATCGGATGCTTGCTGAGATCGGGCTTCCGCCCACCCATCAGATGCCCCGTGATCTGTGGCGGTGGACTGTCGCCGTGAGCGACATCGCCGATCTCTCCACCGCGGCCAAGCTGACGAAGCTCGGCCTTCCAGTTCCTCGTCCTGGTCGTCGGAGCTGGCAACAGTTCCAAGCCGTCGGCGAAGAGCTGCATAGAGAGGGATATCGCGGTGTGCTCTATCCGAGCGCCGCTCGTCCAGACCATCAGGCCCTTTGTCTGTTCCGCGAGAACATCGTCATTCCAGGCGTCGATCCTGTCCGCCCGCCGACGACTTATCGTGACCCTCCCGTGCCTCCCACCGGAATGCGCACCTGAGATGGAGGAGTCGCCCAAGGTTCCATTCAAGGTTCCAATTTGAGCAAATCTCACCTGATCTGAGATCACCCAAGCCCAATAAAGACGGGCGCTCACGCCCCACAGAAGCGCCCAGATTCGGTTCGAATCCGGGCGCCCCGATTGAATTGCTGTTGGAGTCAGAAGGATGCTGAAGGCCTCCTGAGAGGGCAGCCTTTGGCTCCGGAGCTGAGGTTCCGGCCTTTGAGGCTGGCGGTGGTTGGTTATCCGCCCTACTCGATTCTGGAGCCGACCGCACACGGACCGCACACGCTGGCGTGGACGACCGCACACGTAACGAAAAGCCCGGCGATCTAGAACGGGATGTCGTCGGGGGCCGGTGCCAGTGAAAGCGGAGCGTAGGCCGCCATCAACTTTCGTGTTGAGCCGTCTCCGAAGTCGACGAT
>Ga0210386_10003376_pt1 | contig 13401 bp, 10 predicted proteins | sample IncBWH32OmetaG_FD_160091 | JGI IMG/M metagenome (GOLD analysis project Ga0210386, IMG submission 160091) | Forest soil microbial communities from Barre Woods Harvard Forest LTER site, Petersham, Massachusetts, United States - Inc-BW-H-32-O ... | reverse complement strand
GGCTCGCGCAGACCGCAACGACCGATGACCACCACACGCGAATTGCGCTGGCAAGACTCGAAGCTGCGATGTTCAGCGGGCGTATCGAGCACGGCATTCAGATCGCCGAGTCCGCCGAGGCCATGACAGGCGAGCGGCAATTACGCGATCAGATCACAGCCCGCCGGGCCGGGTTGATCCTCGCAGCGACCGGACCCGAGGCTGCGGTGCGAGTCGCTGCGCCATTGAAGGAGACATCCCAGGGTCCTGCGCTGGTGTGGGCGTGCTTGATCATGTCAGCTGGTTGCGGGCGCCTCGGGCAGTGCGACGAAGCGATGAACGCCGCGGACGTGGGCTACGCGGCACAAGCGACCTTGGCGACGCCATTAGACAACTACCCATGGCTGCACACCTTCTTTCGCGGCGAAGCGCGGCTGTACGCCGGCCAGTTCGAATGCGCTCTCACCACGGCGCGCCAACATTACATGGAAGCCGTCGCCCAGGGCTCCATCGAGGCGCAAGCCTATTTCGCGTGGCAACTGGCTAAACCCATTGGTGAACAAGGAGATGTCGACGCATCACTTCGCTATGCCCGCGAGGCGGCCCTACTGTTCCGCGACCTCGGCCGACCGGCGCTGCGCGAACAGAGCCTTGTCGAAGTCGTACTCGCGCTCGCAATCAGCGGCGAGGGTCCAGCGGCCGCCGAAGCCCTGGCAGAGCTCGACAAGCTGCGATTGCCCAGAAGCTATTACGCCGTCGAGATCTTGCGCGCGCGAGCCTGGACGTGCATCGCCAACGGTGAGTTATGCACTGCGCGCCAACATCTCGAGCAGGGAGCCGATCTCGGTGAGCGCATCGGTGACCGAGTCGGTGCCCTCGACTGCCTGCACACCTTGGCCCGGCTCGGACACAGCGCGCGACTCTACCCCCGCGCTGCCGGCATTGCCCAACGCATGCAAGGGCACCTAGCCCAGGCTCGACTGGCCAACATCAAGGCGTTGGAGACCAAAGACTGGCAAGCACTCCAGGCTCTCGCGCAGTCATTCGCCGACATGGGCGCGCATCTGCTGGCCGCGGAAGCCGCTACCGAAGCCCTCGTGTTGGCCCGCAAGAAGGACGCCTCAACACAGCAGGTGGCGGTACTGCGCCGATTGGCTGCCAGGTTGCGCGAACACTGCCCGAAAGCGCTGACGCCCGCCCTGCATACCGCGCAGTCACGTGTGGCATTGACCGGGGCCGAAGCAGAAGCGGCGACCTTGGCTGCAAGCGGCATGTCCAATAAGCGCATCGCAGAGAAGCTCTTTTTGTCGAGGCGCACGGTCGAGGGCCAATTGCAGCGAGCCTACGAAAAGCTCTGTATAGGAGGGCGCTCCGAGCTTGCCGCCGCACTGGACGAGTGCGCCTTGTGACCTCGCCGTGTCACACGGCCCAGATGGAGGCTTAGGCAAACAAATCCGGAACGTCTCGCGACGCCGACATCGTGAACGACGCGGGCCGCCGGTCGAGGAAAGCTTGCACACCCTCGCGGGCGTCCGACGAGGAGCCGATCCTGGCCAACGCTTTCGATTCGAGATGATGCGCGTCCACAGGATTGGCTGCACCGTACATCCGCCACAGCAATTGACGGGTCAACGCGATCGACACCGGGGCCGACTGCTCTACCAGCTCGTCGGCAATAGCGTAGGCGGCGGCCAACAACTCCGAAGTGGGATGAACATCGCGAACCAATCCTGCGTCTCGCAGTTCGTCCGCCGGGTAAAGCCGGCCGGAGAACATCCATTCCGCTGCCCTGCTGATGCCGACGATCCGCGGCAAGAACCAGGTGGACGTTCCGTCCGGGGTGATGCCTCTCCGCACGAAGACGAACCCCACACGGGCGTCAGCCGATGCCAAGCGGATATCCATGGGGAGGGTGAGGCTTGCACCGAAGCCCACCGCGGGCCCATTGATGGCTGCAATGAGGGGCTTTCGGCAGCGCAGCATCCGCAGTGCGATGGTCCCAGCTCGATCAGGGGGAGGCCAATCGTCCGCGGATTCATCGACCTCACGCGCGAACGTTTCCGTGCCCAGACTTAAGTCGGCTCCGGCGCAGAAACCTCGGCCATGCCCGGTGACGACAACAACGCGGACATGATCCTGAGCGTCGACGTGGTCGAGTGCTTCGAGGAATTGATCGACCATCTGGGAGGTGAAGGCATTCAGCGCTTTTGGATTGTTGAGCCACACCGTGGCAACGCCCTTGTCTACCCGCAGATCAATGCGGCCCTCCTCGGATGCCGGAGGCGGTTCGCCGACACCTCCGCTGTTTTTCTCCGAGGCGGTCAACCCCGCGCCATCGCTGCTGTGGTGTGCCATCGCCGGACCCCTGTGATAGGTATAGTGCAGTATATAATACATGAGCGTTGCGGAGACGATTCGCGCCATAGCCGGAAAGGTACGCAGTGATTGCCGAGCTGACTGCCGATCAACGATCCCTCCGTGAGCTTGCACAGAGCTTTCTGACCCGAAAGGCCGATGCGCCGGCCATTCGGGCCGCAATGCAGACCTCAGCGGGTTATGAGGAATCCGTCTGGCAGGAGTTCGCCCATCTGGGGCTTTGCGGACTGGGTGTACCAGCGCGTTACGGTGGCGCCGACTGCGGGCCTGTCGAGATCGCCATCGTCATGCGCGAGCTCGGGCGCCGACTAGCGCCGTTACCGTACTTTTCGAGCGTCGCTCTGGCCCAAACCGTTGTCATGCAAAGCGGCGATAGCGCTGCCTGCGAACGGCTACTGCCCGATCTGGCCGCAGGGCAGCGCCGCGCCGCGGTGGCGCTGGTGGAACCCTCCTGGAAATGGGATCCGACAGCGGTTCAGTCGACGGCCACGCAACATCAGGGACAGTGGCGCATAACGGGCAAGAAGATGTTCGTCGTCGACGGCGCTACGGCTGACGTAATCCTGCTCGCTGCACGCGGTTCCAGCGACATCACCTTGTTCGAGGTCAGCGCCCACGCTGCCGGGCTGACCCGCACCGCTTTGACCGGTATCGACCAGACCCGCCGCCTCGCCAGCATCGAGCTCAGGGATACCCCGGCGCATCAGGTGGGCGACACAGGTGCAGCCATCGACATCCTCAGTCGCGCCTTGACGCTGGCGAACGTCTATCTTGCCGCCGAATCCGTCGGTGCAACCGAGCATGTGCTCGCTTGCGCCATCGACTACGCAAAGACCCGCACCCAGTTTGGGCGGCCTATCGGATCGTTCCAAGCGATCAAACACAAATGCGCCGACATGCATGTCGACTACGAAACGTCGCGTTCGACCATGGAGCATGCGGTGTTATCGGCCGCTGAGGGTGGCGCCGAAGAGGCTAGGGTCGCATCGACGATCGCGGCTGCCCTGTGCCACGACGCGTTCTTGCAATGCGCCGCGGAGAACATCCAGGTGCACGGCGGCATAGGGTTCACCTGGGAACACGATGCCCACTTGTATTACAAACGCGCCCAAGCGAATCGGCTCCTGCTCGGTGACGATGTCTATCATCGTCAGTCGCTGGCGGTCTCGCTGGGTTTCGAGCCCGCGCAGTCGAGTTACCTGGCCTGCACCTCAACACAGCCGCAACCGACTTAGGAGTTCAAGTGGACTTCGAACTTTCGAACAGCCAGCGAGAGTTGCAAGCACGTGCGACCGAGGCGGCCAAGCCGTGGCGTTCGCACGTCGATGAATGGGACCGCGCCGATGAGGCCCCTTACGGGGAGGTCGCCGCGGCAATGGCCGCAGCAGGCCTGTGCGGGTTGACGATGCCGACAAAATACGGCGGAGCCGAACTGACGGTCACCGACTATGTGGTGGTTGTCGAAGCTCTGATCAAGACGTCCCAGTCGTGGATCGTCGCCGAGCCAACCTTCGGCTCGACCGGACCCGGCCCGGCCATCGTACTGCGCGCAGAAAACGAGGCGACCCGCGAGAAGTTCCTGCCTGACATTGTCACCGGACGGACGGCGTGCGCGATCGCACTCACCGAGCCAGACCACGGATCGGATCTCACCGCCCTCTCGACGAGGGCGACACCCGATGGCGACAACTACGTGATCAACGGGTCCAAGCGATTCATCACAGGATCACCCGTCAACGAGCTCTACGCGACATTTGTACGGTTTGGAGACGAACCGGGACACCGCGGTATCGGCGCCGTGGTTGTTGAGAAGGGAACGCCTGGACTCAGACTGGAAAGAGGCGCCCACTTTTCCGGCACTCGTGGGCTACCCCATGGCGAGGTCCACTTCGATGACTGTGCGATACCGAGCGAGAACATCATTCGCGGACCGGGCCACTTTTCGGACTTGATGATGGCGTTCAACATGGAGCGCATACACAACGCGACCCTGAGCCTTGCGCTGGCCGAAGCTGCGTTCGATGATGCGGTGAGCTACACGTCCCGCCGGCAGGCATACGGCAAGCCCATCATCGAGTTTCAATCGGCCTACCACACCCTGGTCGACATGCGGATGGCAATCGATGCACACCGACTGTTGACCTACCGCGCGGCTTCTACTTCCCTGGACGGTCGATTTCCCAATGCCAAGGACTCCACGTTTGCCAAGCTGTCTGGCTGCACGATGCTGCCCACAGTGACACACGATGCCATGGTTCTATGCGGCGGCGACGGAACAACGCTGGACTACTCCGCGCAGCGGCTGCACCGCGACGCGATGGCAGCGCTGGTGGCCGGCGGCTCACCACCCGTGCTGAAAAATGCCCTCGCCGCCCAAATTTTCCCCGAGCACAGGTTTCGTCAGTGACACCGACAACTGATCGCGACCCCTTCGCGCGACGATGCCGTGATTTCCTCGATGCTCACGCGGAGGGCTGCGGCGAGGCGGCCGAGGATGATCTCGAACGACCCGACACCGTACCGATCTTCGACAGTCCAGAACGTTCAGTAGAAGAGCAGCAACTCAAGCGAGCCCGCACCTGGCAACGCGCCTTATACGACGAAGGGCTCGCCTGGATCACAGGTCCTCGCGAATACGGTGGCGCCGCGCTTGACCACCGCTGTCAAGAGATTTTCGAAGAGACTTGCGCGCACTACCGTTTGCCCAAGCTCAACACGCTGTTCGTGACACTGCACATTATTCTTCCCGGACTGCTCGCCGCGGCATCCGAAGAACTCAAGCTAAAACTAGTACCGGCGATACTGCGCGGCGACATCATCGCGTGTCAATTGTTCTCAGAACCCGGCGCGGGCTCAGACCTATCAGCGGTGTCCACCCGTGCCGTACGTGACGAGGGTGGATGGGTCGTCACGGGCCAGAAAGTGTGGACATCGGGAGGCCACTACAGCGACATCGGCCTGCTTCTCGCCCGCACCGGAGACGATGCGATACCCCATCGCCGGCTCACGATGTTCGTCGCGGATATGCATGACCCCGCGATCGAAGTACGCCCTCTTCGCGAGATGAGCGGCGGAGCACACTTCAACGAAGTGTTCATCGAAGCACTACACATACCCGACAACCATCGAGTCGGAGATGTCAACAAGGGCTGGGCAGTGGCCATGGCAACGCTCGTTGGCGAGCGCAAAGCAGTCGGAAACAGCTCAGAAGACCCGAATTGGGTTGTCGTACAACGCCTTGTCGAACTTGCGGCCATGGCAGCTGAAAAACGGCAACTGCCGGCGACCATCCTTGACGCAGTTCTCGACTGCTACGTCCTCGGTACGGCAGTCGAACACACCGCAGCAAACCTGCTAGCGGCCGAGCGCCAAGGCAATTTGATGGGGCCGGAGATGTCCGTCCTAAAACTACTTCGCAATCGTCTCCTCCGAAACTGCATCGACACCGCCAGCCACATCCTCGGGATGAACATGTTGGCCGACACCGGAGAATGGGGCACGTTCGCTTGGGGACGGGCCTCAACGCTCGCTCCTGGTCTCAGGATCGGAGGTGGCACCGACGAAATCCAACGCAACATCATCGGCGAGCGCCTCCTTGGCTTGCCGCGAGACCGGACTTCGCACCACAGCAACCTTGCCATTGACTAATGTCACCATTTTCTGTTGACTGAATCGCATGACGGACGGTGTGCCGACCCGGGGGTCACTGCGCTCACGAGCTGCGGCGCTGGTCAGCACGTTGACATTGCGGCAGATCAGCGCGGTGCTGCCGGCCGAGCAGGCATGGGGCTTGTGGCTGTCACGTCAGATCGTGGCCGGCATCATGGACGCCTTCGGGCCGTCGCTGGCCGGTACCCGCGTCGAGCCGATCGACGCTGTCCAGCCCGACGGGCACCGAATCGTCGGCGAATGGGTGCGGGCACCCGGCCTACCGGCGAAGCAGGGCGCCATTTACTTCGTCCACGGCAGCGGCTATGCCCTGTGCTCGCCGCGAACGCACCGGCGATTGACGTCGTGGCTGTCACGGCTGACGGGGCTGCCGGTGTTCGCTGTCGACTACCGGTTGGCGCCGCGGCACCGCTTCCCCACCGCCGCCGATGACGTGCGTGCCGGCTGGGACTGGCTGACCCGCCGGGTAACGGCGGATCACATTGTGATCGCTGGTGATTCAGCCGGCGGACATCTCGCAGTCGACCTGCTGCTGCAATCCGACGTTGCCGCGAACGGACCGGCCGCGCTGGTGCTGTTCTCGCCGCTGATCGACGTCACCTTCGGCCTGGCCGCCGGTCGCGAAGAATTGCGCCGCGACCCCGCGATCCGGGCCGTCGATGCCGCCCGTCTGGTCGCGTTGTACAGCGCCAGCGTCGATCCCGCGCACCAGCGCCTCGCGCTCGACGTCGCCGGCGGTCCTCCGCTGCCTCCGACACTCATCCAGGCCGGCGGCGCCGAGATGCTGGTAGCCGACGCGCGACACCTCGCCGCCGATATCCGCGCCGGCGGCGGTCGTTGCGAACTTCAGGTGTGGCCGGACCAGGTGCATGTGTTCCAGGCGCTGCCCCGGCTGTCGCCGGAAGCCGCCAGGGCCATGGCACACGTCGGGCGTTTCATCGATACATCGTTGCGGGCCCGCGATTTTGACGCCGTGACAGGGAAGGCAGGCTAGTAATGCGTGGGCCGTTTCGCAGGTCGAACAAGGTGAGCCACAACGCGCTTGCGGTGGTGACCGGTGCGGGCAGCGGCATTGGCGCGGCGTTCGCTGTCGAACTCGCCCGCCGCGGCGGTCGGGTCGTCTGCAGCGACATCAACGAAGTCGCCGCCGCGAAAACCGTCAGCACGATCATCGACAACGGCGGCGAGGCCGTCGCGATTACCTGTGACGTATCGCGATTCGATGACGTTCGCGAACTGGCCGCCCAGTCAGAATCGTGGTTGGGCGCAGCACCCACCTTGGTGATCAATAATGCCGGCGTCGGCTCCGGCGGTGCCCCCATCGGTGAACTCCCCCTTGACGACTGGCAGTGGGTGCTCGGCATCAACCTCTGGGGACCCATCCACGGCTGCCACGTCTTCGCACCTATCCTGCGGTCGGCGGAACCGTCGAACCGCCCGCGGGGCATCATCAACGTCGCCTCCGCCGCGGCCTTCGCCGCGGCCCCCAGCATGGCCGCCTACAACGTCAGCAAGGCCGGTGTGTTGTCGCTATCGGAGACCCTGGCTGGCGAATTATCTCGCAGTGCAGTAAAAGTCACGGTGCTATGCCCTACTTTTGTCAAGACGAACATCGTCGAATCCGGCCGTATCGCGGAAGAGACCACGCAGCTCGCGACGAGACTGACGCGGTGGATTGGGTTTTCAGCGGACAAGGTCGCGCGCATCTGCCTTGACACCCACGATCGCGGCGAACTGTACTGCATGCCGCAGCTCGAAGCCAAGATCGGCTGGAGCGTCAAACGCTTGGTCCCGGGCACTTACACCCGTGGAATGGGCCTGGTATCCCGGGTCACCCTGCACTGATATCACCAATCCAAAAGGAGGGGCGCACATGAGTATCGACATGGAGACGATGCTGACCAAGATCAAGGATCGCCAATGGGCGCTTGCCGACATCGATTGGGAGGCACCCGGCGCCGAGACCATCGACGACGAATTCCGGCCTAAGTTAAAGGCGTTCATGGCCGATCTGTGCTGGATCGAGAACATCGGTGCGCGCGGATTTTCGGCGCTGGCCAAAAAAGCGCCCAATGCGACGCTGGCCGAGATCTACCGGTATTTCCACGCGGAAGAGCAACGCCACGCCAATGCCGAACTGGCGTTGATGAAGCGCTGGGGCATGCTCGACGACGGCGAAATGCCCGAACCGAACGTCAACATCCGACTGGCCATGCAATGGCTGGACACCTACGCCGACGGGATGTCGCTCTCGATCCTGGGCACCGTCATCCCAATGCTCGAGGTGGCACTGGACGGGGCGCTGCTGAAGTTTCTGCTCGACGAGGTCGACGATCCGGTCTGCCACCGGGTCTTCGAAAAGATCAATAACGACGAATCACGCCACCTTGCAGTGGATTTCGAGGTCCTTAACATGATCGGTCATGCGAAGGCCCGGAAACTCGCGATCGATTTCGTGGGCAACGTCGCCTCACCGGGACTGATCATCGGCGCGTTGATGTATCTGCCGCTGCTCAACCGGGTGCGCAACGAGCTTGACGACATGGGCATGGAGCCCGAGCGGCTCTACAACGCGGTCAAACGGTTCAAGCAACTCGGCGAGCGGGGCGAACACACCTGGCGGGTGCCCACCTACCAAATCCTCAAGCTGCACTCCGCAATGGTGGTCAACCCACGTCATCCCTACCACCTGCTGGCCAATTCCATGGTGTGGCTGTCCGATCGCTATCCCCGACCACTGCTACGGCCGGTGCCGAGCTGGTTCAAAGAGCTGACCTACAAGACGGCGGCCTGATCATGGCGAACGCCCATACCTACGCCACGCTGATCGTCGGGGCCGGCTTCAGCGGGCTCGGCGCTGCGATCAAATTGGCGCAAGCCAACGTCGACGACATCGTCATCCTGGAGCGCAGCGACCGGGTGGGCGGAACCTGGCGTGACACCAGCTACCCCGGGGCCAGCTGTGATATCCCGTCGCTGCTGTACTCGTTTTCGTTCGCCAAAAACCCGAGCTGGTCGCGGACCTACTCGCCGGCCGGAGAAATCCGCACACACCTCGAGGACATCAGCACTCGATTCGACATCCACCGCCACATTCGGTTCGGCCAGCAGGTCACCGGGTTGTCCTTCGACGACAGCACCGGCGTGTGGACCGCAACCACGGCCACCGGCAAGCGTTTTCGGGCCCGCACCGTCGTGCTGGCATCCGGACCGCTGCCCGATTCCAGTTTCCCCGACATCCGGGGTATCGATTCCTACCGCGGCCACAAGATCCACAGCGCCCAGTGGGACCACGACTACGACTTCGCGGGCAAGCGGGTTGCGGTGATCGGCACCGGGGCCAGCGCCATCCAGATCATCCCCGAGCTGGTCAAGCAAGCCGAGTTCGTCAAGGTGTTCCAACGCACCCCAGGCTGGGTGCTGCCCCGTTGGGACATCGCCACTCCCCCCGCGGTGCAAACGGTATTCACCAAAGCCCCTGCGGTTCAACAGCTTGCTCGCCAAGCACTGTTCTGGGGACACGAAGCCAGTGCCACCGCGCTGGTGTGGAACACCCCGTTGACCTCGTTGGTCGCCCGGCTGGGCCGCTTCCACCTGCACAGGCAGGTCAAAGACCCGTGGCTGCGCCGCCAGCTGACACCCGACTTCACCCCGGGCTGCAAACGCATGCTGGTCTCCAGCGACTACTACCCCGCCCTGCAGCGGGACAACTGCAAGCTCATTGACTGGCCGATCGCGACGTTGAGCCCGGTCGGCATCCGCACCAGCGACGGCATCGAACACCATCTGGACTGCATCGTGTTCGCCACCGGTTACGACGTGCATTTGACCGGTCCGCCGTTCCCGGTCACCGGGCTCGCTGGGCGCGCGCTGAGCGACGAATGGGCCGGCGGTGCACAGGCTTACAAAAGTGCCAGCGCACATGGATATCCGAACCTGTTCTTGATGACCGGTCCCAACTCCGGGCCCGGCCATAATTCGCTACTGGTCTATATCGAGGGCCAGCTCGACTACGTGGTGCGCGGTATCACCACCATCCTGGACAGTAACTTGCGTTACCTCGACGTCCGTCAAGACGTCCAACGCCGCTACAACGAGCGGATCCAGCAGCGACTCACCAAGACGACATGGATGTCGGGTTGTAGCAGTTGGTATCTGACCAAGGACGGTTTCAACGCCTCGATGTACCCCGGATTCGCGACGCAGTATCTTCGACAGATGCGGGACTTCCGGTTCGCCGACTACCACGCGGTCGCTCACGCCGCCGATACGCGCGTCAGCACTTCTGCCTGAGGACGCCTGAACGATGGCTCCCGACCGACCGCCACGAGCAGAGACCGGCACGATCGCCGGCGTCCTGGCCAACCTGCGGCGCGCGCCCAAACGCGTTCGGCGGCAGTCGCGAGAGGTCATCGAGATCGCGGTATCTCAGCTCTTCGACGCGGCGGTCCGCCACCCCAACGGCGCACCGGTGTCCGGTGAATACCGCATCGACGACCTGGCCCGGCTAGCCGGCACCACGACCCGCAACATCCGTGTCTACCGCGACCGCGGGCTGTTACCGCCACCGTTGCGGGTCGGGCGGATTGCGCTGTTCAACGACACTCATCTGACTCGGCTGCGGCTGATCACCTCGATGCTCGACCGCGGATACAACATCGCGCATGTCCGGGAGATGCTCAGCGCCTGGGAAGAGGGCAAGAATCTCGGCGACGTTCTCGGCCTGGAATCTGCGATCGTGGGCACCTGGACCACCGAGAAGGCCGCGACTATGCCGCTGGCCGAGGCAGAACGACTCATCAATGACGCCAAGGCATTCGATCGACTGGTCGGATTGCAGGTGATCCGCATCGACGGCGCCCAGGCCACCATCACACGCCCGAAACTCATCGACGCCTTCAAAGAGATCCGCGGCTACGGCGTCAGCATGGAAAAACTCATCGACCTGCACGAGCACATTGTCCCGCTGGTCGACCAGATCAGCGAGATGCTGGTGCGGGCGGGGGCCGAACACGTCGCCGACCGGATCAAACCACGTGAAGCACTGCCCGCCGACACCGAAATCGCCGAGCTGATAACCATGCTGGTCCGGTTTCGTAGCCAGGCGGTTGCATCCGTCACCGCCACTTTGGCGTCGTCGATCGAATCGACCATCGAGTCTCTGGTCAGCCGCATTCTGGCCGAATATCTGGAACGGTCGCCGGACGCAGAAGTCGGCTAACGCGCCACACCTAACGCCGACGGGCCACCAGATGCGGCGCCAGCGTGGCGAGTTTCTCGCAGGTCTCCTCGAATTCCCGTTCGGGATCCGACGCGGCGATGATGCCGGCCCCGGCCCGCAGCCAGGTTCGCCCGTCACGTTCGTAGGCGGTCCGTAGCGTCAACGCCGCGTCGAGCCCGCCATCGGCCGAAAACGTCACTACCGCACCGGAATACAACTCACGCGGGCTTTCATCGAGTCGCAGGATGGCGTCCACACTGGCCGCCTTGGGGATACCTGAGGCGGTGACCGCGGGAAACAGCGTCTCCAGCGCGTCCATTCGGTCCTTGGATGGGTCCAGTCGGCCGGTGACCGTCGAGCCAAGGTGCTGGACACTGCCGCGCTCGCGCACGGTCATGAAATCGATGACCGCAGCACTACCGGGCTCGGCGACCTCGGTGATCTCGCGCAGCGAGCTGCGCACCGACATGGCATGTTCGACAATCTCTTTGCTGTCGGATTCCAATTCGTCGCGGGCTTGGCGGTCACGCGCCGCGCCGCGGCCCAGCGCCCGGGTGCCGGCCAGCGGTTCGGTCACCACCGCGCCGTCGTGGTGCACCGCCGCCACCACTTCCGGGCTGTAACCAAGAGCTCGAAAACCAGCGAGCCGCAACAGGAACGAGCGCGCGGGGGTGTTGTGACGCCGACCCAGCCGATAGGTGGCCGGGAAGTCCAGCGCGAAGGGCACGTCGACAGACCGGGACAGGATCACTTTGTGATAGCGGCCGGCAGCGATCTCGCCGATCGCTGCCGCTACCCGCGCCCGGTAATCGGTGCTGTCGGCGCCGACATCGATCCCGGATGCGGGCGGCGCGGCCGGCAGGCCCTCGCTGAGCAACCGGTCCACCATGTCGCGGTGGCGTTCCTCGGCGTCGAAGAGTCGAACCGCGTCGTCGGTGACCACGACGCGGGTGCGGGGCCAGAACACCCGAGCCAGCGGGGTCCGCGGCGCCAGGCGATCTTGTACACCGAAGCGATACGCGCCGAATTCGAAGGCGATCCAACCGAAGGCCTGGTCACATTCCAGCAGCAGCCGGTCCACGGCCTCACCGAGCACCGGTCCCGGCCGTCCGGACCAGGTTTGTCGCTGAGTGACACCGTCGCGGGTGATGCGCAGCTCGTCGCGGTCTAACTCGACCATGGCCAGCACACCGAGGGCCAGTACCCACTGGCCGTCGTGCTCGTAGAGCAGGTATTCATCGCCGTCGCGCTCGGGCAATGCCGCGACCAACTCGGCCGCCAGGTCCGCCGGGGCGATCTCGGTCGGCAATCGGAATGACTGTGACGGGGCGCCCACAGAACTCGTTTCGACACCGACTTCGGTCACGCTTAGTAAATGTAGCCTAACCTATGAACCTGTGGGGCGGTCCGTTCGGGAATGACCTACTTTTGCCTCCGTATGCCTGTTCACCAGCACTTTTGGTAAGCCTGACTTTAACCCCGAGTTCCCGGGGTCCATGCGCCTTGAGCACGGGCTGAGCGCCGAACTCGATCCGTGATCGCGGCCCGGCCTCACGGTGTCCGCGCGCCGACGCCGCACCGTTGACTCATCGCGTCAAGGAAGCCGTGGCGCGGCCGTCGCTGGTGGGCAATAACAAGTAATAAGCCGTTCACTTTCGGCAACAAGAAGTAAGAAGCCGTTCACTTTCCCAGCGTTTTCCCAGTACTTTCGCAGCGTCCATGTGCGATCGGTCGTATACCTAGGCGCCGCCCCATGATTAGGCTCTGAAGGAATTCAAAACCCGAACGGCGGCCGTCACGAGTCGTGAGCAAGCTGCGCCCATCGAGGGAGATTAGCAATGCTCCTAGAATTTTGGGAGAACTTCGAGCACAACCTTTTCAAGCCGCTGTTGTTGTTTTTCTACCTTGGCTTCCTGATCCCAATTCTGAAGGTGCAGTTCGAGTTTCCCTATGTGATCTATCAGGCCGTGACGATGTACCTGTTGCTGGCCATCGGCTGGCACGGCGGTGAAGAACTCGCCACGATCCACATAGCGAACGTCGGCAGCATCGTGGGATTCATCATCCTGGGATTCCTGCTCAACTTCCTGATAGGTTTTCTCGCCTACGTGCTGCTGACCCGCATGACGAAGATGCGGCGGATCGACAGGGCGACG
>Ga0210386_10003375_pt1 | contig 13404 bp, 9 predicted proteins | sample IncBWH32OmetaG_FD_160091 | JGI IMG/M metagenome (GOLD analysis project Ga0210386, IMG submission 160091) | Forest soil microbial communities from Barre Woods Harvard Forest LTER site, Petersham, Massachusetts, United States - Inc-BW-H-32-O ... | reverse complement strand
CCCAATCCCGATGCCGCGCAACAACTCGCCACGCGTCTCAAGAGCAGCGACGGATTCCAGACATTCGTGATGCGGCTGGACCAGCCAACAGATCTTGGGATTAAATAATCGGCATTAAAAACAGTCGACATTTTACTGGTTCACGTAAACTCTGCCCGATTCCCTCTGGATCCTCCTCTTTTCTCTGTGTCCTCTGTGTTAAAGTTTTTGGGTTGTTACAGCAAAAGCTTTAACACAGAGGACTCAAAGAAATGCTGAGAAAACCTGAGAGAGCCTAGATACGGAGTGCTGCTCATGGACGACTGCCTGTTCTGCAAAATCGGACAAAAGAAAATTCCTGCGAAATTGGTTTATGAAGACGCGGAAATTTTTGCGTTTGAAGATATTCAGCCGCAGGCGCCGAGCCATATCCTGCTGTGCCCGCGCAAACATCTGGTTTCGCTAACGGACGCCACGGCGGAAGACGCCACTATGCTGGGGAAGTTGCAGCTTATCGCTGCGAAACTCGCTGGAGAGCGCAATCTTACCGACGGATACCGCACAGTGTTGAACAACGGCCGCGGGGCAGGGCAGTCTGTGTTTCACCTGCATTTGCATTTGCTGGGCGGTCGCGATTTCCGCTGGCCGCCCGGGTAGGGTTTATGTGGCATAGGCTTCAGCCTGTGCGGTTTTAGGCCTAGCAAGGACTAACCCCGCACAGGCTGAAGCCTATCCCACGAAAAACCGCCAAGCCCGCACAATCTATTTATGCGTCATCACGTATACGCCGTCCCAATTTTCTTCCGGGCCGCTGACCATATATTCCTTGCAACGATTCAGGTACATGCGAGCGGGGCCATCGGCGGGCCAGCGCTCCAGCAACTTCTCAAAAATAATTTGAGCATCCTGCCAGCGTCTCTCGCGGTAGCACGAGCGCCCTTGCGCAAAAAATTCGAGGTGCTCTTCGAGGTCGCCCGCATCGCCTTCGGGCGTGCCTCGGGCGGCAACCAATTCGTACAGCGTGATGGGTTTTAATTTTCCTTTGACGCGAATCAAATCGAGTTCGCGAAAAACGAGCAGCGGATCTTCGACTGCCGCGTACGTCGCATCGCTCACCAGAATGTGTGTCGCGTACTCCCGGTTCAACCCCTCAATGCGCGCGGAAAGGTTCACCGTATCTCCCAGGGCCGTATAGCCGTATCGTAGGGTTGACCCCATGTTGCCCACGGATGCGCTGCCCGTGGAAAGCCCGACGCCGATATCGATCACCGGCTTGCCTTCCGCTTTCCATTTCTTCTGCATCTCTACAAGCCGGGAAATCATGGCCAGCGCGGCATGGCAGCTTTTTGTCGCGTGGTTGCGATCTTCAAACGGCGCGCCCCAAAAGGCCATCACCGCATCGCCAATATACTTATCGAGCGTCCCATCGAAGCGGAATACGATCTGCGTCATGTCCGTTAAATATTCGTTGAGCAGTTCGGCCAGTTCCTGCGCATCCAGCTTTTCGGAAATGGTTGTAAAACCCCGCACGTCGCTGAACATCACGGTGATTTCCGTTTTGCGCGGCTTCACAAGGTCGGGATTTTCCAGAAGGCGGCGAATTACCTCCGGGCTCAAATATTGCTGGAAGGCGCCACGCACGCGCCGTTTTTCTTTTTCTTCCACCAGCGCGCGATACATCGCAACGAATCCGACGTTCGCCACCAGCGTTCCCGAAGGAATAATGAAATTCAGCCACCATCCGTGCAGAAACGCGTACCATACGCCAAAACTAAACGGAACGAGCAGCAACAATCCAAACAACATGGACCGCGGCTGCGCCAGTCCCAGCCACAATCCCAGCGGCACGCCAAAAAGAAGAATTATCAACAGATCGAAAATAATTTGATTTGCGCCACGCAGCAGTAAACGATGATTCAAAATGGTATCAATCACATTGGCGTGAATCTCCACGCCGGGATAATTGATTCCTCCAAAGGGCGTCGAGCGCAAGTCACCGATTCCCGTAGCGGATGCGCCGATGAGTACAATTTTTCCTGTAAACGTGCCGGGCGCAAATTTGTGGCGAACCACGTCTGCGATGGAAACGTAGGGATACGTGGCTACATCACCCTGGTAGTTGATCATCATTCGCCCAATAGCGTCCGGATGCACAATCAGCGAGGGACTAAATTCGATAGCGGTAACTCCTGTCTCACTGAAATCGAGTTTCATGTCCTGATCGGAAACGCCCAGAAAAAGCCTTAGGGCCTGCAAATCGAGGGAGCCGTAAAGATCCCAAGAGTCCAAATCCTGCGAGCGTCCGTACGGAAGCACCGTAAGGGAATGGCGCACCACGCCGTCCGCATCCGGTTCGACATTAAAAAATCCCGTGGTGCCATGGCTCTTGCGCAGCGCATCGCTGAGGATTTCAATATTTGCCTGCGTACCTTTCGGAACCAGGAAATATGGGTAATCAAAGTTTTGATATAAGTGCCTGAGATCGCGCACCCCGGTTTGCGGATTGGCTGCGCGCAGTTGTGGAAGCGGAAAATCAGCGAGAATATTGGCATAACGGTCCAGTGTTTTCGGATCGACGCCCTTCAAATCGTATTCGGAATAGAAAAAAAAATTTCCGAGTACCACATTTTGAAATCGTTCGATCGCGCGAGCAAATTGTGCGTCGCCGTCATATTCCTTGTACAGTCGGTCCAGGTCCGCCACGACGCGCGGGTCCGTCTGGCCGCCTTGCGCTTGTCTCTGAATAACGGTATCCCGCAGTTCGCGTATGGGCGCGGACGTTTCATCCGGCTTGCTGAAAGTAATGTCGAAAGCAGCGACTTTGGCTCCATCCTCGCGCAACGCATCGAGCATGTTTGCAAAGTGCGTGCGCGAAAACGGCCAACGGCCAAGAATTTCCTGCGACCTCTGATCGATGTCCACGATGATGATGCGCGGATCGGGATGCTTGTAGCGGTCGGGCCGCAACCGGAATCGGAGATCGAGTGTATTTAATTCCAGACGAGTGACAAACGAGAAAAAAGGGGCTGGACGGTCGGCAACGAAGGTAAAGATGTAGACCGTGAGTGCGAGGGCGGTCAGACCTACGCTGACGGCAAAGGGAACGCGGCGTTGCCACCACGCCCGCACCCATTCGCGCGGGAGTTGCAGTGCGCGACGTGATTCACTACCCGTGGGATTTCCTGGCATGAGACGGGAATTGTAGCCGAGGGCGGGGCAAAAGGTCAGTCACGATACAGGAAGCTCAGCCGCACGCGGCCTACGTCAATCACATCTCCATCGTTAAGTTTTGTCAGGCCGTTAATGCTGACTCCATTGATTTTTGGCAAGCGGTGGCCTCGGCCCAGATAGTAGCCGTCTTCATGCTTATTGATTTGCGCAGCCACTTCCGGCGTAAACCAACCGCGAAGCCGCACGGTAGCCATTTTCGATTTGCCAATAACAGTAAGTTTGCTCGCGATGCGATATTCTTTTTGATCTGTATTTCCCCGCGAAACGATCAGCGTTGGAATACGAAAGCGTTCCGGGGAAAGTTGAGACCGCTCGCCTGCCGCCACGGCCGCATCCAGAAGCTTGCGGCGTTCGTGTGTATCGAGAATCATCGTCTCATTCACGCGCGGAACAGGCGCTTTTCGCAGGGCATCCAGCGAATGAGTCGCATCGTTCGCCTGATCCACCAGTATTTCGTGTTTGCCGATCAGAATCGCGTCGCCATCCTTGAGCATGGCGCGCTCGACACGAATATCATTCAGAAACGAGCCGTTGAGGCTATTCAAATCCTCGACCACAAGCGATCCGGCTTCCACATAAACCCTGGCGTGATAGTTCGACACTGCCAGATTATCGATTTGAATGTCGTTGTCCGGAGCGCGCCCAATCGTCACCGGGCGGGTTCCCAGGGGAACCTCTTTCAGCGTTGCGGTCTCGAATTTAAGGACCAGTCTTGACATGGTTATTCTCCTCCGGTCAAAGCCGGCGAAGCCTTATCCGGAGTATCGCTTCCAAATCTTAAATCGTTCGAAAATGCCGGTTGATTTTTCAATGACCCGCAAAACAACCACGGTCACGTTATCGACTCCGCCATTTTCATTGGCCAAATCGATTAAACGGTCCGCCGATTCCTGTGCCGTGCTGCTCGTCAGGAGCGTGCTCGCTATTTCGGGGTCGGTAACCATTCGCGTCAATCCATCCGAACACAGCAGCAGAAAATCTCCAACCAGCAGGACTTGCTCGTCCGTATCCACTTGCACTGAGCCATTGGTCCCCACGGCGCGCGTCAGGACGCTCTGCAATTCGCTTGCATCGGCTTCCTGCGGCGTCAGAATTCCAACGCGGACTTTCTCCGCCACCAGCGAATGATCCGCGGTCAGCTGATCCATAGAACCGGCGCGAAGCAGATACACACGGCTGTCTCCTACATGCGCCAGGGAAAGCCTCTGCGCGTCGATCCAGGCGGCTACAATCGTAGCGCCCATCCCTCTTTGTTCCGGGTTGGAGGCAGCGGTCTCAAACACCTTGCGATTCGCAAGATGAATCGCGCTGGCGAGGCGATTGGTCCGTTCTGAAACGTCCGGTCTCGTCTCACCAAAGATGGGTGTCGCGCGGCTGTTTTCACCCTGCCGGCAATGCGTCAAAACCGTCTGCACGGCGAGATTGCTTGCCACTTCGCCGTGGGCCTCTCCGCCCATTCCGTCCGACAGCACGAATAGCTGCAGCGAGGAATCAATTAAATAACAATCTTCGTTATTTTTTCGGACGCGCCCAAGATCGGTGCGCGCGCCGATTTCAATATGCAAAAGGGGCCTCATTCGGATTGCGGCGATCCTATATATCCCCCAAAAAATAGAGAGATTCCACCGCAAACTCGCACGACTTTACTGCCTATAGATCATGAAGTGATATTTCTCACTAAATTTGAGACTAGCAAACCGATTTTGTAAGGGCAATAGCCTGTGACGTAAGTAGTTACAACCTTTAACGACACCTATCCCATTGACTTCATCCCTTCTTTTTAATGTTTTCTATATACTTTCCTCAGCAGAGAGCCGGCGGAAATGCCTTTCTGCTCGATTCATCTGCACCTTCCATGCCGCAGCGTGCCCAAATTTGGTATTTTGAGAACTCCCTGGCGGCTTCGCTCGCCAGTCCGCTGAGCCGCACATATTCGGTAAAAGCACTTCCAAATCGTCCAAGCCGCCGTTTATTTTCTGCGTCCGAGTCCAATATGCTGCCCGTAGTTTGTTTCGCCGATCTTGACGCAGGTGGACTTGCGGCCGTCACGCGCATGGCCCGGCGTTCTCCACGAGTTCGCGTCATCGGCGTCTCTCGTAATGGTTCCGCGGAAGACGCATCAGGCTGCTTTGCAACGCTTCCGCGCAAGGCTAAGCCTTCGCTTGTTCGCAAAACGGTGGACGCTGCGATCGCCAATATCGAGCTCGCCCAGCGCGAGCATGCCGCGCAAGCTGACCTTGCGCGTACGGAACGCGAGATGGAAATGCTGAATCGCATCGGCATAGCCCTGTCGCAGACGCATGAGGCTGGCGCGCTGCTCAACATGATTCTCCTGAAGGCCAGAGAAATCACGGGTGCGGATGCCGGTTCGCTTTATCTCGTCGAAGAAGTCCATACGGACGCGCTTTCCGCCGGACCGGGCGAACGCCGGCTGCGTTTCAAACTGACTCAAAACGACAGCCTGCAATTCCCATTTGCTGAATTGGAACTCCCGCTCCAGGAAAATTCCTTAGCCGGATACACGGCCTTGCACGGCAATGTGATCAACCTCGCCGATGCGCGCCGTATTCCTCGCAACCGCCCCTATCGATTCAACCCACATTTTGACGAAGAGACCGGGTATCGCACGCGGTCCATGCTGACGCTGCCCATCAAGAATGGCCGCGGGGAAGTGATTGGCGTGTTGCAGCTTATCAACTGCAAGCTGCATCCCGAATCTCGCCTGACGAGCGAAGAAATTGTCGAGCAGGAAGTGCGTCCATTTTCCGACAGAGCAGTGCGCCTGGCGCTCTCGCTTGCTTCGCAGGCGGGCGTAGCCTACGAAAATAGCCGCCTCTATCAGGACATTGAAAAACTTTTCGAAGGATTTGTGCAAGCCTCGGTAAAGGCAATCGAACAGCGCGATCCGACAACTTCGGGACATTCGCTGCGCGTTTCCGAGATGACGGTGGGCCTCGCTGAAATTGTCAATCGTGTGGAAACGGGATCGTATGCCTCCATCCGATTCACTCCCGAGCAAATGAAGGAAATTCGTTATGCCGCTTTGCTGCATGATTTTGGGAAAGTAGGTGTCCGCGAAGAAGTTCTGATCAAGGCAAAAAAGCTTTATCCCATGCAGATCGATGTTATTTCGCATCGCTTCGACTACCTTTACATGGAGCTGGAGGCGCAACTGGAGCGCGAAAAAGTCCGCATCCTGATGGAAATGGACCGCGCGGAAGCTTTGTCGCGCATTGCTTCCCTGGAAGAAGAATACAGGTTGCGCAAACTCCAGATGAAAAGCAGTTTCGAGGCTGTATTGCAGGCGAATGAGCCAACCGTGCTTCCGGAAGGAAAATTTGATCGCCTGCTCGAAATCGCGCGGCAGACCTATCATGATCCGCGCGGCGTCGAAAAGCCGATTCTTACCGCAGAAGAAGTCCGCTATCTTTCCATTCCTAAAGGGAGCCTAAGCGCGGATGAGCGCGCCCAGATCGAATCCCACGTGATTCACAGTTTCAATTTCCTGCTTCAAATTCCCTGGACCAAGCAAATCCGCGAAATTCCCCGAATCGTTCGAGCGCATCACGAGAAGTTGAATGGGACGGGCTATCCTTACAGATTGCGAAGCGATGAAATTCCGGTGCAGGCAAAGATCATGACGATTTGCGATATTTTCGATGCGCTTTCCGCCTCTGACCGTCCGTACAAAAAGGCGGTTGCCCCTGACCGCGCGCTCAGCATCCTCGAAATGTCCGTAAAAGATCAGGAACTCGACCCGGAATTGTATAAACTCTTCCTCGATGCTGGAATCTACCGCCTCGCCGATCATGTTTGAAAATAAGAAGTCACTCCCGGATTTCGATAATTTCTCGTAAATCGTTTAAAATAAAAATGGTTTCATTGCCATCGAAACCATTCAGGATTCGTGCGCGTTTCAAATTCAGCGTTCCTATTACGCGCAGGAGGCAATTTGGTGAAAAGCAACGTTGAAGCTCCGGACTGGTCGACCATACCTGCTCCCGTGGACGATGGCGCGGCCTCCCATCTGACCGGCCTCAAGTTGCCCCCCAAGTCGTTACGTGCTACTGATGGAACAGCGGTTGATCTTTCCAGGCTTCTTGGTCGAACGATCGTTTACGCGTATCCCCGCACAGGAAAACCCGGAATTGAGAATCCGGAAGGATGGGACCAGATCCCAGGGGCGCGCGGCTGCACGCCGCAATCCTGCTCTTTTCGCGACAATTTTGCGGAATTTAAATCCCTGGGTATCGATTTTATTTTCGGTCTTTCAACACAAAGCACTGTTTACCAGCTGGAAGTTGCGCAGCGCATCCATTTGCCATTTCCGATTCTCTCGGACGAAAGGCTCGAACTTGCTTCGTCCATCCGCCTGCCTACATTTGAAACAAGCGGAATGAAATTGCTGAAACGGCTTACCCTGGTGATCGAGAACGGCGTGATCCAGCACGTGTTTTATCCTGTTTTTCCACCCGATCAGGACGCGGCAAACGTCATCGCCTGGCTGAAAACAAAAAGTTAATTTCACGAGAAAAATTCAAGGACAAGAGATTTTGAGATTTCGCTCTTTCCATCCCACCGCGATAGAATCCCTGACATGCTGCTTGCGTTGAATTCCAATAAAACTCTGGCTCGTTTTTTTCTGCTGATTTCCGTTCTGTCGGTTTTTGGATTGGCTGAAGCAGCTCAGCAACCGACGAAATTGCGTGCAGTGGCAGTTGCCCGGCAGATTATTCTGCCTCCCAAAGTTGTTGCCGGCGCTCCAGCCATGCTTGCGGTGCTCGATTCGCGAGGACGATTGATGCCAAAGGTGGAAGTGGAACTTTCAAACGGGCAAATTGTTACAACGGACATAACTGGGCGCGCGCTGTTTACCGCGCCGACTCAGCCTGGCCCGCTGGTTGCGAAAATCGAAAGCCGGGCAATCACTTTCTCCACAAGCGTTATCTCTCCCGAGAATATAAGGCCACGCGAATTCGCAGGAACGGTCGCGATAAGTTCCTACCCGCATGTGCTGACCCTGCAGGACAGATTTGTGCTGGAGGGCAGCGGTTTTCGGAGCGAGGCGGATTCCAATCATATTTCGCTGAATGGAGACTCGTGCCTGGTGATTGCATCATCGCCGGTTTCTCTCGTCGTGTTGCCGGGTCCTCGCGGCCTGATCGGAGATGCCCAATTGAAAGTCGTGGCCGGTGGAATCGACGCGGGATCCTTTCCCGTTTCTGTAGTGGCGCTTGAATTCAGTGGACCGAGCAATGCTGTGAATGCGGGTTCCACCGGCAAGCTGATCCTGCGCGCGCGCGGCACAACCCTGCCGCTCATCGTGGAAGTTCGCAACGGATCGCCGGGAGTCATTCGGCTTTCGCGGGGAAATGTCCAGCGGCTCAAAACATCCGGCGGCGAGGAAAATATCGCGACGATCGATGTGAATTTCGTGACCGATGGAAATTATTCCGTCACGGCCAGACTGATTTCCGCGGATACTCGACGAAATTAATAGCCTTTAGTAGCACAGGCTTCAGCCTGTGGATTTTGGTCGAGGCAAAATCTAAACCCACAAGCTGAAGCCTGTGCTACTTTCGCCGTGATAGAATTTCTCTCTCAGCTATAACGTTTCAAATAAATCCTTCGCTGAAGGCGTTTTCATGACAGGAACCGTAATACTGATTGCCATCGCATGTCTTGGTGCAGGTTTTGCGGCTGCCTGGGCGTGGGCAAGTTCGTCGGGCGGCGCAGGGCGTCTCGAACTTGAAAAGCGCGCGGCTGGGCTCGATGGCACTGTGGTTGAGCTAAAAAAACAGAATGACGCATTGCAGCAGGACCTGCGAACCCTACAGAAAAGAATCGAAGAAGAACAGAAGCTTCGCGCCACGGCGGAAAAAGATGCGGAATCGCAGCGCGCCAATCTTGCCGAACAGAGACGCCTGCTGGACGATGCGCAGATAAAACTTCGCGAAGCGTTTCAATCTCTTGCGGGAGAAGCGCTAAAGTCAAGCAGCAATCAATTCATCGAACTCGCCAAAGCCAGGTTCGATTCCTTGCAGAAGGAAGCGGAAGGCGACCTCGAACATCGCAAAATCGAAATTCAAGCCATGGTCGACCCTCTGCAAACGGCTTTGAAAGATCTGCGTTCGGAAGTTTCACGCGTCGAATCCGCCCGGCAGGAAGCGTATGGCAGCCTGCGCAGCGAAGTCCAACTTCTTGCCACCACGAATCGGGAATTACGCGAGGAAACGGGCAGTTTGGTGAATTCCCTGAAGCAGCCGCAGGTGAAAGGGAAGTGGGGCGAACTCACTCTCAGGCGCGTTGTTGAGCTTGCCGGAATGTCTCCGCACTGCGATTTTCAGGAACAGCAATCGGTGGATACGGAAGAGGGCCGGCTGCGTCCTGATCTGATGATTTATCTTCCGGGCGGAACTCAAATCGTAGTCGATGTGAAAGTTCCGCTGCACGCATTCTTCAAAGCTGTTAGCGCGCAAACGGACGCGGAATACCGCGAAGCGATGGCCCAACATGCAGGCCTCGTTCGCGATCACATCAAGGGTTTGTCGAGCAAGGAATATTGGAAACAATTCGAGCCTACGCCTGAATTCGTGGTTTTATTTGTGCCGGGAGAATCTTTTTTCAGCGCCGCGCTAGAGCAGGATCGCACGCTGATCGAGGACGCCATCGATAAACGAGTTGTTCTCGCCAGTCCCACAACGCTCATCGCCCTGTTGAGAGCGATTGCCTACGGCTGGAAACAGCAACTGGTGGCGGAGAATGCAGAGCGCATCACCGATCTGGGAAAAGAATTGTATGATCGCGTGGTGAAATTCGCTGAACACCTCTCGGAAATTGCCAAAGGTCTGGAGCGCGCCAGCAAAGCCTACAACAATGCCGTCGCTTCATTCGACAGCCGCCTGATTCCATCTGCCCGCAAATTTAGAGAAATGGGCGTAGGCAGCGCGGACGTTCCGCAGATCGAACCCGTAGAAACATTTCCACGCCCCTTGCTTTCAACACCCGAACCTGAAGAATGACGAAGAAGTTGTGGCACCGGCGTCTCGCCGGCGGTTTTCCGCCGCGATGCGATAATTCAAACCCGCCGGCGAGACGCAGGCGCCACAAGCCCACGCAGCCTGTGAAGCCCGCGCCACAGAAAGCCGCGAAAAAGAATTGGAAAAATTGAGTGCGGGCGATGTTATTTCAGCAGTTGTGTAATGAGACGCCGCAAAAGTTCGCGGTCCCGAGGTTTAATATGGACAAATTCCACGCCCGCTCCCGTGGCCGTGACGTTGCGCACCACTGCGGAGACCTGTATCTTGCGCAGTCCGTTTCGGATTTCCATCTGTAACGAATCTCCCACTGCCAGGTGCTGATCGGACTCCACGTACGCTCCGCCGAGGGCGATCACTCGCACGCGCCCGGCCCCGTTGCGCGTTCCTGAAATGACCGTTTGCATGGGCGGCTGCACACGGGCACGCAAGTAGCGCCGGGGCCGCGAGTGTGCCACATTGGGCTTCGCCCGCGTACTTTCCGTCACGCGGGCACGCGCGGCGGTTGACTTGTTTTCAAGCAGTGCCAGCGCTTCTTCAGCAGCCGATCTCAGCGCTGCGGGTTCACTGTGAGCCAACCCATTCCTCAGTCTTACGATTTTTAGCAAGGGCGCAGCTGATTCCGGAACGCGCATTCTTCCCAGCGCCTCAATTGCCTTGATCCGGAAAAAAATATCGCGAAGGATCAAATGATTCCCCTCGGCAATTTGCAGCAATGTAGGGATCGCCGCAGTTTCATGGGCCATCCCGAGATGATCGATCATGCACGGCACAACCATGGAGTGAGCTTCCGCCAGGGTGGAGAGGAATGAGTGCGCCGTTGCCGCAACCACAGGCGGGTTCGTCCACTTCATGAGTTCCGTCGCGGCAAGGTCCTGCAAACTCCATTCCCAACTCGCAAGAGCCCGAGGCAAAGCGCTTGCCAGGCGTTTTGGATCGGCGGAAGCCAGCAAATGAATGGCCGTTGCGACACGCTGTCGCCGCGCTTCGTACAATCTGGTTTCCAGAGCGCCGAGCACCGGTTCGCCCGTCCCGTGGATCAGGCGCACCATGGCGGGAAGAGAATCCAATCCATTCGCAGCGGTGAGAAGAAGTCCCAGCCTGTCAATCAATCGGTCCGGGCACCGCTTCAGCAAGCGAGGAATCACTGCATTTAGAGGCTGGCCGGAAAGAGCTTCGTCCACCAGATACAGCCATTGCTCGTCGCTCAGAATGCGGCCAACGAGCGTCGAAATGTGCGCGTGCTCGTCGTCTTTCGGCGCTGCTTCGAGTGGCTCCAGGATTTTTTCAAATTCGGCATATTCATGTTTCAGCAGGGAAGTTCGTGCGAGCTTCTCTACTGCTGCGGAAAGCAGACCTGCAATTCCGGGAGAGGTTTCCTTTAATAAAGCACGGACAACTCCCGGCCCTAAATCCGCGATGGAGTGATGCGGCCACAATTTTTCAATCTGCACGGAAATTTCCGCAAGTCCCGCGGCCACGGTGCGGCGCGCCCGGTTTTCTTCAGACTCCAGGCAGCGGCTGTAGGACAAAAGTACTTCGCGGCTTTCCCGAGCCGCTGCGTCTGAATCTTTTTTGTTGGGAGCATCAACCGACGGTTCGAGGAAGCGAGAAACCACGCTGGCTGGCACGCACCAGGCATCGCGACTTCTTAAGGCCGTCGCTTTCACCTGGGCTGGCTGGCTGTTCCAGAATTTTTCGCATAATTGCGCTACACGAAGTTCATCATGTTGCGAACCGCCAAATCTGGTTGTTCCCGAATTATCGGCCTGCCCTCGTTCCTTATCCAGCCTCACCAGCAATGGACCGATGGCGGGCAGAGTGGCGCGGCCTGCGTTAAATTCCTGCTCAACAAATGCCAAAACCAGGTCGTCCGTCAGCCTTTCCAGATAGGGCCCCAGCGATTCTCCTTCGCGCGCCCGCACATTGGAAACGCCATACACGATTAACGAGATGGACGCAGGATCGCTAGCGGATACGACGGAATGAAAGCGGCGCGCAATATCGCCGGTCGACGGCTGCATCTCCGGGTCACTGGGTGGGACCAGTTTTGTAAGGACGCGCAGGGTGTTGCCAATCTGTTCGAAGCTTGCCTCCGGCATGGAATGCACAGCTTTGGAATGAGAAGAATGCTGCGAGGAATTCTCATACGCCAGCACGACTGACATCAGGCTCGCCAGGAGCAGGGAATCACGCCGCTCCGTCGGTATATTAATGCGAATGCCCACAACGCCACGGCTCTTAATCCAGTTGTCCCACAATTTTCGGGATGCCGTATCGCCCGGCGAGGAGCTACGCGGGACCAGGCTGATCTCATGCGCCAAATGATCCAATTCACCCACGTTGATGGGTAGCGTGAAGAGCATGGAGCAAATGCCGCTGCGAAGAAGCTCTTCCGCCAGAGATTTCAATTCGCCGCGCTGATCATGCAGCATTTCCGACGCTCCGCTTTCCTGGCCAGGCAGAAGGATTCCATTGGGTTCGATGGCCAGAATCAAAGGCGTGCGCGCCGCAAGCGCTATGCGCAACTGCTGCTCTGTGGAGGCAAGGATTTCCATCAGTCGCGGATGATTGCGCTGATACAACCGAGCCGCACCCAGCAGCACGCGGAATTGGCGGAGGAAGAAAACGACGGCTGTTTCTGCGTTCGAAAATGCCGGACGAACGGGAATCACTTCGGCGAGAGGAGTTTCCTGCTTTTTAGCCGGGAGAGGCACCGCGCTTACGACAGGAATATCTTCTTCGGGATCAATCTTCGAATTGTCGAGGGTCTTCATTCGAAAAGCGGTTCCTTGTCGTGACCTCTAATCGGGTTCGGCCTGATCGCCACAAAGTAATTCCGGTCCGAAATGGCAGTAAATCGGTTGGACCCGGGTACAACGGGGGCACGGGTATACCCAATGGAGAGCACGCCATATGCCGTCAGAATGCGCCTTTAGCCTGCTGAAATAAAGGGTATTGGAGGCGCACATATGCCAATGAATTAACCCACGAAAAACAATGGGGTAGAATTGTTACAACCGAGGAAGAACGAGTTCCTATGGTCTGGTTCATGTCTATGCAGCTCAGGAGATCGGAATCGCACATCACCTGAAAGCTATTGAGGATTTTGTTCGACCGGCAGCGTTTCCGTAAATTGAAGGGTTTGGCCCGTTTC
>Ga0210386_10003374_pt1 | contig 13410 bp, 15 predicted proteins | sample IncBWH32OmetaG_FD_160091 | JGI IMG/M metagenome (GOLD analysis project Ga0210386, IMG submission 160091) | Forest soil microbial communities from Barre Woods Harvard Forest LTER site, Petersham, Massachusetts, United States - Inc-BW-H-32-O ... | reverse complement strand
ATCACCGACAGATCATTCCCATCGACGGAGGCCAGACAGTCCACACGCCGTGGTGGCGTCCCGGAGCAGACGAATCATGACCTTCGATCACTTCAACCCATACGAGTTGACCGAAGCGACGCAACAGTGCCCTTACGATCTCTACGCGCAGATGCGTGCACAAGATGGATTGGTGCCGAGCCAGGAGTGTAATGGCTTCTACGCCGTGACTCGCTACGACGACGTTCGCGAGATCCTCTTGGATGGAGTGAACTTCGGCGTCAGCGAAGGCATCGGGTTGTTGGGGCCGATCGGGTTCATCATGCCGGAGAGCGACGGAGCGCTGCATCACCGATACCGACGCATCGTCAACCCGTGGTTTAGGCGCGGCGCCGTGGAGGCTCGCGAAGCCGACGTCCGCGCTGTCGCAGGCAAGCTGCTAGAAACTCTTTCGGGACGGCGTGAAGTCGAATTCGTGACCGAGGTGTGTCGCCCGTTGATTGGGCTGGTCAACTCGAAGATCGTACTAACCGTTGACGATGAGCACTTCGATGCGGTGCAGGAGATGATCGGCGACGTCATCTACGACCTGAACAAGGCCCGCGAGGCACTGAAGAGCATCAAGAAGTTCGCATCAGCCGACATCGCCCGCAGACGGAACGAACCCCCGCGTGGGGACGCACTCGACGACGTGATCCACGATGCCAGCGGTGACGCGTTGAGCAACGATGAGGTCCTGCAGGTCTACATGTCACTGCTGTTCGGCGCCTTTGACACCACCGCCAACACGCTGGCGGTCGCCTTCGCGTACTTGGCGCAACATCCCGACGCCCGGGCCTTTCTCCGTGAGGACCACCTACGGATCCCCACGGCCATCGAGGAATTCGTGCGCTGGGACCCCACGTCTCAGGGCGTGGCGCGCACGGTACGACACGACATCACCATCGGCGGTCAGCCTCTGCGTCAGGGTGATCGACTGTTCGTGTGCAACGCAGCCGCCAATCGTGACGCCGAGCAATTCCTTGATGCAGATCGCGTCCAAATGTCGCGAAAGCCGAATCCACACTTAGGGTTTGGTGCCGGTCCGCACCGCTGCGTCGGAGTCCATCTCGCGAATTTGCTCATGCGTGTCGCGGTGGAGGAGGTGCTCCAGCGTTGGCCGCTTTTGTCACTGGTGCCCGGTACGCAACTGCAGTACAAGACAACACAGATGCGCGCCATGGTGTCCTTGCCGATCGTGCTGTCGCCCGATGCCTCGAGTTCGCCAAGTCAGGAAGAAGTCGCGCTGGAATCACCACAGCGGTCTAGCCTGCCAGGACCTCTTCACCGTGACGAATAGCTCGCTGTCCGTCATGCAGCTGCCCTCCGGCGAGGTCAAGAACACGACCGTGACGGCGATCTCCGCGGGTCAGCCGATGCGACCCAAGGTCGCGCCGGCGACGATGCTCTTCAACAGTTCCTGCTTACCGCTCGGCGAGCCGTGACGAACCTCCGCAGGAATCGTCGTCTCTACCGGCCCAGGCACGACCGTTATTACCTTGGTTCCCCGGCAACCAATCCACTGTCCAGTTGGGCGCGAACGAGCGGACGGCGGCTTCCTTAATATAAATATGTACTCATTCATTAAACTCTTGTGCTGACCCTGTCTCAGCTGGCATTATCGGTGCCAAGCCAGGCAGTATTGAGTTCAGCCAGGTCCGGGTTTCGACCCACCCGTAGGGGAGCATGGCGGGAGTTTGATTGTGGTAAGTACGACCTGTCGGCCGCGCCTGTCGAATGGGCTGAAGGTGTCGGGGATCGGGACCGTCGGGCCAGTTGCGGTCAGACGGCGGCAACGTGCTCTGCGGGCGCCACCGCCGGGCTCGACATCAGATCGCTGACCAAGCCTCGATCGACCCCGAAGTTTTACCCACGATCCATCGACAAAGAAGGAGATTTCCTTGCGAGCCGAGCTCAACCGCGAGCGTTGCTCTGGACACGCGCGCTGCTTTGCCATTGCGCCGGAGGTGTTCGACATCGATGACGACGGGTTCTGTCTGCCACCACCCGACGAGCCGCTGGACGCGGAGTTGGAGGCCACCGCACGCGACGGCGTCGATGCGTGCCCAGAGAATGCCTTGCGGCTCGTCGAAAGTTAGCCAAGTCCGTCCGGCAGCGACGTCGCCGCGGAGCAGCCCCGAGCGACTTCCGCTCCGCTTAACAAGTAGGTATTCGCTTATTTAGTGCTTGCTTTACCGCCGCGGAACTGGCACGATCGTCAGGTCTACCGGCCTAAGAACCGGCCGCCCCTTCGACGATGAGGTGTAGGCATGGCAGACCCCCTTCCCGGGCGACGACGAGCGCAGCTAGTTACGTCGAACCGCCAGCAATATCCGGCGCGGAACGACAGTGACGTCCCACCGGCTTTCACTTCGGATTCGCTGAGCCCCCGATGATCGTGCGATCTCTTAACTCTGCGCCTACGTGTGTGGTGCCCAATCGGGACGTCACCGGCCCCTGGCGTCCGATGAGGAGATCGTTTCGTCGGCCTAGGAGGCCACTGCTCGGCGCCTCTGCTGGGCATCGGCGACCGCCGAGGAGCTACGCACGCGGCACTGCGGGGGCCGAGGAACGACGTAGGACGCGTAGCACGGCTGGTCTGGTGTCGAATACTCAAGTGGGACAAGAGCTATGGCAAATCGCCCATCCTCTCCATCGGGACGGGGTAGCGTGCCCGCACGGCATCGGGATCGGTGAGAAGAGCGAAGGTCGTTTGGCCGTCATCGACCTCGGAAGTCGTTGGGGCAGAGCGCACTCGGCTCAACCGAATCGCCAAGAAGGAAAAAGGGTGATCGTGCCCGCTCAGCGTTCCGTCTCTCCGATGCGCGTCGGAGATCTGCCTTTTCTGCCTGGCGGATTCCATTTGCCGTTCGGGATGGGTCATCTCACTCCGGAAGATCGGGCCGAGCCAGGCTTCGCGCGCTTGCTTGGGTCGGTGATCGCGTACGCGCCCGTAGTGCTCGCGGGTCTGTGTAAACCGGGCGGCGTTCGAAATGTCCCGGCTACGACTTTTGGGAGTCGGACGGAGAACTGATGGTAACGACACTCACTAAGAGCGACGACGCGCCGGCGCCGAGTCGTCTGTCCGATCCCGCGCCCGCTTCGGCGCCGCTCGGCCGCTTCCGCAAATCACTCAAGACATTCGCGCAACGTCCCGTCATCGCCTTGGGGACGATCGGGCGAGGCGCAAGGCTTGCCATCGACGTCGTTTGGTATTCCGTCACCGACACGCTCACTGGGCGCTTGCCGGTGGGCGAAATGCTCACTCAACTATGGATGCTCTACAAGGTCACGGCACTACCTGCGCTCCTGATGGCCGTTCCGTTCGGCGCGATGGTTGCCGTCCAGATCTCCGGACTGATCAACCAAGTTGGAGCGAACTCCTTGGTCGGCGCTGCCAGTGGGGTAGCGGTCATACGTCAGGGAGCGCCGATCACCGCCGGCTTGCTGATGGGGGGAGCGGCAGCCTCGGCGATCGCCTCCGATCTGGGCGTGCGAGCGGTTCGCGAGGAACTCGATGCGTTACGGACGATGGGCGTTAACCCAGTGCGCCATCTGGTCGTACCGCGATTTCTCGCCCTGATGGTGCTTGCACCGATCCTGTGCGCGGTCATCCTTGCATCGGCAATCGTCGCGTCGTTCATCCTTTCGCTCGCGGTCAGCGATGCGGCACCGGGTACGTACTGGCAGTCCTTCGGTGCGTTCGCCAAGACGGTGGATATCTGGTTTGCGGTGGGTAAGACCTTGGTATTTGCGGCGATCACCGGAATCGTTTCTTCACTGAGAGGCATGGAGGCCAAGGGTGGTCCCCGCGGCGTGGCCGATGCGGTGAACTCGTCGGTGGTGATCAACGTGCTCGGGGTGCTGGTCGCGAACCTTGCGATCACCCAGCTGCAAACGATGTTCTTCCCGATGCAGGTGGCATAGATGATTACAGAGGTATCAACCAGACGCGGTGTACCGTCAGCCCACTTTCAGGGACCACGCAGGTTGTCATCGCTAAGTGGCCGACCGTTCCGTGAGGTCGGACAGTGGCTGGTGTTCATTGGCACGGTGCTGTGGCTACTGCCGTTGACCGTTCGCAAGTACGGCAGGGAGACCATGGGTCGGATGATCGATCTCACCTGGGGCCGTGGATCTTTGGTGGTCGACGGCGGCGTGATCAGCGTGCTTGTCGTGCTCGGCATCGCGATCGGTGGCATGGTCGCGATCGAAGCGTGGGCGATCTTGAACATGATCGGGTTCGGTGCGCTGTCCGGAATCATCGCCGGGCTGGGGGACATACGTGAGATGGCGCCGCTGTGCCTGGGAATCGCGTTCGCCGCGCAGTGCGGCTGCCGGATCACCGCCGAGATCGGCTCCATGCGTATCGCCGAGGAAATCGATGCCATCGAAGCGATGGGGCTGCGGGCCATCCCGTTCGTGGTAGGGACACGTCTGGTCGGCGGGCTGCTGTGCGTGATCCCGGGATACCTGCTGACGATGCTCATCAGCTTCGTCGTGTCCGACCTCTTGGTGCGCGGCGTCTACGGTGCGGCAAGGGGCACGTACCGCCATTACCTCGTCCAATTCTTGCCAGAACGCGACCTCGCGTTTTCGACGATAAAGGCCGTCGTGTTTGCCGCCGCCGTCCTCATCATTCACTGCTATTACGGGTACTTCGCCTCGGGCGGACCGGCTGGCGTCGGACGCGCGTGCGGACGCGCAGTGCGCATGAGCTTGGTGGCAATCATGACGCTCGACTTCATCATGACGGTGGTGCTGTGGGGCTTCAAACCGACGTTCGTGTTCAAAGGGTAGGTGCTTGGTGACGCTGCTCCACACAACTGCAGAATCCGAGTCGAAGACCTTCACGCGGGTCGGGGTGGTCGCGGTCGCAATCGTGGTCATTGCTGCAGTGCTGTACGTCATCATCGACCCGTTCGGACGGAAGCACGACGTGGTCTCGCTGACCATCGAAACGCCGTACGTCGGCCAGGGCGTGGCGGCCGGGACGCCGGTAATCATGCACGGCGTGACGATCGGCGAAGTAAGGACCGTATCGAGTATGGCCGGCGGCGGCGTGCGGATGACGGCCGATCTTCAGTCCCGGCCCACGCGTGGGCTGACCGACACGATAGGTATCGACTACCGCCCGTCGAATTATTTTGGCGTGACGGGAATCAACGTCACTCCGGGGGGAGGCGGTGCTCCGATCCGTAATGGCATGCAGATCAACGTCACGCCTAAGGGCAATTTCGCCCTTCAGGCACTCCTCTACCGCTTCGGTGAACTATCGAATGGAGTGTTCGATCAGCGACTCATCAGCGTCATCGACCGTGCGACGCGGTACGTCGACGGGCTCAACCCGCTGTTGGAGACCGCGCTGGTGGTCGGTCAATCGGTTGCTGCGGTGCAAACGATCAGCACAGCAAGGCTGTTGCAGAACGCGACCGGAATCAGCGTTGCCTTTCCGGGGTTCATCGAGGCAGCGACTCGCTCAGGTGACGTGTTGATGAGCACAGCTTTTGGGCCTGGTGGAGATTCGCCGGAAAAGCTTGCCGCGCTCAAGGCGTCCTGGAACTACTTCCCGGCGTTGGGTCCGATGTATCAGCATCAATACGAGGTCAACGAACGCCTATTTGCCAGTTCGAGCCGGCTCACCGACGAGTTCTACGACAAGCACTTCATTTCGGTGCTCACCACGGGGCAGAACGAGCTGTTCACGCCGGTCGGCATTCTGGAGTCTTCGCATGTGGCCGACCTGTTTCCGGTGATCGAGAGTGTGAGAGCGTTAACCGACGCCGCCCCAAAGACGTTCAGCGCTGAGAATTTCGCCAGCACATTGACCGAGGTGCGCTCACGATTTGAGCGAATGTATGCCGACTCCGGGGGGCAGCATGCGTTGCAGGTGCGCATCGTGCTGGATCGCTTGCCGGGGGTCGCTGGCCCGCTCGCTGCGATGGGGCGGCAGCCGTGATCAAACCAAGAGCCGCGCTGTGGCGGGTAGTGATCGCCGCCGTCGTAAGCGGGGTGCTACTGATCATGATCTCGAACGAGCTCAGCCATCCCGTTCAGGCCAGCACCGCCGTGTACAACGCGGAGTTCACCGACGTCTCCGGGCTGATGAACGGAGCGGACGTGCGGGTGCGCGGAGTGCGGGTCGGCAAGGTGGAGGATGTCGCGCTCCAGCGATCGAGCGATGGGCGCAGCCTTGCGGCGGTCAGATTCACCTTGGACAAGCGTTTTGGCATTGTCAGTCCGAGTCGGCTGGCCACCAGGTATCAGGCACTGACGGGCCTGCGATACATGGATGTGCAGAATCCCGCCGAGGGGGAGGCGGCGGCGCATCCAATAACACAAATTCCGACGACGATGACAATCCCGTCATTTGATATCACCGTGCTGTTCAACGGGCTTCAGCCGGTACTGGCGACCCTTAGCCCGGATGACATCAACACCTTCACAGACAATGCGATTTCGTTCCTGCAGGGCGATGGCGGCGGTCTTCAGCCGATGCTGGACAGCATTCACAAACTCACCGAATTCGTTTCCAGTCGACAAGAGGTCGTGGCTGCGATCGTGCGAAACCTGTCCACGGTGGCTGACGAAGTGAATGGACGTTCTGAGTATCTAGGGCAGTTCCTGGACGGCCTGGACAATCCCATCCGAGGGGCGATGTCGGTGCTCGACGAGTTCCGCAAGTCGCAGGTGGCCGGTGCGGACTTCACGCGAGCGGTCGCTCATCTGCTGGCAGCTGCGGGTGTCCGACCTGGGATCGACACGGACACCGCACTCGACAGATCCGTCACGAACGTGTATTCGATGCTCGACGTCGTTAAGAGGACGCCCGTGATTTGGGATAATCTCCCACCGCCTCCCGAGGACGGCACACCCATCCCTTGCTCCAAGGGCCGGGTGCAATTGCCCGAGACCATGGATGTGCTGCTGAACGGACAGCGGGTGGTGCTGTGCAACAAGTGAATCCGGTAGTAACTCAACGGTTTTGGGGCGTCGCCGTGCTCGCCTTGATAACCGTGATCGGCTGCGTTGCGGCCGCGCTGTACATCAGTCCGCCGAATCAAAAGACGGTCGCGTTCTACACCGAAGACGCGGCGGCCATCCATCCCGGAGACACCGTCCGGATCGCGGGCATCATCGTGGGCAAGGTTAAGGACCTGGCCATCGATGCCGGGCAGATACGCGTGCGTGCGGACGTCAGTGGAGATGCGTTCGTGGGTGATCAGTCTCAGGTCCAGGTCCGCATGCTCACCGTCGTCGGCGGCTATTACGTCACGATCATCCCGCTGGGCAACACACCGCTCGGCAACCGGGTGATTCCCAAGGAACGCGTCACGATGCCCTACAGCCTGGTCGAAACACTGTCGGACACCACGAAGATCACCGAACACGTAGCAACCACACCGATAAGGGAGTCCATCGACCAACTGCAACGGGGTCTGGCTGGGACGAACGTCCAGTCCATCAACACGGTGCTGAATGCCGCCAACAGCATCACCGACACCTTGGATCGTCAGCGCGGTCAACTCTCGAAGATCCTCGACCTGTCCGAGGAATATGTCGCAAGACTCAACGATTACAAGGCTCAGCTGCAGGACTATATCCGCAAGATCGCGATTATCGAGGGAACCCTCGTCCTGTACGGGAAGGGCTTCGCCGACGCACTCGTGGGGATCGGATCGATCGTCGAAGCCGCCAAATATGGGGCTGTCAATCCGTATTTCGCCCACCGCCAGGACTTCATCGATCGAGTTCAGGGCATTTTGAACGAGTTACGAGCAATAGCTAGCCGCAATGGCGTCGTGGCGCGGGTGCTCGGCCGGGTGCACGACAGGATGGAAACCGCCTTGGATAGGCAGAACAACTTCATTCGACCCGAGCTGCTGGCCACGGACATCTGCGTACCGGTCCACGGGAGCCCATGTTGATCTCGATTGCCTTGGGTTCCCGTATTCGCCCGCTGTTGGTCGGACTGATCGGAGCGTTGATCGCCGCGCTCTGCCTGGCCTCGTGCGGAGGTAAACAGCAAAGCCTGGCAACGCAGTATTGCGCCGACTTGTCCGACAGCATCGGGCTGTACGTCGGTAACGCCGTGACGCAGATGGGCTACAAGATCGGCGTCGTCGACAGCATCACGTCCCATGACACTGGCGTCGAGGTTCGATTCACGGTGAACGGAAACCGGCCCCTATCAAGCGACGTCAAGGCGGTCATTCGCTCGACCTCCATCCTCGCGGATCGCTCGCTGGAGCTCGTCGGGAAGGACGCAGCCGGCACGCGGCTGGCCCCTGGGCAGTGCATTGCGCGCGACCGAACGGCGACGCCGTTGAGCATCTCCCAAGTCATTGGCTCGGCTACCAATTTCGTGAACGGCATCAATCCGGCGGAGTCGACGAACATCAAGGACGCGCTCCGGGACGTCGACGCGGCCCTCAATGGCAACGGCCAGGGACTCAAGAAACTGCTCACCACGTCATCCGCGATGTTGGACAACCCCGACCAGGGCATTGCCGACCTCGGCTCAATCGTCCGCAACATGGTCCAACTCTCCGAGATGTTGAAGGCCTCCCGACCGCCGCTGAAGCGGATCCTGCTCGACATGCCAGACACCACACCAAATTTGGTGAACCTTGGGCGAGGCACCGCGGGCTTGACCGACCCGGTCGGCGAGCTAATCAGACTCGTCAACGACCTGGAACTCAATCTGGGCGACGACATCCAAACCACGCTCGACACCGTCTCCGACGCACTTCGGCATCTGAGTCCGCATTACAAAGGCATCGCGAACATCCTCAATCCGGTTCCGAGATTCATCAACACCATCTCGTACTACGTCAACAACCATCAATTCGATCTGATCGGCTGGAGCCCCACGGTGTTTCGTATCCGGACACCAGACGGCCTAGCTCTGTGCGGGGTGATGAACGCATCGATGCCCGGCAGCTGCGCAGACGTCAACGGTCAGCCACATGCGGTGGATGTGGCTCTGCTGCAATACGTACTGATGGAGGCGGCGCGAAAATGAGGAGCCGAAAGGCGTTGTCGTTCATCGCAATCCTCTGTGCAGCGGTGATGTCGGGCTGCGCCTCACTCAGTGTGGACGCGCTGCCCGTCCCCGGTACGACCTACAGCGACGGATACGACATCATGCTTGAGTTCACCAACGTGCTGAATCTGCCCGACCGCGCGAAGGTACTGATGGACGGCACCGAGGTCGGCGCGGTGCAGAAGGTGACGGTCACCAGCGACGGGGTCGAGGTCACCGCGCGCATAGCGGGAGGAGTAGAGGTTCCGTCGAACATCCACGCAGTCCTCCAACAAGGCACTGTCCTCGGCGACACCTATGTCGCGCTGGGACGCACCGGCCAACCATCGGCTGCTCCGCTGAAGCCGAACGGGCGCATCCCGGTCGCCCAAACGACATCGCCACCGCAACTGGAGGACACGCTCGCCACGCTCGCCAACTTCATCGGTAGTGGATCGATCCAGCGCGCGCAACGCTCGCTGATCGGAATCAACAGAGTGACGCCACCCCATCCCGAGATCCGCGCGATGGCGTCGCGAGTCGCGACCGACCTGTCCGAGCTCTCCGCCAATGTCGAGACCGTCGATCTTTGGCTGCGCGGTGTCGGCGACACGGCCACCGTGCTCGCGCAGCGTGGACCGACCCTCGGTCATTGGTTCAGCCCGCAAGGCGTGGCCGATTTCCGCCACACCATGTTTCCGGCCCGCTACATGGCGGTGATTCTGCCAAGCCTCGGCACCATCTACTACAACGGCTACTGGCTCGTTCCGGTGATTGAATCGGCCGCCAACGCATTGGAGACGCTTCAGCATTCGAAGTGGGCCTTCGACCAAGAGGTACCGCGCTGGTACAACCTCATCACCAACTTCTATGACCCGGAGCGGAAATACCCCGCGATCAACATCACCAGCGTCGTCGACTCCGACGGCCGCGAACTGTCCGGGAACGTGCAACAAGTACTTCACATGATTGGGGCGATGCCATGAGGCGGCGTCCGGTGATTAGCGTCGCTACCTTCATTGCGTACCTGGCGGTCATCGCGTTGTTCTTGCAGTACGTCGCATCGCTCGGCGTGCGGCTCGGCCCACCGTCGCACCGAACCAACCTCTCGATGGAGGTTGCCACCATCAACAACATGGTCGTCGACGCCAGTGTCTTGCTGCGTGGTATTCGGGTGGGAAAGGTCACGGCGATCGACGCGACGCCGTCGAATGCGACGATCCACTTCTACATCGAGGACCAGTATCGAGTTCCCGTCGATAGCGACATTCGACTCGAAAACCTCTCCGCACTGGGCGAGTCCTACATCCTGTTGGAGCCCCGAAGTTCGAGTGGTCCAATTCTTCGTGATGGCCAGCGGATTGACACAAAAGCAGTCCGACGGGTCCCTTCAATTTCTGATCTGGGGGCCAGCGTCGTACGCGTGCTCAACCAGATGGATCCGCAACAGCTGAGCCGTGTGGTGCACGAAGCGGACGCTGGCCTTCCAGACCCGGCGGTGGTTCTGCCCAATCTGGCCCGCACGAGTATGTTGCTGCGCAATATGACGGCCGGCTTTAAGGGCAAGGGCCAAGACCTGCTGGATAACTTTCAGGTGCTACTCCAAAACGCCAGTTTCGTCGGACCGGCCCTCAGCCAGGCGTCGCCATCGCTTCGCGCACTCGGACCGGAACTGTCTCTAGTCTGGACCGACTTCTTCGTCAAGGTCGTGATCGGCTTGAACGCCGGCGACTTCTACACCATTTCGTCGTTCCTGCATCGGATTCAGAAGCTACTGGATGACCGCGGAACCGATCTGCGGGTGCTCGGTGAGGCGACGTCGGCCAACGTCAAGCTCATCGCGGCCGCCATCAGAAATCTGGATAGCGGTCAGATTCTGTCGAACTTCATGGCTTCAGTGCCGGAAGACGGCGTCATGGACCTTCATGTGGCGATACCGCCGGGGTAGCGTGGCAAAGTCATGTGGCTTGAAGCAAGGGAGGTATCACCATGGCCGGCAAGGAGGATGAAATGAACACAGGCGTCGCTGATTCCGACGTTTCCGAGAGCGAGACGGCTGCAGTGAACACACCCCAGCCCGCAAACGCCGAGGCGACGACCGGTAAGGATTCGAGAGCGGAGAGTGCGGAGGCGGAGTCCTCCAAACGGGAAGGCCGCAAGGTATCGATCTCGCTGCGCGCTCTATTGATCGGGACGGTGATCGTCGCATTGATTGCGGGGATCGGAGTTGTCACGTGGATGTACTTCGGAGAGCGGGCGAAGGTCGAGGCGACGTCACGGCAGGCGGCCGACGACCGTCGTGCCGAACAGATCGCGCTCGACTATGCAGTCGGCGCTGCAAAGATCGACGCCAAGGACCTCGGCCCGTGGAAGGCGAACCTGGTGAAGGGGACAACACGGGAACTGAAGACCAAGCTCGACCAGGCCGCTACCTCGATGGAGCAGATACTCGTGCCGTTGCAGTGGGATTCGTCTGCGGTTCCACTCGTCGCCAAGGTGCGCTCCAACGCTAACGGCATCTACGTCGTCGACACGTTCGTCGGCGTCACCACCAAGACCGTGCAGGCGCCCGATGGCCTTGCCTCCACCGCAACCTACAGCGTCACCATCGACGGCAATCACGATTGGCAGATCAGCGAAGTCGGTGGGGTCGGCTCGGTCATCGGGCAGAAATAACATCCACCGGTATCTGTAAGGGGCGACCAGCGAGTGATTTTTACCAAACGCTTGGGCACTGACCGTAGTTGGGCGTACCGGCGCGGCTGCCTTCACGCTGCGGGGGGCAGACCGAATGTTCCGATGCGGCTCCGAGCATCCGTGAGTGTCATGTATCGGGTGTCGGTCGGCGCGATCGCCGCTGCCATGTTGGCATCGGTGCTGGCTCCGACGGCTGCGGCGCAAGACCCTGTGGCGAACTTGAAGGCGGCCGTCGACGCGGCCCGCAGCGAGGGAGGTTGTCCACCGTTTCACAACGACGCCATTCTGAACGACGTGAGTGTGCGCGCCACGCGCGAAATCGACGCCTGGATCAGTCACACGGGAAAGGTGTTGCCCATCTCGGACACGATCGTCCCCGGTGTTCCAGGCCTGATGCAAGCACTGCGGGAAAAGGGCTACAACCCTGGCAAGGCGAAGATGCTGTCGGGATACGGCGACTACCGCACCGGCGGACCCGGAGACAATGAAGCGAAGGCAATCGCGGCTGCGCTCTTGCAAGGCGAGGCCAACGCAGTGTTCAGCGATTGCTCGTATACGAAGTACGGTCTGAGCGGGGTGAGCGACGACAGTCCCCAGGGCTGGCCGTCGTCACCGCCGAGGAGTTACTTCCTCACAACCGTGACCGTTGCGGGGGATTAGCGCGAGTCGCGGTTCCAGCTGTCGCTGCGAGTCGGGTTAGAGAAAGGCAAAGAGGTGAACATTCTTCGACTGGCCGTTTCGGTGATGGTGGGAACACTCCTTACGGGCATCACTGGGGTGGCCGCGGCAAGCGCCGCGTCTTCCTGCCGCGACGTGGGTGGCAATATCCAGTCGGGCAATGTTTGTCATGCGCAAACGATCACGCCCGCATACATGATCGACCTGCGTTTCGGAACGGACTACCCTGACGACCCAGCTGTCAGCGCATACCTCATCGGGGAACGTGACCATCTCATCGGCCTCGCGCAAGCACCCGGCGCGCAATACCTGCCCTATTCGATGAACGTCATGTGGGAAAACTACTCCTCTGGGCAGCCACAGCGCACGACCTTGGGCCCCCACACCAACGCCATTCCCACCGATCACCCGCACGGCACTTATAGCCTGTTACTCAAGGTAATCATCGATAACGCGAATGGTCCTGTCGGCCAACAGTTCAAGGCCTTCAACTTTGACTTCGACCAGAATCGACCCGTGACGCTCGAGAACTTATTCTCACCTGACGTCAACCCCATGGACGCGATCTATCCCGTAATTGCCGCAGACCTCAAGCGGCAGTACACCATCCGAGGACTCGACGCACCGTCGGTCCGGCCGCCAGCCGAAGTCTTCCGCAACTTCGTGATCACCGATGATGCACTCACCTTCTATTTCGATGCAGGGAAGATAATGCCGTTTTTCATCGGAGGTGTGACGTCGACCATTCCCCGGGCGAAGCTTCCACCGCTGGCGCTTTGACCTCGTTGCGTCAGTGGGCACCACCAACGCCTCGTGCGCAGCGCGCCGCCAACCAAACATGGAGGCGCAATTGGGGGAGCCGGACGCGCTGACGAGTTCGAGGCACATGCGCGTCACTTCGCGGCAGGCAGGTGCAGCTACGTGAGCTAGGCGCACCACACGATTCGGAACGCGGCCCCGCGAGGAAGCGCGCGTTGCGCCGCGGCCGCCGC
>Ga0210386_10003373_pt1 | contig 13411 bp, 18 predicted proteins | sample IncBWH32OmetaG_FD_160091 | JGI IMG/M metagenome (GOLD analysis project Ga0210386, IMG submission 160091) | Forest soil microbial communities from Barre Woods Harvard Forest LTER site, Petersham, Massachusetts, United States - Inc-BW-H-32-O ... | reverse complement strand
TATTTCGAGCGGAGATCCGGGATAAGACGGGCACCCCGCTCCCGGCAATCCCGGTGCCTAGCAGCGTAAAAGTGCCAATCACTCCTAAGTACACATCGAGCATGGTGGTTTTTTGGTTTCCAGAAATTAAGTTTCCTCAAGCAGGCCCATACACAATCGTCCTCTTTTCGGACAACGAACCAATATTTTCAAGTCAATTTGGCATTGCTGTGGCTTAATTTGGGCGGTGGATGAATCCCGGATTTGCCTTTTTGTTGCTGTCGTTTTACTGAATTCCGGTTTACAGTCAGGATCGATCGTGCAGAGGTCGTGCACTCGTAAGCCTTAATCTCGCATTTCATATAACATGCGAGGGAGCAACTGTTGCGACACGCGGCGTTCACTGCCCCTTGTTCTTTAGCCAACCAAGGCGCGCTCCCGTGAGAAGTTGCTGCCAGCAATTTTCGCTCGCGTTCCATTCGAGGACACTTAGGTCCAGAACGATTTGACACTTGTCAGGGCCGACGTTCGCCAGCTCCTCTCCCCCGTGAATCAAATGACCGCTGTCGTATTTGAGAACGACGGCATCGCCCGCCCTATACAATTCTTCTGCCAACTTCGTCTCGTCTTCAAATTTCAGAATAATCGCCATCCTTAGCCTCGCCGCGATTTTACTTGGTTCTTCTGCTTTGTCTGTCTGAAAAACAAGTGATTCGTGAACAGAAAACCGAACCCGCTAATCCGCTGCAATTGCTAGGGGATTCGTCCGCGATTTTGACAGGGATTTATGAACAAGTCCGGCAGACACACCCAGTTCCGCCGCGATCTCACGCATAGAGCGTCCCTGGCCGCGCAGCGTGGCAATCCTTGCGGCGTCCAGCTTGACGCGCGGACGACCCAGGCGCTTGCCCTTCGCTACTGCGTTGCGGAGTCCAGCGCGAACGCGCTCCACGATCAGGCTCCGCTCAAGTTCGGCTACGGCAGCCAGGACGGTGAATATCATCTTGCCGGTCGGCGTGGTTGTGTCCATTTGCTCGCTCAGGCTCACGAATGCAATGCCAAGTGCGCTAAATGTCTCCAAGGCCCGGAGTAGATGGGAAACAGAACGGGCGAAGCGGTCGAAGCGCCACACGATCACAATATCGAACCGGCGCTTATGAGCATCGGCCATTAGCCGGTCGAGCTGTGGGCGCTTGTCTTTGCTGCCGCTGATCCCTAGGTCGAGATAGGAATCCACCAGACGCCAGCCGCGCGCTTGAGCGAATTGCTCAAGTTCCCGCGTCTGCATGGAAATATCCTGGCCGTGATTTGACGTGCTGACCCGCGCGTAAATCGCTACTCTCGTTGTCATGGCGTCTTTCTCCTATTGGGCTTTACCTTCGGCCCTGGCTTTTGCGCGGCCTTCACTTTGCGGCCTCTAGCTATGTCTGCATCATTCCATAGCCAGAGTGTGCGACCGTTCGGCATCTTGATTGCCGTTGAAGGTTTAATCGTCCCGAGGGCCAGCCAACGATTGAGGCTCCTGAACCCAATTTTGATCTTTGCAGCGGCCTGCTTTGTGCTATAGGTTTTTGACACTACGACCCCGTTTCCGGCCCTACAGGGCCATGAGTTCGACTTCCAATCGTCCGAGACAATCGCGCACGTTATTCCGGCATTCTTTTGCCAACCGCGCGAAGTCTGGGCCGTTTCCGTTTCCACCTTCCGAGTGCCAAACCTTATCCAAATATCCGGCAATATCACTGGCCATGCCGTAGCTTGAAAAATCAATTGGGAGACATCGACTGAGGAATCGCGGCTCTAGTCCGTCCGTCGAATTGCAGGTAAAGACAAAAACGGTTCCCTTTGGCGCGTCCGTCGAATCAAGTTTTGAGAGTAGAGCTAACTGCGCAGCCTTCGATGCGGAATCCACTTCGTCAATCAAAACGAAATGCATTCCGCCGATTAGCGGAACGTACTGGCACATCCGGCAGATTTGCTCCAGGTTCTCAAGATTGCATTTCTGTGAGCCTAGGTGGTGAAACTCTGCGCCCATTTCTTCGGCCATCGCTTGCGCGATTGATGTTTTTCCGACTCCTGGCGGGCCGAAAAATAGAAACGAGCACGGGTATGGATTCGCCACAAACTTTGCCAGGACGCGTTTGGCCTTGGGGAGTCCGACAAATTCCGCCACCTTGTGCGGGCGGTACTTTTCGCTAAGGCGAACGCGAAACACAAAAGAGGGGGCGCTCATAGCGCACCCCCTTGAATGTAATCGGCAGCCTTCTGCGCTTGGGATGCAGCGGATACGAGCAGCCTGCTATCTCCGCGCAGCCTGTTAATCCAGCATTGAATATATGCGGCAGAGTTTGGAATCGTAGCAGGTGAAATTCCAGTTATGCCGCACAGCAGAGCTGCTCCCATTTCCGCAATCAATTCTTCCCTGCTGTAGCTTTCACTCCCGAATGTATTCAACTGTTCAATCCCCTCGCGTCCGACGCGCAAGGAATGCCCCGTGCTGTGCGTCAGTTCATGGTAGAGCGTGGAATAGTATTCCTCGGGTGAATTAAAGAGAGTTTTTGACGGCATGCCAATGCTATCCGTGGATGGTCTGTACCACGCGCGCGAATCTTGTTCCATGCTTGGCGCATGCGGCATTGAATTGTAGATTGCTTCGCATGCATCAATTGAGAAATTTCGCGGCTCTGCATTGCCTAGTCCAAGTTTATCGGCAATGCCATCGGTTTGCTCAACATTGAAAACACGATAATACTTCAGAAGAAAGGGCTTTTCCTTCCGTGTGCTACCGTCTGTCTTCCGTACAAGCTTTTCTTCGCCGATGTTCCAGAATGTGACGATGGAAGATTTTTCGCCCTTGCGGACACTTCCGCCAAGCTTTGAAGCTTGATTGAAAGTAAGCCAATAGCGAGAGCCGTAACCTTGGCTTGCCAGAAGGAATGTATTGATACCGCGATACGTTTTGCCGCTCAGTAGATTGCAAGGCGGCTCAGTGCGCCAAGGTTTGCGCCACGGCACTACGCCGGATTCCAACTGCTTGAGAATTTGCTCAGTAACGACCTGATAGACGGACGAGTGATGCTGTAGAATTGATTCAGCTTGCATCGGAGTCATACCTCCCATGTGAGTTAGGCTCTGTCGGATGTTGCAAGCATCTGGCAGAGCCGTTTTTGTTACGCCACATGATATGCCACAATTAGAAAAGCATGTCAAGACAAATCCACGTAAGAACGAAAATAATTCTCTGGCGGATTGCTCGCTCTCGAAAACGGAAGAGGATTAGGCACCGATTTACGCCTGATTTTACGCGCATTTTCGAATCGCGCTGACTCGTAAACAGAAACCGGCGCAGCACTTTTCACGGGAACCCCCTCACAAAAACCTGAAGGCCCCCGGAACTTTCGAGCGCGTAGGGTGACCGGCTGCTGCTACGCCAATCGGTAAAATCCTGCGGCGGGATGCCCAACAAGGTGCGGAAACCAGGAAGCAATTCGAGAGATACGGCCATGAAACGGACAACAGTCCGAAGTATTTGCCACTTTCATCTGGGGATGCCGCTGGGTCTCATCAATTGCACGATTTCTCGACCCACAACGAATGTCCCGATGTCATTTGGGGTCATGAATCGACCTGGCAGAGTCGCTCATTTCCTCCAGTGGGTTTTCGCTTCCCACGCCCAGAGGATCGTGATAAGTTTCTGTGTGGGAAGGCCTCTTAAGGCGTGGTATGGCAAGGCGAGGTGCAACGCCGAACCGCTGTGGGGATAGCCCCATTGACGATCTGGCTCATGAGAAACCCACCATCTGATGGGTTTGCCTTACTCGCCGCCAGGGATACGTCGCAGTGCTGTAGGCGTATTCATTACATTACATTGCGGCCTTCCCCACTTTCCCCACATGAGATTCATTGCGATAAACTACATAGAAAATCTGGCGCTGAAGCATCCCTAGCTAGTCAGTTTCTCGCGCGACACCACCACTAGTAGCTATGATCTTCCTACCGGTCAAACCCTATTTCTTGCGGAAAGAGTTTAATGGAATCTGCGGAAATTGCCTAATTTGGCCCCAAGCCACATTCCGATAAGCGGTGCCGGTTCAACCGGTCGGCGCAACACCTTATAATCAGTTCATCTGACAATACTTCCGAACGCGAATCAATCCGTGCGGCGGCCCTAATTAAAACCTTTACAGGGCTTTTGTTTTGGTTAATTGGATCCTGTGAACAAAATCGGCATCCTGGACACGTGTAAGACGACCTTGAGCGAGTGTTGCGTCGACCCATTGAGACCGCCGGACTTATCAAGACTTGGGGTTGCTAAAATGACGGTTTGCGCGAGCGATTAAGGCCGGAGACTAGATACTTGAACCATTCTCGAACCTGTTCGACGGAAACACGGACGTCCTGAAATTCGTGGACCAGCTTGACGTTTAATTGAACTGGCTCAATGTCAACGAGACGGCATGCCCACCGGACAAAGTCATTGGTCACCGTATCGCGGCAGTGGCGCTCAGCGAAAATTAAAGTAGGGGTTGCACCTTGCAGCTCCAGCCGCATGAAATATTCGGTTCCGTCTTCCTGAAAGATGAAACAGTGAAGGATTGGTATTGGCGGAAGGAAGGAATGTACATCAACAATGGTTCTTCCCCCCATCTTGTTAATTAAGTTGCACGTTTCAAGCATCATGCGATCAAGGCCTGAATTTTCAACTCGCTCCCTGGCCCCCTCAATTCCGTAGGCGTCATCCGTTGTTATGAGCTGCCGTTGACTCAGAAATTCCGCGAGTGAATCCAAGTCTTTCTTTGAATCGCTCAACGTCTTTGTCGAAACGTTGCAGTCCGATTTATCTGGACTCAGGCTGGGTATGGTGATTGCCGATCTCGAAAATATGCCCATAAGAAATGATCTCCTTGCAAATCCGCCCTAAAATACTGCCTTGATTTGTGCAACCGTTTTCGATTCCGTAGTCTAGCCAAGATTCGCCGAAATCAGCATCTGGTTGGACAAGGTCTGACAAGCGTCCCGTAAACCGTTAACACTGGCGACTGATAGACTTTTTTCACATCGTTTCCGCAAACACACCGCACGTTGTGTTTTTGCATAAGCGGCTTCGACTTAACGACAAACGCCACACGACATTCAGGGCAGGTACAAACAAGATGTTCTTCTACAGCAGACATCCGTTAATCTCCCTCAGCACTATGTTGTCAGAGAAGACAAAAAAGCATGATGATGAAGTGGTGTTTCTTCGCTCATGGCGAAGGGATATGAAGCAATTCGCGGGCCGAACTGAAGTGTGATCTCAAGGTCTTGGAAATGGTTTCTGATGTTCTCGGAAATACAAGGAATAGAAGGCATTAGCTCACTTGAACTAGTCATCATGTACGATGAGGTTGCCGACAGCAAATGGACTATCCCCCTGAACCGAATCAAAATTAGCAATATCACTGGATTCTAATTCCTAGTATAGACCGAAATTCCCGTCTTGGACTTTCACTGGCAGAATGTGAATTGGTCAAATCCTGTGAAACGGTGCCAGCTCATCCGGTCAATGCAACACTATTTAACGAGTTGATCTGGTCATACTTCCCGTCGAGAATCAATCTGCACAGAGGTACTCAATCGGAACCTAATCAGGGCTTTTGTTTGTGTTTGATCTGATGTCTGCGAACGAAATCAGCCTCGTCTACTCCAACAACAAGACTTTGGGCAAGTGTTGCATCGACCCATTGAGACCGCCCTATATATCAGGCCTTGGCCCCTAAATTCCACATACGCCACTTCCTATTTTAAACTCTTAGATTGGCGCTTATTCGTAACGCTACGGCGAATGTCACCGTTACTGATCGAAGCACTCTGATCGGATAACGAGGATTTCATGATCTTATATGTTTCTTGTATTAGAGCGGTTTCGATTGCTTCAGATCGACGCTCACCCCGAGCGACTCGGCTTACGTATGAGGGGTCAACACCGAGCCGCTTTGCTACGCGGAAGTAAAGTCCCCGAAAGACAGAGGTAAGGTGGATCGGTGCCAGCTTGTTCGTTTTCTTGGTCATTGCTCCAGGCATCCTTATTGATTGAAATTCCAGTCAAACAATGAAGAGTGATCGACGCGATCATACGGATTATTCAATTTTGAATGCTAGTAACTCAGAACTGTGCGACTGCCTCAGGGTAACACCCTCCGGTCATGATTGACGCTTGACTCTTCCATTTCGTCGAGGCCAGACATAAAAAGCAATCCTCTCGGCACCAGTCATCGACCTGCCCATGATTTCTCGGAAAATGAACTCGATGGGAACTTCCCCTCGGAGGCGTTCCGATTTGCGCTGCCGAGCTATGGACAACCTCTTCCTTTTAAACACATCATTAACCTCAGAGATCAATCTCTTGTGCAACGAAATGTGATTGGCATATGTCGAATTAGGCGCTCCTGCCCTCCGTTACGCTTGTCCGGCTGTCATCATCAGTGTCCTATTCATGGACGAATACATAACACAGTGGATATAGCTGTCAAGACGCATTTGTGCCCAGCTCAGTACCGCCAGTTGCTGGAGTTTTGGCACGCGGGATGGTCGGAACTGGAGAAGATCGCGGGTGCGGCCTGCAAAAATGAGTTCGGGTGTAATTCCGAAGCGGAAGATTTCTTCTTATTTCGTGGACTGCCTTTTGGCCAAGAATGAGAATAGGGAGTCCAGCGTCTTTTCACTGTGGACTCTCTCAGAAGAATGAAGCAGTGCTCCGGTAATAGCTCCAACTATCATGGAGGCTGCGATCCATCCGGCTAAAACTTCCAACACAAAAGGTAGCATTCACAACACCTTTGCCTCTGTAAGGAAAAGCATCTTCAAACGCCGCGCATAGAGATGAGTTGATGTCTGCGGCAGTCTGGGGATTGCATGGAGTGCTTAGTGGGTTAAGCTATGCGCTCCATGCAGTCAGTACCGGCCTTGGAGGGTCTGCCACAATCACGCGTGCCGCGAATAACAGAAAGACACGAAAAGTGACACGCTGGCAGATATCAATACCATACAGGTGCTCGCTGTCAACGGGCAATAATAAAATTTATCCCGGCCGAACTCATAACATCGCACGAGGACAAGTGCCCGTAGGCAGGGGTAGTGACACCTCACCACCCATTATTCACAGGTTATCCACAGATGCGTTCGTGTATGCGTTGACGTTTCTTATTGCTGGATTATAGTTCTGTCACGTTTCGTGACCTTCTGACAATTTACGACCACGAAAACCACCGCCCCCAGCACGGAGGATTTCGGAATGATTTCTAATGGCAGGTTCAGTGTTCAGGAATTCGAGGGTGAAAGAATTGGGATGCCGGATCAGATCATTGCAATCTATTGCTCTCGCCCCATGTGCTTGCGTGATGCGTCGAGATTTGCAGCGGCATTGTCCTACGCAAGAGGGGCATACGTGGAGGTCTTGCCAGAAACCAGTGGAGAAGGCTACCACGAGTGGTGGTACGCAGGTTCGATTTGGCAAGAATCGCGGGTGCCAGCGGTTCGACTACCTGCAAGGCGACGTAGAGTCCTCGTATGAAAGATTCCAGACCGCTCGGCGGATGCTTGAAAGTTGGGCCTCCGCCGGGAGTGTTAGATTTTGCTTCTCGTAGAGCCGAGTTCGTTAGTGTCGAGAAAGGGCACAAAGAAATTGCGCCTGGAAACCGGAATTCTCGGCAACGGGATTTTTTCAGACATCCATTTCGGGGCTAAAGAATTCGCCCGTACGGTGTACCAGATGTACCGAGATGCGGCCGAATTCGCACAACTCGTTTGACATTCAGCGCAATCCGCTCATACTTGAATGAGCTACCGCTGCTAGACTGCTACTCAAACAAAATCATACAAAAGTCTATCCGCTCCAGCATCTAAGGGTCGAAAACGTCTCGTTGTTTTGACATATGTCCAATACATGAGATGGTCCGGCATCTAACAAGGAGCAAGATAGTCAAAATCTGTCTAAAGGGAAAATGCAAGACGATTCAAGTCACTCCAAACAACGGCGAACCGTCTCATTGTGAAGTGCGGGTTGAACTCGATCATGATATTCCCTTAACGTATCGAGCTTACGATATCAAACTACAGGTTCCCATTGAGTTTGCAATCCTGCTACAAGCCGGGAAACCACTTACCCTTACCCTTGACCAAGACGAGATGCGAAAATATGGTAACGAAACTTTGCCGCCGTGACCCGGACTCCTCAGAAGTCGGAGATGGCATTGAAACAAAAACATCTCACGAGTTACACGGGGCAACTGGACCCCTTGCCTGACCCCGTCGTGTGACTTTGTGGCGTTCCTAATTGCAGGCACAAGCGTTGCATTTTCGCATGGTTCCATGCTGCGTGGCGGCATCCTTGGTTACTAAGGCGTAGATCGGTGTGAGACGGCGGAGAGGTATGACGGGCCAGGTCCTGAGAAACGGGCTTATCGCCATGTGGGAAAAAAGTAGTCCGAGTTCCGAGAAGGTAGCTTCTGGAGACATGAGTATTGAACTTCTCTAATGTCGGTATGTGGCATTTATTAGCCACATTTTTTACAGGTTAAAAACCATTTTGTCCCCCCTATGGTTCACGTCTCGCAACGCAAACCGTAGCAGAGTTCTACCACCGCAGCTCAAACCCTAATTGTACAAGGCTGAATTGTCCTTCTAAATGAACTGACGGGTCGCGGTTTGTAATGCTGGCTCACGTGAATGTCAATTTAGCAACACTTTTCGGTAGCTTCACAGAAGGGGGCCGGAACCCAACCTTCAACGCGTAACTGATGGCCCCGGGTAAATACTCGCTGAAGCGCGGACACTCCAGATCTCTTAAGGCAGCACGCGTCATCTTGTTATCGAATACCTTCGGGCATGAGAAGTAAGGACTGTAGTGAGCAAATAGTGTTGAGATTTCAGAGGAATCAACAGTAAACGCGACTCTCGGTTCCTCGGGCTGGGAGAATTTAAATGATTTAGATCGGTCACTCGTTCCCGCGAATGCGGCACGCTCCCTAAAATAGATTTCGATCAAGTCGCTCAGAGTCACAGTATTTCCAGGACCCGCAGTCAAATGGAATGTCTTGTTGACAGTTTCTATGAGTGATGCGAGTTGGACAATTGCGCGACACACGTAATCTACGGGCGAAAGATCGAGCACAAAGTCAGGCTGGCAAGGGAGTGAGTCCAAGAGTCCAAAATGAATCCCTTTCATTACTTGATAGATCCCGTGAAACTTGCTCGTGTGGCCAGTGCGCGAATCCCCAACGACGATGCCGGGACGATAAACTGTAATAGGCACATCCAGGCTGGCGCGCTGCACGGCACGTTCTGCCTCGAACTTTGACCACTCGTAATAATTGAAAAACTCTTGACCCTCCTCCAGTTCGTCCTCTCGCACGAAGCCGGTCCTGGTGCCGGACACGTAGGCGGTGGAGATGTGGTGTAAACGGATCGGATTGCCGGCAGTGCGAACAGCGCGCGCGAACTCGATCACATTCTCCGTACCGAAGACGTTTGTTAGGCGAGCCTGTTCAACCGTCTGGCCAAAGCTGGTGCAGGCCGCGACGTGGTAAACCTCCCTGATTACATCTGTCAACTCCCAATATTTGTTCCCGAGACCAAAATCTTCAAGCTCGACATTCCCGGCTATTGGAATAACTCTGCAAACATCCTCTCTCCTGACTTTTGACTGAACCAGGAGGCTACCGGATGCGACATCCTCCACAGTTTTCGCACGAAATAACGCGTAGATGACCGAGTCAGTTCGTGCTTCTAATAAGCTCCGCAATAGTTCGCCACCAATCGCTCCAGTAACTCCTGTAAGAAAGATCGCCATTTAGTGTCCTAGAAAGCCGTCGAAAGCTATTTGCTCTTTTCTTGTTCGTCAATTCGCTTTTTGAATTCTTCAACGTCTAGCCGCGTTTGACTGTGAAACGGCTTGTTCTTAGATGCAAACCAGAGTTTGTCATTAGTTTGGTCAAATACAGAGAAAAGTACGGGGGTAGGTGATATGTCGATATCATTGTGTGGCGGGGTGGGCCTGCCCTCGGTGTCTGCCGTGAACCGAAGGATCAAATCGGCATCCTTTGCATTCATCAAGATTTTAAATCGCCCCCACTTACTTAATGCGTCGTAGGCTCGGTCCGTAATCTCTGCGTGGCCCGTTTGATTGTCAATGTACACGGTCTTTGCAGCTATTACGCTGGCTGGGAGCGGAGCGTGCATATCCTTTGCAAGAATCGGGGGAACGATGAGTGCGATTGCGATTACTGCTCTGATTACCTTTTTCATTTAGTTTCTCCTTAGTTAAGTATACCGACTCTCTTCCACCCGGCATCGCGATTCCAACATCCTCCGCATTCAATAAGGCAACAGCTATGCGCCGTTCTCTTTCTCACGATCGTGGAGAGCGAGGCTCCAACGTAAACACCAACGGGATATTGTGGCAATTCCAGCAAGAAGGAAGATCTGTCCTGATACTCCCGGTCGGACCTCGACCAAATCGCTCTGCGTCTGAACCACGAAAAAACCGTGGGGTTTCAAATCCCAGCAGATAAACTGCAAGCAAGTATTGCACTGACCCATTGAAACTGCCCATCTTCTCGGAATGTATGGTCCGCCGCAGAGTTGCAAGCGAAAAATGTTCAATGGCAGTTGGTCTGCGCTAGTCTTGAATCGGTTATTGAAATCGTTTAAGGATTTTCGGCCGGGTGGCATCCGCCTCCCGAATCGCTCCGCCCGGGCTTGGTCTCGATGGGTCCAAACGCCAGTTTCCGATAAGCGGACTTCTCAGGACTTGGCTCTCTATGTCTGTATTCGTTAGATTAGATCGACGTTCAAAAACGCCGGGAATAAACCGTGAAGAGGACTAAGAGGAAAAATATCGATGTAAACGCATACATAGCTGCGTTGGAATACATATTCAACAACGCCTTGTCTATTGTATTGCTGTCGGCTGAATTTAGTATTAATCGCCGGGTGCGATAGAAATCAATCATTCCTCCGATTGCAGGGAATGAAACAACTAGGCACACGGTATAAACGTTGAATGTGCGACTGGGCAAGAATCGGTCACCGTGTTTCCAAAACAATATAATTATCCCACTTTCAAGCAGGATCCATAAAATCATCGGTGAAATCACAAGAAAGCCACGCACCTCCTTACTTTGGCTCATTGGACAAATCTCCTACGAAAGACGGGGGCGCCGCACGAGCCTTGAGCGGGCAGGCGTTCTCATCATGTGGCAACCCGGAAATCCCAGTTGACGATAAGCGGACATATCAGGACTTGGGTTCAGCTTTGATTGGCTGATCCCTTGGAGCGATTCCGTCATTACGTCTGTACACGTGTGCGAACGAATTAAAAGCAACGAAGGAGTAGAACACGACCCACATGACTGATTGAAAGGTATGTCGCATGATGGCGGCAGCAATTGAGAATGGTAGGACTGCCACAACCAAAGGGCCACCGACCCAAGCCGAGGCCACCGACCACCACCGACTTCCGCCTAACCACCCGATCTCACCTTGACGAGCGATTCTCCAAACGATCACGAAGTTTGCTGCCATTAAGGCGAATGCCACAATTGTTAACATTGGCGAAGATGCGGCGGGAGTGCTCTTGCTAATGTGGCGCAACCTTGGCACGAACAAGAACGACAGAGCGACGATGTCCAACACTACAAGGCGAAAATATAGGCGCATCCCAGTTCTCCAACGGCTGTGTTTGACGAAGTCTAGTTGCGCTCTCAGGCTTGTACTTTCCATTGCTTAATCTTGTTGAAAGAATTCCATAATGTTCCGTTGAATGCTACCAAGACGATCAGAGATATAACTGAAAACGTGACCAGAGATTCCCCTCTCCGCCGATGATATCCGTCGATGCATAACAGTGCGATCGCGCTGCAATTAAACATTGCGAGGACCTGCGTCTTTGTAACCGCCGAGCGCAGCCCCCTAAAAACTGCGGTCGCGGCGATTCCGACACCGCTGAGTACCATTAGAATAACGCTGGCTTCCCCAAAGAGCTTCACGTAGGACGGGCCAGAAGCGGTTGCGTATCGGATGTCAAAGGAGATGAGAACGAAGAGCGACAAGAGCAGCACCCATCTATATTTCATAATATTCACCAACGATAAACAATTTCAGACTTACAGAAGCTTAATGCTTGAAATTAGATTTCGTCCAGAGGAAAGTTCGTACTAGGAGTTCCGTTACGTCGCCAAGTCCTGATAAACGGCGTTCACGGAAACTGGAAATCTGGCCCTTTCGACATCCCGAGAGCGCTCGACAGGATGTCCCAGAAGAAATCGCTATGATAATATTGCAAGAATAATAATCGAGGTTTCGAGCCGCACAAGCCCAAGCGGAAAGCGTTGCCTCGACGCACTTAACCGACACAGTCGTCTAATTCCTGATGTGTCGCGGGAGGCATCCGAAATGGCGAACGAGTGGCGCGTGAATAGTAGCTTTGAGGCTACTGAGCCAATTTCAGGTCTGAAACGACATATCCTGCCGGAACAAGTAGTAACTGCCGATTTGTTTCAACTCGGCCCAATCACCACGATTGAGGTGGATATGACCATGCTATTGGTCGATTCATCAATATTCCGGCGTTGCTGCGAGCCGATACAGCAGGGCAGTGCGAGTAGATCATTGCGCCTCTTCTAGCGGCTCTGCTGTTCACATTAAGATTGCTCAGATTATCTGACGCTTTGCACCCATGTCCCAAGTCCTGAAAAACGGGGTTACCGGAAACTGGCTCCCACATGAGGAGCAGAATTATTGAGACTTGACCGCTGCGATTCCGTCCGCGATGCGGGGCAAAAAGGTTTGGTCAATCAGGAATTGAAAGTGAAGCTCCGTGTCGGTGACGAAATCGGAGCCAGCATGTCCAGCTACCGTGATTTCGCCTCGCCCGTTACCAGTAAAAGCTAATGCGAAACGGCAATCGAAGGGTTTGAGTTCAGCCTTACCGCGAAGGTCGCTATAGAGTGTTCTAATTGCCTCGGCAAATCGGGCCAATTCGTCAGCATAAAACGCGACCTTGATCCCTCCTCGCCAAGGCCCACAGCTAATTTCGGCATGTGCATAGGTCCAATCCTTCGGCGCGAACCGCCAATTCTTCAGCGAGACGTGGTCACCGTCTTCTAGTCCGATCAGGACTTCCAATGCTTCGCGCAAGCCGCCCCCAGCGCGACAATCCTATCACGGGAGCCTAACAACGGATTCCGCCTGATAAACGGAATTATCGGAAGGTGGAAATTACGCCCATCGACCATACGAATCCACAACGGTAGCAGCTATCCAATCCATTATGACCTTGACGTTAATTCAGCAATAATATACCTCACTGACTAGATATGGTAAGTTACCCGTGTGTTCGAATCTTCAAAATTTAAGGTCGAGCGGGCCGAAAAGCACATCCTCGAACTCTATA
>Ga0210386_10003372_pt1 | contig 13414 bp, 10 predicted proteins | sample IncBWH32OmetaG_FD_160091 | JGI IMG/M metagenome (GOLD analysis project Ga0210386, IMG submission 160091) | Forest soil microbial communities from Barre Woods Harvard Forest LTER site, Petersham, Massachusetts, United States - Inc-BW-H-32-O ... | reverse complement strand
GCGTCCCGATACGTCCATTGGAAGGCCTCAGTCAGAGCCTGATGAAGGGAAACGACAGGAAGCGATTAATTTCCACTCATTCGTCGGATGGTCTCAAAGAACGCTCGTTTTCGGTCGGTGTCGATGGCCCAGCTGGTCGGCATGCTCTGGAAGCCCGCGCTGAATTCTCCGCCCTTCCGCCGGTAATCGAAGAAGCCCCAGCTCGTGCATCTGCTGATCGCGGCTAGCAAATGGTTATCCCCGGCGTCGAAATCGGTGTGGTCGTCCTCGTTGAAGACTATCGGTTGACCCGCATAGGCGGGCCTCGCGCGGCACCGGTCGACTAAGCCTCGGATCTCATCAGGCGGCGTAAAGTTGTTTCCGTGGAGGAGGATGAAGTCGGAAACGCCGATCACGGAATCCGGAGGCAAAGCCCAGAACCTGGTCCCGGCGAGAAGACGCCGGTGCGGGTTGCCGACGCGGCCGTCGGAGCGTTGCTGAACGCGCCGAATCAGTTCGTGCACGCGGCCCGAGAGCAGAATGTCGTGATGGTAGTATTGCCCGACACCCAAATCGGCGACATCCGCCTGATTATTGATCTCGATCAGAACATTCGCGTAGCCCTGGCCGACCAGCCAGTCGGTTATGGTGTCGCAAGCGCGGAGAATGGCGCTTTCGTCGGCTAAGATCTGATCCTGGCTGTAGTAAAAGAGGCGCAGGATCGACACCATGCCTAAGTCGTCCGCTTTGTCGAGCACGCGCGCCAACCGCGATAGATAATCTGCGCGGAGGCCGCCCGCCTCATCGAAGGCGGAATTGATCCAAGGCTGAGGCTTGCCCTCGCTATAGCCGTACGGGCTACCGCCTTGCAGATTACTAGTAAAGCCGAGCAATCCGTGCTTACGCCACGCGGGCATTGCCGCCACAAATTGTCGGCTGTTGCGCTCGGGGTCCCACGGTCCGTCCGGGTAGTCCCACAACGGACGGGTCTTCGGGTTGAGGTCGTCGAAAATCGCCTGCACCATGCGCGAATTAAGAAGGAGCCCTTCGATCCGTCGACCTTCGTGGACGCGCCCCTCATAGGTGCGGTGACCGTTGATCAGGAAATCCGAGCCGATGATCGAGGTTATCGTATGTCGGGTCGCAAGCATGTTGCGGGCACCGTCACGAGCTGGCCGAAGCTATGCGCCTAACGCTGTGATAGTGCAATATTATGGCGGCTGTCGAAAACGGCGGGGCCGAGATGGACTCGGATACCGAACATGCGATGGTGCGGCCGGCCTACGGCTTCGGCTGGCTCATCACGGTGCTCGGTGTCGGGCAAATCTTCGTAGCAGAAGCGAAGCCGCACCGCTTCACGGCCGAGCTTGCGCGCCACGCGATCCAGGGCTGTCGCCGTGTTCGCAATCCGGCCGTACTTCCGTACCTCGCCGCGGATGCCCTCCTCGGCTACCGCCACAACGATCCCCTCCTTGTGAACGTCGAGGCCGACATACGTGATACGATCCCCCACGACCCGTCTCCTATGCATGAGGCTCGGCACCGGCCAATCCGGCGCAACCCTCGCTACCTGCGTACTGCAAGACGGGTCGCCCCGCCCTCAGGTGGACACGTGGTCTAGCCGCCAGTGACGCGGCATGCGCTCGGCGATCATCTCGATAACGGCAGTCGCCGCCAATTCGGCGTTGCTTGCCTGAACCCGCCTGTTCCTTGTTTTCCTCGAAAATCTCGTAGATCCGAAGTTGGTGGATCATCGGAGCGCCTCGCCGAGAATTCGGACCTTCAGAAGTTTCGATAGACGCCCATTGCCCAGCCAAAGGCATAGAAGAAACTGGCAACGAAGATGCCCCATTGGCGATGACGGAAGGAGGTATAAAACCAAAAAGGCTGGATCGCCAAACCGAGGATGAAACCCCACCTACTTCCGCTGCCGAGCAAGATTGCTCCGACAGGTCCCATGAATATCGCGGATTGGGAAGCAAATTCCAGCCACGTTCCTCTCGCGGAAGGCTTTCGTTGATTCGACTGGGCGTCGTGTCTCACTCGCTACCTCGCTGATCGTATCAAACGGCGTGATGGCGCCGCGGATAGCCCGACAGGCAGGTGATCCCTCCGACCAACGCCATGGGCGTCATCGGGATAGCCGAGCAGCGATTTTCGAGGGTGTGACCCAGGTCACAGGGTGTGACCCAGGTCACAGGTCACTCGTAAGACCCAGTCGTGATAGCAAACGGTCCCGAATTTACTGCGCTCGCAGACCCGCAGAATGGCGGCGCTATGTAATCAATGAGCGCCGATTTTCGAGACGCCGAGGTGACCGACCGCGTTCGTCGGGTTCGACGCCCGTTCACCAGCTCATTCGGCACGGGCGATCAGTTGGAGAGATCGCAGCGCGGCCGCATCGCGAATGAAGATCGTCCCCTTATCAACGGTAATGATCCCGGCGCGCCGCCACGCTTGCAGCCTCCTGTTCACTTTTTCGCGTGACGCGCCAATAAGATTGCCGATTTCGCGCTGCGACAGGCCAAGAACAATGCGCGCGCTCGGCTGCGGGGCATCGTCGGCTTTTGCGAAGCGAAGCAGCGTCTTCGCGATGCGCGCCGCAACATCGAGAAACAGGACATCCTCAACCTGCTCGGAGGTCCGTCGCAACCGCTCGCACAGAACATTGAGCAGCTCGCGCATGAAGTCGGGCCGTTCGAGCAGCGGCAAAAACGAACGGCGCGCAATGACGAGCAATTCGCAATCGGTCATCGCCGTCGCGTCGGCTGTACGCTCCTTGCCGTCGAGTAGCGCGATCTCGCCGAAAATCTCTCCCTCGTTGATAATGTTGAGGATGACCTCCTTCCCATCTGAAGATGGAGCCCTGATCACGACCCGGCCCCGCAGCACCGCCATCATGCTGCTGCCGGGGTCGCCTTTGTAAAATATCTGAGCGTCGGCGGCGTAACGACGGATCACCACATGCTCGAACATCTTGTCTATTTCGTCATCGGGCAACCGCGCAAACAGCGCGCTGCGCCGAAGGATCCGCCGTCGTTCTGGTGTCGGCCCGACCAATCGACCACCTCTCGAAACGACTACCGCTGACGATCAAAGGCTGCAGAGTAGCATAACGCCAATAGAAACATCTTTCCTCGTGTCGATTCGCGATCCGACTGCAGCGCCAAACGACCCGGTAACATATCACATGGACGCCGTCACGCGCTGGAGCGGTGGTGAGCCCCGGCTGGCCGTGGCGAACACACAAAACTTAAATGGTTTCCATTCGCGTTCGCGGCGGATTTGCATGATCTCGCGTTAGCGGAGTACCGGCTGTTGTTTCAGAAGGCTTCAGCCGACATCCCTCGGCTTTCCCGGAAGCAGGTCTTTAAAGCGGTTTAACCCGTTTTCCGTCGCCCTTTTCTGGTTCATCGATCCTTCTCAAAAACGACCGTTTTTTGAATTATGAAACGGCGACGGCGGAAAGGGGCCCGAAGGCAGGCATAGCTTTTCAACCGCCGTGCCGCTCTGCGGCGAGTTCACTGACTGCAGCAATTTTATTACAAAGCTATGCTACCGGGTGTGCTTGATGACATGCCGATCGCTTCTCACCCAGGTTCAGGGCCGCCTGTTTCCGTCGGACTCAGGAAACTCGGAAGCTTAGCTTGGCGACTTTCTACGACGACGATCCGTCGGCCCCGTGACGCCCACCCAGAATGCGCCGCCACGTACGGTTCGCGACCTGAATCAGATATAAATCGGTGACCTGCTTCGGGGTCCGCAGGTTGCCCAGGCAAGTGAGATGGACCCCGAAAACGAGACAGTAGGTTAAGGTGGAGCCCTGCCCCTAGGAAGCGCCGATGGCGCGGGAGCAGGACATGAAGCAGACACGCAAGAAGCACGCGGCGGCGTTCAAAGCGAAGGTGACGCTGGCGACGATCAAAGGCGACCGGACGGTGGCCGAGCTGGCGAGCGTGTATGGGGTTCACCCGAACCAGATCTACGCCTGGAAGAAGCAGCTGCTGGACGGAGCGGCGAGCGTTTTCGAAGGCGGCGGCGCAGGGACACCGACACGGTATCTGGCGGACAGGTGTGGTTAACCTGATGCCGCCGTAATCCGAGCGGTCTTCTGCACGGTTGTTTGCTGGTTGCGCTTAGACACTTGCGTGTCAATTTGATGCCCTTTCCACGTCTCCAAATCGTCAAATCTTGATTGGTTTGACTTCAAAATTAAATCCCCGGTTTCTGTGGATAACCCAGTGGAAAACTTACCCCGCGCAGACCTAAGCATCAGCATACAACGTCTTCTTACCCTGCTGCCTAAAAATTAGGCATATAGATAACATATTGGTTTATAAAGTATTTTAGAGGTTGCGCAGGAGCCGATCACATGTTGCTGTGACGTTCACGAAACCTCCATAAAACAAGTGCATAACCGCTACCGGCCGTAAATCGAATGCACAGGGGCTCGCTACACGCGAGCAATCCCGGCGTCAAAAATCCCGCCTGCAACGATTGATGGCGGTCGGCGAGACGAACGATCGACGAACCGGCGAAACATGGGCCGACCGTAACCCGGTAGCGTCCAAATGGCGTCTGATGGCATCAGGGCGCTCGATCGCGCCGGCTACCTGCAACCCTTGCACGGCTCACCATCCTCGATTGGCTCGCGGGGCCGCCACCCGAGACCCCCGACCGATCGTGCCATCCGTGAACAACACGAGTGCTCGCACCGGGAATGAGCCGTGAGAGCGCGTCCCCAAGCCCGCCGAGGCCGATCGCCTTGCACCGTGACCCGAGGCGGCAGCGAGGGCGCTGCGCCAAGGCGAGCCCGAACTGATGCGGACGCGATTAGTCGGGGAGATCGTAACCGTCGGCGCAGTACCGTGCTTCGACGCGCGAGCGTGCCACGTCTGACCTTGCGTCGGGAGCTTGGCGCCAGCGGCCATCTTCCAGCCAGAAAAGCATATCTGAGACCGTCACGGCGACCGCGTGCGGCCAGCGGGCAACCGGGTAATCCTCGCGACCCTCGATCTCCAAATTGATGACGGGCTCACCGTCCGGCGCCACCGCTCGGATATTGGCCGGCCGGCCCCGAAGATCGTACCGTTCCACACGTTGTCCGCGAACGAGCGTCAGCCCGAGGGCGCCTTTCACCTGGCCCAGCGGTATCGACGCTATGCCGCGCCCAGGGTGCTCATGAACAAAGAGGATGTGGGGCATATCAATGTCTCCCTGTTCCAAAGCGCGCATGGAAACATGGTTGGCGTCAGAGACGCGCCCCGCGAGGCGGCGCGGCTCGCCGGCCGGATGCTCGACCGCGCCGGCACCGAGAGCTGGCAGGTTGGGCGCGGATCAGGCTGGCGATCGAGGCGCTACGGGCTCCGCGCCGGGCGAGCTGAACTGAGCCGCGACAAATAGGTCATAGCGTCATATCGCAAAGTACCGCCAGTAACACTACCGAGACGATCGCGATCGCGAACCAGACTGTGGCCGCGTCCATATTGGCCAGTAACGTTGCTCGACGACCTCGATTAGATAGCGAACACAGACCCTGCATATAAGAGCGGCCAACATTCATCTATTTACCAAACCCCTTGCGACGGCGATCCTGGTAAACGGGCCGAAAGCCCTGATGTTTTTCCGCCTCATCATTGACACAGACCCCTGACGCGGCCCGCGCGGGGACCGAGCCGCTGATTGCCGAAACGGCCGAACTAGGGGGTGGTATCACGAATGGCCAAAGGGAGGAGCGCCGAAGCCCATGTTCCGACAGTCTAAATGCGACAGGCCGTTCGTCCGAAAGCCCTTTACAAACTCCTCATGTGATCCGCGAGTATCTGGCCGCTCATGTCGAGGGCCGGCGCTCCCCTCGGTCAGGTTGCTCGGCCGCGAGCCAGTGCCCGCCACCCCGTCTCGGGTGCCGCGTGGCCCGCCAAGTTGCGCTCCGGTGTAGAATGTTGCCTTATTTTCGACACACTTGGCTTCAGGCTCATTATTAACTATGACGGTATGACGTATTTTCCGCTCACGGGTGCAACACGGCCCAAGCGGGTCAGTCGGCGGGCATCTTTTATCGCGATCGTCGGCTTATCGTTGGGCTTCTGGGCCGCCGTCTGGTTCGTGATAGGGTTCCTGCCGTGAGCCGGCCGGAAGCGCCGCCGAGCTGAGAAGCTCCAGAAGCAACCCAGCGCCGATTGCCATTCCAAACCAGAAAGCGGCGGCGCGGAGCATCTGCCTTTCCGTCCGATAATTCGACCCCTGCGCATAACCTCTTCCCCGGCGTACCACGATATTCTCGTGCGACACCGCGACGGACGGCCTATTCCGCGAGACGGATGTAAGACGCGTACCAGGCGGTGGCCCCGCTTGGTTCCCGTCACGACCACCGACGCTGTGAAAGCGCACTCGCCGCAGACCGACCGCCAGTCCGCGACGCTTCACGCTGCTCACGACTGAGCCCGGCCCCGACGTGGCGCCGATCCACGATCGGCAAATGGTTGTACTTGACCGTGCGGACTGGCTTGCTTGGCTTGATCTCACCCGGCCGGATGGGCGAGTTGCTGCGCCCGCTGCCGCCGGGTCGCTGGCGGTCGAACGGGTGCGGTGAAGCGGTAACCGCGCGTCCCAGTCCGGGACCGGCAGCTCCGCGCCGCAGCACCCGCTCGCCGGAGTGCTCAATAACCGCCCCCGTGCCATGTCATCGGCTCAGCCCAGTCGTCGCAGTGATAGCGACAGGGCTCGGAAAGCACCGCCGTCCGCCTGCCAAAAAACGAGGCGCGCGGCCTCTTTACCACTCGCCATTTGTGCGAAGCGCGCGATTTGGCTGTTTTGTGTCCGTCTGATCCCTTCACCGTTTGCGGCATCGAAGCCGCTGGCGTCGAAACTGGCTCGTCAGACTGCGCGACCGTTTCAGTGGCCGGCGGAATGGGGATGGCCGGCCGCATAGCGCCTGGCGCGGACGCCGCGGCGGACTATTACCCGGTATGGGCTGCCAGCGAGGCAGCAAGTACACCACACCCGCTGCCGCAAGCCCGATGAGCACAAGCCCAAGCGCCGTCCCGATCGGCGGCGCTAACCACCGCGCGCGTCGCGCGGAAGAGAGAAGCTGCGCAACTCGTTTGACGCTGAACATAAGGCGGCATATAGCGCGCGAGCGCCGCAGCCGTCAAAGCGCGGACCCCGAGGCGCCCTGCCTTCGATTTGACATGGCAAGGCGCGGCCCGCGACGAAGCGAGTTCGCGCGGCGTGCTTCGGTGGCCGCGGGCCTAGACCGCCAGCGGCGGGAGTATGGGATAGCGCGAGCCATGAGCCGCATGTCAACGGCGGAGTAAATTTCCCCAGTTTGGGCGAAGTAAATTTCCCCAGGTGTGCGGCAGCCGCGATCAGGCGACGGGAGGCTGGGCGGGCTGATATTTCGGCGGGCGGCCACGGCGGCGCGGCGGCGGGGTGAAGCCGGCCAGGTGCCCGAGGCGAAGATTTTCGGGGATCAGATCGGCGTGCTGGCGGAGCCGATAGCTCGCGCCTTCGATATGAATGACGACGGCGTGGTGGAGCAGCCGGTCGAGCAAGGCGGTAGCGACGACCGGATGGCCGAAGAGGTCGCCCCATTCGGCAAAGCCGCGGTTTGACGTCAGGATCATGGCGCCGCGTTGGTAGCGGGCGTTGACCAGCTGAAAGAACAGATTGCCGCCGCCGGGCACGACCGGCAGGTAGCCGATCTCGTCGACGATCAGCAGCTGCGGCCGGCACAGGAAACGCAGGCGCTCGCGCAAGCTGCCTTCTCGCTCGGCCTTGGCCAGCGAGGTGATCAGCTCGGCCAGGGTGCAGAAGTAGACGCCCCGCCCGGCCCTGACCGCTTCGACGCCGAGGGCGATCGCCCAGTGCGTCTTGCCGCAACCGGGCTGGCCGAGGAAGTGGACCACCTCGTGGCGATCGATGAACTCCAGCTGGGCCAGAGCACGGATCCGGTTTCGGTCGAGCGAGGGCTGGAAGGCGAAGTCGAAGCCGTCCAGGGTCTTGATGGTGACCAGGCGCCCCATCTTGAGCGCGGCCTTGACGCGGCGGGCTTCGCGCAAGGTGAGTTCCTCGCCGAGCAAGGCGTCAATCGCTTCCAATACGCCGATCTCGCCGCGCTCGAGCTGGCGCATCGTATGGTCGAGGACTTCCAGGGCCCGCGGCATTTTGAGCCCGACCAGGTGACGGCGCACCTGATCGACGGTGCTCGGTGCCGGCTCGGCGCCTCTCACGGCAGGCCTCCTTCGCCGGCGAGACGGCGCGCGACAGCATCGTAGAAGGCCAGCGAGCGAGGCACGACGATGGCCCCAGCCGGTGCGGTCGGAGGCGGCGCTATCTCGCGCGCCGTCGTGCTATTGTTCGGCGGCGGCGCCGTGCGATGGCCGCCAGCGATGCGACGCTGACCGCGGCCTTCCAGAACGGGATGGACAGCGATCAGCTTGTCGTCTTTCAGAATGCGGATCTCGCTGGCCAACGTATGCACCTCGACGACCCGGCGGCGGGTGCTGTCGGGGATCGAGTACAGATTGCCGCCAACCGACACCATGCCGTCGCGGGTGATCCGCCGGTCGAATGCCAAGACGACGGTGAACGGCATCGCCGGCAGCGCCTTCAGGTATGGCTTCTCCTCGGCGAAGTGCTCCAGCACGACGCGGCCGGTGGTGGCGTGCCGGCGCGGATTGGCGACAGTGTCGAGCCAACGCCGGAATTGGCCATTCAAATCATCGAGGTTGCGGAACGAGCCGCCGCGAAAGAAGTCTTCCCGGACGTAGCGGAAAGGGCGCTCGACCTTGCCCTTTGTCTTTGCCCTGTAGGGCGGGCACGCTTTCGGCAAAAATCGGTAGTGCGCGGCCAGGTCGAGCAGTTTGCGATTGTAGACAATGCCTTGGTCGTCGACCTCGCCCAGCACCGCGGTCTTCATGCGATCATAGAGGATCTCAGCCGGCGCGCCGCCGAGCGCCTCGAAGGCGCCGATATGGCAGCACAGAACGGTCTGCAGATCCTGGTGGGCGACAAACCGGCCCCACATCATGCGGTTGTGGCCGAGCACCATCGAGAACAGCCAGATGATCCGCTCGGCGTCGGGCTGGTCGGTGAAGACAGTTCGGAAGAAGGCAAAATCGACTTGCGCCTGCTTGCCGGGCGGGGTCTCAAAGCGGCGCTCGAACGCCTGCAGCGCCCTGGGCCGAATGGTGCGCAGGAAGTCTTTCACCGCGGTGTAGCCACCGGCATAGCCGAGCTCCCTGATCTCGCGCAGCAGCCGGCTGCCGGTCAGCTCGGGGAAGGCGGCGATCCGATCCCGCAGGGAAGCGGCGAACGGCGTCACTACCGCCGGCCGCGGCTCGCGCGGGCTGTAGGCCGGGGCCGCCAGGCCGCGCTCGATGTACTTGCGGACGGTCTTGCGATCACGTTCCAGCTGTCGCGCGATCGCCGAGACCGACAGCCCTTGCCGATGCAAATCCAAAATCATCACCAGCTCCCCCAATCGGATCACCGCCCGGCCCCTCCCGCAGATCAGGAGGGATCATTCGGGTCAGCGGCGATCGACGCGCCGCCGGGCCTCCCGGGGCGCGCCCCGGGAGACCCGGCGACACCTGGGGAATTTTCAAACGGCGCTTCTGGGGAGAATCACTCCGCCACCGACAGGCCAGCGCCTCGCTCCTCCTCAAACGGCTGGGTGCTATCCCCGCCAGAATGGTCTGGCGCTGGCCTTGCGCGAAATCGGCCGGATCGAGCGCACGCTGTTCATGCTCGACTGGCTCGAGCTGCCGGGGCTCCGGCGGCAGGCGACCGTCGAGCTCAACAAGGGCGAAGCGCGCAACGCCCTCGCCCGCGCCATCTGCTTTCACCGCCTCGGCCGATTGCGCGATCGGGCGGTCGAGGCGCGGCAATACCGTGCGAGCGGGCTTGCCCTCGTCACCGCCGCGATCGCGCTTTGGAACACCGTATATCTTGGCCGGGCGCTCGACGACCTGCGCTGCGGCGGCGAAATAATCCCGGACGTGCTGCTCGGCCACCTTGCCCCTATCGGCTGGCAGCACATCAACCTCACCGGCGATTATCTATGGGATGCCGACGGAAGCCTCGGTCCAGACGGCTTCCGCCGCCTGCGCAGTAACTCCCCAATTGCCGACCGCGCGGCGTGATGTTCCTGGTCCGTCCCGCTAAAGGTGAATCCAGCACCCGTTCTATGGTGTGACCCCAACCTGAACGCACGGGCGCTCAGCTCCAGGGCTCGGGTTTTCGGTGCCGATGCTGGTCGGCTGCCTTATCGGGGACGGCAGCTGGCGCATCGCGCTGTTTCTCGGCCCGAGACGAGGGGAAAGGCGATGGTGCCGGATCTGTCTTGTCCTGAGCCGCCTGCTGGCGTCCGCCGAGCACCGCGTTGCGGGGCAATTTGACAGCCACGTGGAATGGCTCACCTATTTTATTCGCGGCGGAGAATGGCAGCTTTCGGCGCGCAGCTGTCGAGCATCAGTCGAGGACAATCTTCGACTGATACCCGCCACTACCCGACTTAACCCAGCTCTGCAGACTGGACACCGTGCCGGTAAGAGGAGGCGATCCTGGCGTCGAGCCGCCGGGAGTTTCACGCGCAATGACGAACGCTTCTATTCGACCGGCAGGGTCGCGGCGATCAAGCGGAAGTTCTCGCCGCGGCTCTTCGCCTTGGCGTTCGCGACGGCGAGGATCGCCACCCCGATCGCCAGCACCACCGCGCCCTGGAACAGCGGCTGGAAGATCAGCGCCGTCTTCGGCAGGACGGCGAGCGAGACGATCAGCGGCACCGCGAGGATGATCGACACGATCGCCGTCGGCACGACGAGCTTCTGCTGCTTGACCCCCCTGCCCCACTCGGTCTTGCGGTACCCCTTGTGCCAGTGGAGATTGAGTGCGCCGACCGCCAGCGCCAGCCACATGCCGAGCACCGCGAGCGAGCGCACCGCGACGCCCATCGCCCAGCCGGCAAACACCGATTGCAGCAGGAACAGCGAGGCGAGGCCAGCGATCAGCAGCAGCGCCGCAAGCGGCACCTTGCGGCCCGAGGTCTCAGCGAAGACCGCCGGCAGCATCCGGTCCTGCGCCTGCGCGAAGCAGAAGCGCGACGCTACCATCAGCCCGGGCGCCAGCGTCTTGCCGACGATCAGCGCGACCAGCAGGTTCAGGACGACGGTCAGCCAGTTCGGCGCGACCAGCCCGATCAGCCCCGGCGCCGTCGCATAGCTCGTCTTGCCGGCCTTGATCAGCCCGACGACTGCCCACCACGGCGCGGCGTGGAACAGCGCGGCGGCGACCGCGGTGAACAGGACGAGCGCGACCAACCAGCCCCACATGATGCCGATCGGTACCTTTCTCTCGGCCTGCTGCACTTCGCCGCCGAGCGCCGGACCGGCACCGAGCCCGGCATAGGCGAAGACGAACAGCGAGGTCACCGATATGAAATGGAACAGGCTCGCTGGCGGGGCCGCCGTCGGCGGCGCTAGCGGCACCTTCGCCACCTGGCTTGCGGCCGCCACGAAGGTCACCGGCGGGGTCAGGAAGCCGTAGGCGGTGATCAACAGCGCCACTGCGACGATGACGAACATCAGGATCGTAACGAAGATCCCGTAATGGCGGATGCCGGCGGCGTTGATCCAGAAGGTCAGCCAGATCGCCGCCAGCCCGCACAGCAGATGCCCGGTGTGCGACAGCAGGAAATGGCCGAGCGCCGGGCTGATCGGCAGCATCGCTTGGCCGAGGAAGGTGCCGAAGGCATAGCCAAGAAAGCCCAACCCGGCGGGTCCCGTCGCCCAGTAGGTGAAGGTGATCAGAAACCCCGCCGGCAGGCCGACGCTGCGTGCCAGCCAGACATGCTTCGAGCCAGCGCGCGGCATGACCCGCGAGAAGGCAGCGAACAGATAAGCCTTGGGCAGCATCGCGATGCCGCACACAAACATCGCCAGCGGCACGAGCCCCTTCACGTCGGGATAAACGGACAGGCTCTGCACCGAGACGTAGTTGATGCCGGAGCCGTATTCGGCCGATACCGCGGAAGCGGTGATCGCCAATATACCCAGCGTCTTGGCGAGTTTGAAAGCGGGCGCCGGCGCGGCCGCGAGGCTGGTTTCGGTCATCGTTCCTCCCTCGTCATCGTTCCACTGCGAATCTTGCGCCTTTATTCAAGAGTCCCAAGTACGGCCTCCCTGATGATCAGGCCCACCACTTGGTTTACTCGTCGCCCGGCAGCACCTGGCGAGACCGCACGCTTCTAACTCGGCATCCTGGCGCCACACGCCGCCTTTAACTGCCGCCACATTAGCTCTCGCCTGGATTAGGGGCCACTGGCCTGACAGCGGCCGCGACGGAGGGTGCCAAATTGGTCTGTAGGGTGATGTAAACTCTCGCAGCAAACGGCAGCTAAGGACATGAGGACGCGCTCCTGCGGCCGAGGCCGAGCGTCCGCTATAGGTTCAGTCAAAGGACCTTCGCGGGGACGCAGGGCAAAGAGCGAGACGCCCCCGCGATTTCACCTAGAGCCTCATTCCGCAGCCGGATCGGATGCCTCACGCCCGAGATGGCGCTGCACTTCGCGCGTAAGAACCGGGCCTCCTATCCCTGCCGAGCCCGATCGCAATAATCGTCGACCGTCCCGTCTGCGATGAAGCTTGAAAGGTCCGAAAACTCCATTCCGGCGAGGGCTTGTTCGATCGACATATCTGAAGCGCATGCACGACGAAAACGTGGTGCATGTGGAACTGGCTATCTCGCCCCAGGGCTTCAGAAGGCGCGGGTTAGAGATCAAGCCTTGCATTGAGGCCCTGGCGAACGCATTCCGAGAGACTCTCGATAATTTCGGAATGACGGGCGGCATTATCGCGGGCTGCAGGCGCGATCTCCCGCCGGACGAGGCGATGGAGATGCTGAACGAACTACGAGCCTGCGGCGACGACATCCTGGCCGTCGGCCTGCACGGCGCCGAGTGGCAAAACGAGCCGAGGTTAGGGACCGCTTTGGGTCGACTTCTGCCGGCTCCTGGCGGCCAAACGAACGACACCCTTCGGCGCTCAGTTGCCAGTGATCCGTCATCTGACGAATGCGAAAGATTGCCCCCTTTCCGGCCATTCTCCCGCGCTGCCCCAAACAGCCCAAGGGGGTGGTTTTCTGCCGCTTCCGTTTGGTCCGGCTGGTGATGCCCAAGCTGTGGCGTGGCCCCGTGTGGTGGATCTTCTACGGTTGACTCTGGATAAGTTGGCTATATCAGAGTGTTAGAGGGCATGGCTCGGGGGTTGGCACTACGGCGGCGGGTTCTGCGGCGAGTTTTCGGGCGTTGTAGTGGGGTAGGCGGCGGCTGGGCGCAGCGGATCAGGGGCGGCAGGGCGACGCCGAGGGTCCGGAGCACGATGCCAGCGCAGCCGGGGGCGGTGTTGCGCAGGATGTAGCGCTTGGCGTCCTGTTC
>Ga0210386_10003371_pt1 | contig 13418 bp, 9 predicted proteins | sample IncBWH32OmetaG_FD_160091 | JGI IMG/M metagenome (GOLD analysis project Ga0210386, IMG submission 160091) | Forest soil microbial communities from Barre Woods Harvard Forest LTER site, Petersham, Massachusetts, United States - Inc-BW-H-32-O ... | reverse complement strand
TATTGCAACAAGAAGATATCCAACAACCAGAAGTACAATACGACGGTTCTGCGCAAACGCAACCAACAAAACAATTTCAACAGCGCCAACAACCTGTTTTCAATATTGAATTTGACGGTATTATTTTAGGCGAAGGTGTGTTGGAAATGATGCCTGATGGATATGGATTCTTAAGAAGTAGTGATTACAACTACCTTTCTTCTCCTGATGATATTTATGTATCACCCTCTCAGATAAAATTATTCGGATTAAAAACAGGTGATACTGTTTATGGATCTGTTCGTCCACCAAAAGAAGGCGAAAAATATTTTGCTTTATTAAAAGTAGAAACGATCAATGGTAAATCTCCGGATGAAGTTAGAGATAGGGTACCATTCGATTATTTAACACCTTTATTTCCTTTCGAAAAATTAAATCTTACCACTAAGGCTGATAATTATAGCACAAGGATCATCGATTTATTTACACCAATTGGTAAAGGACAGCGTGGATTGATCGTTGCCCAGCCAAAAACGGGTAAAACAATGTTACTGAAAGAAGTAGCAAATGCTATTGCTGAAAATCATCCTGAATGTTATTTAATGATCGTGTTGGTTGATGAAAGACCGGAAGAGGTAACAGATATGGAACGTAGTGTGAGAGCGGAAGTTATCGCATCTACTTTTGATGAACCGGCAGAAAAACATGTAAAAGTTAGCACCATCGCTTTACAAAAAGCAAAACGTTTGGTTGAATGCGGACATGATGTGGTTATCTTATTAGATAGTATTACTCGTTTAGCAAGGGCACATAATACGGTGGCCCCTTCATCTGGTAAAGTATTATCGGGTGGTGTTGAAGCAAATGCGATGCAAAAGCCAAAACAATTTTTTGGTGCGGCACGTAAAATTGAAAACGGCGGTTCTTTAACGATATTAGCTACAGCGTTAGTAGACACCGGTAGTAAAATGGATGAGGTTATTTTTGAAGAATTTAAAGGAACAGGTAATATGGAACTTCAATTAGATAGAAGATTATCTAACAGAAGAATATTCCCTGCGATCGATATCGTATCATCATCTACTCGTAGAGATGATCTTTTATTAGATAAAGATACTTTCCAAAGAATGTGGATTTTGCGTAAACACATGGCAGATATGAATCCTGAAGAAGCTTTGAATACATTGCTTAAGAATATGAAGGGTACAAAAGACAATGTCGAATTTTTAACTTCTATGAATGGCTAGTTTTAATTAAACTAACTACAATATCACTGTTTATGAAGAAGATTATTTTCGTATTTTTTCTATTGATATCATTATTGCCTGTAAAACTTTTAGCACAGCAAAATGATGATCTAACGGGTCTTTGGAAGGGAATATTATATAATGATACTACAAAAAAAACGCTTCATTACGAACTAGCTATAAGTAAAGAAAAAGGTGATCTGGTTGGTTATTCATACACAGAATTTGATTTCGACGGAAAGATAGGTATTGGCGTAAAGAAGGTTAAAATAAAAATGAAAGACGGAAAGGTCTTCATAGAAGATGTTGAATTAATTGATAATAGTTATCCGGTTAACCCTCCTAAAAATATACATCAATATAGCGTGCTTACTTTACAAAATACAGATACTGTAAGAACTTTATCGGGTACATGGAACACAAACGTTACAAAATTTTATCGCCCTGTAACCGGAACTCTAAGCGTTCAGCGTAAGAGCGATTACATACCAACTTACATTACAGAAAAATTAGATGAAGTAAGGGTAATTAACCAGGTAAGATTTGACGAGGCGCATAATAAGATCGATGGTAATATTGTAGTGAAGGCAGGTCCATCAAATAAATCTGAAGACAGTGTAAAGGCTAACCAACAAGCACAAGCTATTGCCGATCAAAAGGCAAAGGATGATCTGGCTAAAGCTAAACAAGCGCAAAAAGCTGCAGAGCAAAAGCAAAAAGACGATCTGGCGAAAGCTAAGCAAGACCAAAAGGTTGCTGATCAAAATGCGGCAGCAATGGCAGCCGCTAATTTAGAAAAACAAAAAGCTGCTCCTGCTCCGGAAATGCCACCAGCCGCAGATGTTACTAAAAGAAAAATGGATTATGATAATATTCAAAAAGTATATTATAAATCTGATAGTTTGATCGTATCGCTATATGATAATGGTATAGTTGATGGTGATATTGTTAGTGTTGTAATGAACGGACAATTACTTTTTTCGAAACAGATGTTAACGCTAAAAGCGAATAGCAAAACTATCCATATCACAAAAGATACGCCTGACTCTTTATTATTGATATTATATGCAGAAAACCTGGGTAGCATACCGCCTAATACAGGTCTATTAACGATTCACGATGGAGAATCGGTGTATGAAGAATTCTTTAGTGCAGATCTTAGCACCAATGCTGGTATTATGCTGATAAGAAAAAAGGATGAGCCAGTTACACAATAGCGTCAATATTTTTCGTGAGCTGTTTATCTTTCTCTGTTACAACATCTCCTGCATCATGTGTAGATAACCAGATTTCTACAGTATTCCATGTATTCGTCCATGTTGGGTGATGATCCATTTTTTCAGCAGCAAGCGCCACTCTTGTCATAAAAGCAAAAGCTTCAGAGAAATCTTTAAAAGTAAATTTCTTATAGAGTTTATTATTTTCTTCTTTCCACATAGTTTTTATTTTTATTAGCCAAACATTATGCCACTATTCAACTTCAGTGGCGTCGCACATTTCAACAGTATATCGTTTTTCATCCTCCTCAACTCATTGCTTTTCTATTGTATTCTTGCCTAAAGCCCCCTTCAGGGGGTTGGGGGTTATTCCACCGCATTATTAAAAAAGTCGATCAATGGTTTCATTGCTTCAAATGTTTTTATAATTTCTTTCGATATATTTTTTTCTTGCAACATTGCATCTGTAAAAGGCGCGCTTACAAAAAAGCTTTTCATTTTTAGGTAATGAATCGCCGGATTGATTTCGTCATAACCTTTTGGTGGTCTTGATAGCATATCAATCATCTCTAATCCTTTTGGAAAGTATTTTCTAAATGTTTTATTTTCTGTGATCTTTTTAAACTCGTCGAAACTATAATCTATCTCTTGTCTTATTTTAGCAAGAGTTGGAGCTTGTGGCATATAAATTCCGCCACCAGCAAAACTAGCACCGGGCTCAAAATGAAAATAATATCCTGCTTCATCTGCTTTTTTACCAGCTCTCGAGAAAGATGCGCCCATATTGCTTTTATAAGGACTCTTATCTTTACTGAACCGAACATCACGATTAATACGAAACATACAGTCTTTGGCTTTTAATTCGCCAATAGGAGCATCAAATTTGGTAATGCCTGCAATTAGCTGATCAACGAAAGCTGTAAAATCTGTTTTTGCTGCTTCGTACGATTTTCTGTTTTCTTCAAACCATGGTCTGTTGTTATTTTTTTTAAGTTGTTGTAGAAATTTTATCGTAGTTGATTGTAGCATTGGAATAATTCTTTTTATTAAGTTAGGCAATTTCACACAAAGGCTCAACTTATTTTACTTATTGATCTTTGCACCTTTGTCTGAAAAAATAAATAATAAAAAAGAGGTATTGAAAATATCAATACCTCGTAAATAATTTTAAGGAGATCAGCAAAGAACCTATTTTACTTTGCTCCAGTTCTCGCCACTTTTAATTCTATATAAAGTCATTTCACTCACCTTATATTTAACGGCCAGTTGTTTATAGGTAAGTTTACGTTTAGGATTGTTGATCGTTTCTTTGATAGCTTTTACCTGAGTGGCATTGAGTTTAAGGCCTTCTGTTTTATTCGCCTGTCTTTTTTTGTAAGCTATTTTCTCAGGACTTTTTTGTTGATGAACGCCTACTTCTTCCAGCGTGGCCCATTTAAGGTTTTTATAATTGTTATCTGCTTTTTTGTAATTAAGATGGATAACGTATTTGTATTTAGGAGAAGCTTTTTTGCAAAATAATTTAGCCACTTCTCTATGTAAATAAATAGTACCATTACCATTTTCTACATGAAGATTAAGTGTGCGATAGCCGGAAGTTAACGAGCCACTCAATAGTTTACCATCTTCCATTAAATCTTCTGAATAACTGGCAGCACGGCCTGATGTTGAAACCGCATATTTTTTACGAAGATTTTTATAACCACTGAATTGTAATTGTTTCCAGGTTTCACCTGCAATTTTCTTTATCATAATAGCAGCAATTTAATTTGATAGTAAGCAATAGGGGGCATTTTTACAAAGCTGTAAAAATCCTTTCGCTATAAATATAAAATAAAATTTGTTAAACAGGGAGCATTTTTATAAAATCTTCCTCGTTTATGATCCTTATAGTGGGGATTTTACGGGCTTTTTCCAGTTTACTACCTGCATCTGCACCTACAATCAGGTAATTTAGTTTGCTGCTAACTCCGCTGGCTACCTTGCCGCCATTCTTTTCTACCATTTCTTCTGCATCGCTGCGTTTAAGCTGTACCATCGTTCCGGTGAAGAGAAAAGTCTGTCCGGCAAAGTTATCATTCTCAACCAGTTGCTTTTTTTCATTCTTTAACTGAACGCCTAATTTCTCCAATTTCTCTAGCATGTGAATATTATCATCAATATGGAAGAAACGATAAATGCTGGCGGCAACTTTAATACCTACTTCATCAAAAGATTGCAATTGCTCTTCAGAAAAATTTCTAAAATCTAATAAATGATCAACGGAATGTACCAATGTTTTAGCGGTTGTTTCACCGACATATCGAATGCCTAAACCAAACAACAAACGATGTAAAGGTTGTTGTTTAGAATTTTCAATGGCGGCCTTTAAATTATCAATTGATTTTTTCCCGAAGCCTTCCAGTTTTGAAATGCTGTCAAAATCCAATTCATAAACTCCCGGAATATCTTTCAACAGATCCATTTCATAAAACTTGCGTACGTTGGCGTCACCAAAACTTTTAATATCCATTGCATCCTTACTCACAAAGTGAATAATGCGTTCTACAACCTGCGCGGCACAATTAATATTGATACAGCGCCAAACAGCTTCACCTTCAGGCTTGAACAATTCATCATTGCAAACAGGACATTTTTTTGGAAAGACAATTTGTTCTTCTTTACCAGTTCGCAATTCAGCCAATGGTTTTACTATATATGGAATAACATCTCCGGCTCTTTCTACTAAAACGGTGTCGCCTATACGAAGATCCTTTTCTCTCACCACATCTTCATTAAACAATGAGATGGAAGAAATGGTAACACCGCCAACGAGGATAGGATCAATCTTCGCAACAGGTGTAATACTACCGGTGCGGCCTACCTGAAATTCTACTTTGCATAAAATGCTGGTGCCTTGTCTTGCTTTAAATTTAAAAGCGATCGCCCAACGTGGATGATGTGTTGTTTGACTCATCTTGTCCTGCAGAGCAAGTTCGTTCACTTTTATCACCATACCATCTATTTCGTATGGTAGCGTATCTCTTCCGGCTTCAAAATCAAGACAATAATCAATTACTTTTTGAATGCCTTTAAATACCTTCTTTTCTTTTTTCGGACTTCTAAAACCAAGGTCCCAAAGCATCTCCAACATTGCCGAATGAGATTGTGGCTTTTGGTGGTCGGTCGTCAGTCGTTGATCATCCACACTATAACTTACATTATACAAAAAGGCTTCCAAATTTCGTTTAGCAACATCTTTCGGATCTTTCATTCTCAATGATCCCGAAGCGGCGTTGCGTGCATTTGCCAGCGGCGGTAAATTTTGCTCAGCTAACTGATCATTGTAGTTTTTAAAACTATTTTTATTCATTAATACTTCACCACGTATTTCTATTTGTTGAATACCATAAGCAGAAAACTTTGCAGAAAGCGGAACGGATCTTATTTGTTTAATATTATTAGTAATCTCTTCACCTTCAACACCATCACCACGTGTAGCAGCTCTTACCAATTGATCATTTTCATAAATGAGAGAAATACTGGCGCCATCAAATTTTGGTTCTACACAATACTCTACTTCTTCAAGCTTGGTTAATTCTTTTGCTTTTCTGTCCCAATCCAGTAAGTCTTCAGCGTTATAACTGTTTTCTAAACTTAGCATCGGTACTAAGTGTTGCACCGTAACAAACGAAGTATTTAAGCTACTACCAACTCTTTGTGTTGGAGAATCTTTTGTTATGAGAGATAGGTTCTCTTTTTCAATCTTTTCTAATTGTTTGTATAAAGTATCGTATTCGAAATCACTGATCAGAGGATCGTTCTGCACATAATATCTGTTCTCATGAAACCATAATACTTTTCGTAAATCACCAATCACATCAATGGTCAGTAGTCGCTGGTCAGTGGTCTTTAACAACAAAGTTGTTAAAGCTTGTAATTCTTTTATTTGTGGTTGCGTATACATAGTAATGAGACAAAGTTAAAAGGATAAAGCTAATTTTTCAGTATATTTGAAAAGAGCTTTTTCACCCGTTCTAAAATGTTAAAGAACTGCTATTATCCAATAATATAGCAAACCTTTTGAGTCGTAATTACGTTCATAATACGATGAAAAGATTACTACTGTTTTCGACATTATTACTGATGATAATATCAAGCGCTTGTAATTTTTCCGATAAAAATAAAAATGACAATATGAGTACAGATAAAAAAGATAATCCATTCTATTCAAATACAGATACAAATAAGGTTACGCTTGATAATGGAGAATTAAAGAAAATATTGCCAGCAGATGTTTATAATGTAGCACGCGAAAAGGGTACAGAAAGGCCGTTTACTGGTAAATATTGGGATAGTAAAGAAGGTGGCACTTACTATTGTGCGGTGTGTGGTAATCCATTATTTAATAGCAATGGAAAATTTGAGAGCAGTTGCGGTTGGCCAAGCTTTTTCGAACCAATATCAAAAGGAAGCATTATTTATGCACCTGATAATACTTACGGAATGCATCGTACAGAAGTAATGTGCGGAAGGTGTCACTCGCATTTAGGCCACGTATTTGAAGATGGTCCGCCACCAACACATTTAAGATATTGCATTAATTCGGTGATATTAGATTTTAAAAAAGCGCAAGATGCGGAAGCAAAATTCAATAAGGATTCAGCAACAAATAAATAATACCCCGAACTATATTGCGATATGAAAAAATGGCTCATCCTTAAGTGGTTGGGTCATTTTAATTATATACCTTTTGAAAATGTAATTTAGCAGGGAAATAGATTTGACAACTTTTTAAAAGTTGTCAAATCTTACAATTAAAAATATTGGACACACATCAAATCTTAAAACAATACTGGGGCTACGATTCTTTTCGTCCGTTGCAGGAAGACATCATTAATGCAATTCTGGAAGGAAAAGATACGCTGGCGTTATTGCCGACTGGCGGCGGTAAATCTATTTGTTTCCAGGTTCCTGCAATGACTAAGGATGGTTTGTGTTTAGTGATCAGCCCGCTGATTGCGTTGATGAAAGATCAGGTGGAGAATTTAGAGAAGAAAGGAATACCCGCTGTGTCTATTTATTCGGGTATGAGTTTTTCTGAAGTTAAAAAAACATTACAAAACGTAATTCATGGTCATTATAAATTTCTCTATGTTTCACCGGAAAGGTTAGAGACCAGTTTGTTTTTGGAACATCTGGCTTCAATGAATATTAATTTAATTGCTGTTGATGAGGCGCACTGTATTTCTCAATGGGGTTACGATTTTCGGCCGCCGTATACACGCATTGCATCTTTGCGTGAGCGTATGCCTAAAGTTCCTGTGCTTGCATTAACAGCTTCTGCAACAAAAGAAGTGCAGGATGATATTTGTGAAAAACTTGCTTTCAAGAAAGACCCTCAGCGTTTTCAGCAATCTTTTGAGCGGGCAAATCTTTCTTACAGTGTTTTTAATGCAGCATCTAAACAAAATAAATTGTTAGAGATACTGACCAATGTAAAAGGCAGTGCAATTGTATATTGCAAGAGCCGCAAGCATGCAAAAGATATTTCTGATCTGTTAATGATGAATGGCATCAGCGCCAATCATTATCACGCAGGTTTAAATAGCGAAGAAAGAAATAAAAGACAGGAAAGCTGGATCAATAATACAACACGTGTAATGGCCTGCACCAATGCATTTGGTATGGGTATAGATAAACCGGATGTAAGAGTAGTTGTGCATTATGATGTACCGGATTGTTTAGAAAATTATTACCAGGAAGCAGGCAGGGCAGGACGCGATGGTAAAAAAGCCTATGCGGTTTTATTGTACAGTGATAAAGAAGTAGAAGACCTGAAATTACAAAGCGATATTCGTTTTCCTAAAGAAGCAGAAATAAAAAACGTGTACACTGCTTTTATGAATTACTTACAAATAGCAGCCGGTGGCGGCGAATGGACGAATTACGATTTTGATATTGCAGAATTTACAGCTGCCTTTAAAATAAATATCCTAACAGCTACTTATGCTATCAAAGCGATGGAGCAGGAAGATATTATTAGTTACAATGAAGTTTTTTTTAAACCATCCACACTAACGTTTACGGCTACAAGAGAACAACTGGAAGAATTTGAAAAACGATCACCGCAATATGAACCATTAATAAAAGGTTTATTACGTTCGTATGAAGGCATATTCGATTTCCCGACAACTATCTACGAATCAAGGTTAGCAAAATTCATTCATAAAAAACAGGATGAAGTAACACATCAATTAATTGAGTTAAAACAGCAAGGGATTATCGATTATGCTCCGCAGAAAGAAAAACCTCAAATGACATTGTTGCAAAACAGAATGTACAATGACAGTTTTAAGATCAACTTGGAGAATTTTATAAAACGAAAAGAAAAATTTGAAATAAGAGTAGGAGCGATCGTTCAGTATATTCAAGAAACAAATGCTTGCAGAAGTATGGTTATTGCCGATTACTTCAATGCCCCAATCAGCAAGCGTTGTGGCATTTGTGATAATTGTATCAAAGAAAAAAATCTCAATATAAGCAAAGAAGAATTTGATAGTATTGCTGATGAAATTTTTAAAAGTATAAAAGGAAAATCAGTCTCGATCAAAGATTTACTGTTATTGATGAAAGGGGTGAGTAAGGATAAACTGTGGAAAGTGATTGATTATTTACAATCGGAACAACAAGTTATAGTTACAAAAGAGGGAAGTATTTCAAAGTACAACTATCAATAAAAATAATGTTCAATTTTCAATTTTGAAAGCGTCTTTCCATTGAACATTGTTCGTTGAAAATTGAACATTGAAAATTTGTATTTAATTTATTCTGTATCGTACCGATCAACTCTCTCAATTCCAGAAAGCGCCATCAAACGTTTACACAGTTCATCCAGCTCTTCTTTATCGTGTACAAATATTTTTAAATTACCTCGGAAAATTCCATCAACTGCTTCAATCGTCATCGCAGAAATATTGAATTTCATTTCGCCGCTGATAAGATTGGTTATTTTATGTATCACACCAACATCATCCAAACCAATAATTTTTAAACCAGTGAGGAATGATATTTCTTTATTTTTAGCCCACTTCGTTTTTACAACTCTGTGTCCGTAGTTTGATAATAATCTTGCAGCATTCGGACAATTAGTTCTGTGTATTTTCAATCCTTCACCCGTTGTTACAAAACCAAATACATCATCACCGGGAATTGGCTTACAACAGTTGGCCAGAGTGTACATTATCTTATCGCTACTTTCACCAAAAATAATTAGTTCCGCATCTTTTTTATTGTATGTTCTTGCAGTAACATCGGCCGTTACTGTTTCTTCAACAACTTCCTTAACAGCAGGTTTTGGGAAAAATAAACGATCTCCTGATGCAGTAAAGTCTTTTAATTCTTTAAGATCGATTTTTTTAATGGCGATATCATACAACAAGTCAAGCGTAGAATTAAGCTTATAAAAAGAAGCTAGCTCTTCTAAATTATGTTGTGTTATTTTTCCATTAATATGATCCAGCTTTTTTTGAAGAATATGTTTGCCATCTTCGGCTACTTTTCTTTTTTCTTCTTTAAGGGTGTCTTTTATTTTTTGTTTAGCCTTGCTGGTGACAACTTGGTTCAACCATTCCTGGCTGGGCTTTTGTTTAGCACTTGTAATAATTTCTATTTGATCTCCACTGCGTAGTTTGTGGCCGATAGGCACTAATTTATGATTCACTTTTGCACCTATACAGCGACTACCTACAGCACTATGTACCATAAATGCAAAGTCTAAAGCAGTAGCACCAATCGGCAACATTTTTACATCACCCTTTGGCGTGTACACATAAATTTCTTCTGCAAGGAAAGATGTTTTAAAATCTTGTAAAAAATCTAATGAGTTGCCTTCCTGGTTAGAAATAGCTTCTCTGATCTGCTGAAACCATTTGTCGAAGCGACTTTCATCAGTAGCTCCTTCTTTATATTTCCAGTGTGCTGCTAAACCCTTTTCAGCAATTTCATTCATACGTTTGGTACGTATTTGTACTTCTACCCATTTACCTTGTGGTCCCATAACGGTAGTGTGTAACGCTTCGTAACCATTGCTTTTGGGATTGCTTAACCAGTCTCTCAGCCTTTCTGGTGAAGGATTGTATTCGTCCGTGATCATGCTGTACACTTTCCAGCAATCTTCCTTTTCTTTTTCCGCAGGAGAATCGACAATGATACGTATCGCAAACAGGTCATACACTTCTTCAAAAGGAACGCCTTTCTTATTTATTTTGTTAGAGATGGAATGGATACTTTTCGGACGTCCCTGTATCTCGAATGTAAAACCTGCTTTCTCTAATTTTTCTTTCAGAGGTCTGATGAAATCGTTGATGTAACGTGTACGCTCGCGTTTGGTATCATTTAATTTTTTTGCAATAGCGCGGTAAGTCTCAGGCTCCAGGTATTTCATGGAAAGATCTTCCATTTCTGTTTTGATGGCGTATAAACCCATCCTGTGCGCGAGTGGCGCATAAACGTAGATTGTTTCGCTGGCTATCTTTAATTGTTTCTCACGCTTCATGCTGTCCATCGTACGCATGTTGTGTAAACGATCGGCCAGCTTTATTAATATTACTCTTGGGTCATCAGTTAACGTTAATAATATCTTCTTGAAATTTTCCGCTTGCTGCGTAGTATTATTATCTATAACATGGCTGATCTTGGTTAGCCCGTCTATAATTTTTGCTATTTCAACACCAAATTCAAGCTGAATATCTTCCAGTGTTACATCTGTATCTTCAACAGTATCATGCAATAAGGCACAAATAGTACTACGTACACCAAGCCCGATCTCTTCCACGCAAATTTTTGCAACGGCCACAGGATGCAAAATATAAGGTTCGCCACTTTTGCGGCGCATGGTTTTATGGGCCTCGGCCGCTATTTCAAAAGCTGTTCGTATAAGCTCCTTATCACCTTGTTTTAGCTTGGGTTTCAACTCTTTCAGTAGTCCACGGTACTGCCTGAGGATCTCTTTTTTCTCTTCTTCCTCGCTGAGATTGTATTTAATCGTTTTATCTATTACTGCTTCCATGTGTGTATACGAATTTACTTAAAAATAAGTGAGCAGAAAAGTAAAATTATATTTTATGAGTTTACTTTTTCTTCCAAAATGCCTTACTTTTGCAACCCATTTGCTAAGTATCTATCAAGTACACTTAACTAAATGACCGGATGTGGCGAAATTGGCAGACGCACTAGACTTAGGATCTAGCGAAGCAATTCATGTAGGTTCGACCCCTATCATCCGGACGAAATAACCCCTCCAAACCTCCCCTGAAGGGGAGGCTTTTTTAAAATTTAAGGGCTATGCCCATGCGCTAAAAGTTCAATTATGGCAACAGTTACAAGAGAAAACATCGGTTTATTGAATGATAAATTAACCGTAAAAGTGAGCAAGGACGATTACCTTCCTGTATTTGAGAAGACTTTGAAGAATTACAGCAAGACTGTAAATGTTCCCGGTTTTAGAAAAGGAATGGTGCCAGCCGGTATGATCAAAAAAATGTACGGTCCTTCTATTTTTACTGACGAGATCCTTAAAACAGTAGAAAAAGAATTATATAGTTACTTAGGTAACGAAAAACCTGACATTTTTGCTCAGCCTTTAGCGCTGGATGCTGACATCCGTGCAATGGATGTAAATAACCCAGCTGATTACGAATTTGGCTTTGAAATTGGCCTAAAACCGAATTTTGAAGTAGCTGCACTTGATAAAGCAAAACTGGTTAATCATATCGTGAAAGTTACACCGGAAATGGTGCAGGATGAGATCAGCAAAATGCAGGTAAGAGGTAGCAAAACTAAATTGGAAGAAGGCGTTGAAGCTACTGAAGCAAACGTAGAAAAAAGAGAATTGAACGAAGAATTTTTTAATGAAGTCTTCCCTGGACAAGCAATTGCAACAGAAGATGAATTCAGAACTAAATTAAGAGAAGAAATACAGAGCCATTGGGATGCACAAAGCAAAAACCAATTGCACGATCAAATCTATCATTATTTGATAGATGAAACTAAAATTCAATTTCCTGAATCATTCTTGAAACGCTGGTTACAAAACGGTGGCGAAAAACCAAAGACTGCAGAAGAAGCAGAAGCGGAATTTCCAATTTTCAGCAACCAGTTAAAATGGACATTGATCAGCGATAAATTAGTTAAGTCAAACAATCTTCAGGTTGATCAGCAAGAACTAAGAGATAATATGAAAAACGAGGTAATGCGTTACTTCGGCAACATGAGTTTGGGTGAAGATGTTAGCTGGTTAGATAGCTACATCGACAGAATGATGAAAGACGAAAAACAAGTTGAAAGCAGCTACCATCGCTTATTAACTGAAAAACTATTTAACTGGGCTCAGGAAAATGCTAAGTCTACAGTTAAAGAAGTTACAGGAGAAGAATTGACTGCAATGCAGCACAATCACCAACATTAATACAATAGCCTAACTAATAATAAAAAGCCGAAACATAAAAGTTTCGGCTTTTTTGTTTGTCTGAACGTGGATTTGGGAGGATTAGATGGATTAGGAGATCTTTAAATTCATTGCATCTTTTCTAAATCCCTTCAGTTTTTATCCATGTTTAGAATGATTGAAAAAATAAAATATCCCATAATAGCAAACTTTACAATCCATCCAATCCTACCAAATCCACGTTCAGACAAAAAACTTTCCGCCTTTTTGTCGCATTTTTTTTATAGCACAATATTTGGGTTTGTCAATCGACTATATTTGTTACCATAAATTTATATAAGATGAACTTTGGACAAGAATTTGAAAAATACGCTGTAAAGCACAGAGGGATCAGCAGTAATACATTAGATAGTTATATCAAACACAATGTAACCAATCTTACACCAAACATCATTGAAGAAAGACCGATGAACATCGCCGTAATGGATGTATACAGTCGTTTGATGATGGATCGTATTATTTTCATGGGTTACCCGGTTACTGATGAAG
>Ga0210386_10003369_pt1 | contig 13419 bp, 12 predicted proteins | sample IncBWH32OmetaG_FD_160091 | JGI IMG/M metagenome (GOLD analysis project Ga0210386, IMG submission 160091) | Forest soil microbial communities from Barre Woods Harvard Forest LTER site, Petersham, Massachusetts, United States - Inc-BW-H-32-O ... | reverse complement strand
CGCCCCTGGCTTACTCGTCTTGTTGGATGGTGTAGAAGATCCGCAAAACCTTGGCGCTGTCATTCGCACCTCGCTTGCGGCCGGCGCGCAGGGTGTTGTTATTCCGGAGCGGCGCGCAGCGGGGCTTACGGAAGCTGTGGCCCGATCATCGGCTGGAGCCTTGGCGCACTTGCCTGTGGCTCGCGTCACGAATCTTTCGCGTGCCATGGAAGAAATGAAAGAGGCGGGTTACTGGCTGGTGGGACTCGATGAGCGAGCCGAACAGCTCCATACCGAAGTGGACTTCAAAGTTCCTGTGGGAATTGTTATGGGCGGCGAAGGCAAAGGTTTACATGCTCTGGTGCGGGAACGCTGCGATTTCCTGGTCTCGATTCCGACCACTGGCCCTGTGCGCGCGCTGAACGTATCCGTCGCCGCAGGAGTAGTCCTGTTCGAAGTTGTTCGCCAACGCGGCAAAACCGGGAAGTAACCACGGATACACACGGATTAACACGGATAAAAACTAGATCCGATAAAATTAAAACCAGGCAATAAAAACTAAACACAGGTCCAATCGTTCCTGCACGGTTTCAAAACAAATTCGATTTCTTCATCACCATTTATCAGTGTGTATCCGTGTGCATCCGTGGTTCCAAAGCTTTGCAACTACTTGTTGTACTGGATCATTGTGAAAACGTCGATGCCCGGCAATTTTGCGCGGCCGTTCAGGAATGTCAGTTCGACGGCGAAAGATGCTCCGACCACTTTTCCGCCCAACTTGCGGACAAGTTCCACGGTGGCTGCGGCGGTGCCGCCCGTGGCAAGCAAATCGTCGCTGAGCAAAACGGTTTGTCCGGGTTTGATCGCGTCCTCATGCATTTCGAGCGTGTCCGTGCCGTATTCGAGCTGATAGGTAACGGAAACAGCCTTGGAGGGCAGCTTCTTGGGTTTTCGGACTGGAACAAATCCTGCGTTGAGCCTGTATGCCAGCGCGGGCGCCAAAATAAAACCGCGCGCTTCAATGCCAACGACTGCATCCACTTTTTGTCCAGCGTAATGTCCGCAAAGCTCATCGACCAGACTATGAAAAGCTTCTGGATTTTTCAGCAACGTTGTCAGATCGTAAAAAAGAATTCCCGGCTTCGGATAATCGGGAACTTCCCTAATAAATTCCTTCAAATGATTCATTCCGATTGCTCCACCTTTCGCCTTGACTCGTTATTGCCGAATAATTTCCACTTCTAGCCGTCAGCTTTGCTACACAATTTCATCGGTCGTTTTCGATAGAGAAACCGTTTGCATGTTCACGCAGAAAATCGGCGTCAAGCTCTTCCAAGCTTTCCACCGAAGCCATGCGTGGACCGCGGCGCAGTGTATTTCGAAGAGCATCCATCTGTTCTGAGCTGCCAATCGCGTAAACTTCCACGCGCCCATCGAACAAATTTCTTACGTATCCGTTCACACCAAGGCTCGCCGCTGTCCGCTCAACGAAAAAGCGGAAGCCAACCCCCTGCACCCCTCCGGATACGAAGAACCGTTTGGCCAGAGTTTCCACGACAACACACTTCACACATGCACTTTGCAGACGCGCGATTGTAGCAAAGGTCGAATGCCCGGGGAATGGAAACTGCGCTTTTTTCTGCTTACCGTGCCGGAATCGGCAGTGGAGCGTTGTCGGCAGGATTTGACCTCTCCGGGTCTGACCTCTGCAACGCATGCAAAGGCAAAAGAAGACAGGCTGAAGCCTGTCCTACTGGGACTTGTCGCGATACACTACTTTTGGTATAGGAAGCTTTATTCCCGGGAATTGCATCTCAACAATGGAAACAGCTTCCATGAAAATGAGATCAAACTTTTGGTCAGCGCTCTGCGCCCTAGCCATGATCGCGGCAGCGGTACCCGTTGCCCTGCCCGCGCAAGGGAACGGGCCGATGCGCCCCCCAGATTCGACGAAATTTCCGACACCTCCGGCTCCCAGCAAACCGGAAGCGCCCGCGCTGCCTTCCGAGGAAATCATTCGCCGGTTCGCAGCAAAAGAAGACGAAATGATTCGCGCAATCCGCGGCTACACGTTTCAGAAAAGTATCCGCGTCGAGGAGATCGGTCCGGGAAACAAGCCTGCGGGGCAATTGGAAGTCGTCACGCAGCAGAGAATTTCTCCGGAAGGCAAATTATTCGAGAAGCCTGTCAGCCGCCAGCCATCCACTTTGCAGCATCTGGATCTGCAACGCGGAGATTCGGACCTTGTGGCGCAAGCGCCGATGTTTCCGTTAAGTACCGCCATGCTGCCGAAATATGAAATTACTTATGGCGGCAAGCAGCAGCTCGATGACCTGAGCGTTTTTTATTTCACGGTCAAGCCACGCGCGTTGGAACGCGCACACGCTTATTTTTCCGGGGTCGTTTGGGTGGATGAGCAGGATTTCGTCATCGTAAAAACAATGGGCAAGTGGGTGACGGAAACCGGGGACGTCACTTCCTCGGATTTACCATTTACTGTTTTTGAAACTTACCGGCAGCAAGTTGGCAAAAATTTATGGTTCCCTGCGTATTCGCGGTCGGACGAAACTTTTCAGTCCACTGACGGGAGCGTCCCCATTCGCATTATTATCAAGTGGACTAATTTCACTCCGCAGGCAAGTGGACCCGCCCCGGATTCGCCTGCCACGGGAACTCCCCCCTCGAACCAAACAAATCCATAATCAACTTCGCCAGCGATTAGCGCCAATCATCCATTACGAAAACGTCCGGGCGATTGTAACCGGCATCGCCATTCCGTTCCATCGCAACCCCTTGCGCATTCGTTCGAAATCCTGCTTGCAGCATTTCGCGATACGCATCGACGCGCGCAAGATTCACGCCCGCGACCAATGTATTCGCCCCTCGTGAGCTTGCAAATTCGCGGCAGGCATCCAGGAGGCGGCGAAAGTGTGGACCGGCATCCTGCCCGCTTTGCACGGCGCCGAATTTGATGTAGCACTTTCCACTTCCCGCTTCCGTTCTGGCCCCCACATGGCACACTGCAAATCCTGCCAGCTTGCCGCTGTCCCAGGTCAGCAGCGTGTCTCCTAACTTCTGATTGTCCACTGAGCGAATTTCACGCTCCAAATCAAGCCCATCATAAATGGAGTTTGTAAGTTCCCGGCATGCGTGCAGGCATTCTTGCTTCTCGTCTTCGGCAAGGTCGCTGAAGCACAGCCATTTTCGGCGCCCGGCAGGCGCCTTTTCTTCCACCGATAGACTCATGAGAGAAGTAAGATACCGCGGCCAGAAACCAAATTTCTGATACAGGTTCACGTGTTTAGCGCTGGACGCAAACGTAAAGAGCCCCGCGTGCGTGACGCCCCACGCATCGAATAAATCCATGGTTGGCGCCATTAATTTTTGCGCGATGCCGCGGTCCCAAAGATCGGGCCGAATCGTGAGCGGCCCAAAAAAGCCGAAGCTTCCCCATCGTGTCACAAAATTTGTGCCGACCAGGTCTCCGGATAATTCCGCGCCAAATACCGCGGAAGGATCCACCGGCCAGCGGGTCCGCACGTAGTCAGCATCGCCCATGAATTTTGTCGGGTCGGGTAATCCCAGGAAAGTTCCGAATGCAAGCCGCATGATCCGGTCCGCGACAGGAAGGTCTTCTTCCCGCAACGAACGGATGTTGACCTCCGGCAATTTTTTAAGCGATGTTTGCGTTGCAGAATCCATTTACCTTCCCCCCCTTATTCAACTTCCGCCCTTGCGGCGGAGTGATGGCCGTTCAGGTTCTTCAGGCGTTTGTTCCTTAGGTTTCTCGCCGGCCGGGGGAGCGGGAGCTTTCGGAGGCTGCAGGATCCACTTAAATCCATTATCGTAATCGACCATCGCCATTGTAAGTTTGGTCTCCGGCGAAGTCACGGCCGGAAACGCGACCTTCATGAAGTTGGCGAGGCTTGCGGCATCGGCTTTCTGGCTTTGCCCTTCTGTTGCAAAACTTACGGATTTAGCCACGATGTCATTCGCGGTGCGGAATTGCGCGAGCCGCCCATCATTTTGCTGCAAAAGATCGAGGAATTCGGGCTCACCGGAAGCGCGATTTTCCATAGGGTAACGAATTTCCATAAATGTTTTTGGTTTGCCCTTTTCCGGAGGATAGAGCTGGTTATAGGTAGGCCGCAAAACGCGCGTACGCCAAATATCATTTCCCAACAAATCCTGCTGGATGCGGTAATCAATGATCCATACTTCCGGCCCGTAATCGCGAACATATCCAGCCAGAACAATCCGAATCAGCGGTTCGTCCGCGCCGAGATTCACTTTGTGGCGCAAAATCTCCGCAACTTTCCGAACTCGCTCAAGCACAGCAATGCCGATCGTCTCAATATCATTTCCTGCGTCTGCTTCTTTCGGCCGGGCGGGCGCATTAAATGCGGCCGCAATGATGTGGCGAAACTCTTCGTCGAGCCGAATCGTGTCTTCCTTGGAATCCGGCTGCTCCCACTCCACAGCTCCAAGCATCACACCTATGCGATCCGAGGAAAGCGCCTCAATCACGGGCGGCCTGGAATTAGCCTCGCCATGCGCATTCATTGCCGCCAAAATAATCCCATCTTTAGCCGCGCAAATCACCACGCGCCCTTCCGCCAGATTCACCGCCACTTCCTGGTCGCGCGCCTCCTGCGCAAACGCTAACGGAGAGTGGAACCACAGATGCACACAGATGAACACGGATAAAAGAAAAAATAGATGAAAGCGGGGGAAAATATATCTGCGAAGTTTTAATGCCATAGTCAATTTCCAGAATCGCAAATTATCAAATTTTTGTCCCGGTTTAAAATACTTATTCGTTTGTATCGGCCTTTGGCCATTATCCGTGTTAATCCGTGTGCATCTGTGGTTCCAAGGTTTTTTCCTTCCGCGCGATCGCCTGTAGCGCAGTGAGGGCCACAACGTTGACGATATCTTCCGCCGAGCATCCCCGCGAAAGGTCGTTTGCGGGTTTGTCCAATCCCTGCAAAATCGGGCCGATGGCTTGGGCCCCGCCGAGGCGCTCCACGAGTTTGTATCCGATGTTGCCTGCGTCTAGGTCCGGGAATATCAGGACGTTCGCGTGGCCAGCCACGGGCGAACCAGGCGCTTTTGAATTCCCAACTTTTGCCAATAGCGCCGCGTCGGCTTGCAATTCTCCGTCCGCCGCGATCTGCGGCGCTCGCGCTTTCAAAATTCGCAACGCTTCTTTAATTTTTTCAACGCGTGGGTGGTTTGCCGAACTCTTGGTGGAAAAGGAAAGCAGCGCAACCCGGGGTTCCGCATCCAGCAAGGCGCGGGCGCTTTCCGCCGTCGCGCGCGCAATTTCAGCAAGCTCCTCCGCATTCGGCTCTGGCACGACTGCGCAATCCGCGAACAAAAGTGCGCCCCCAGTGGACATGTCCAAGCCTGGCCGCCCCGGGACAATCATGACGAAGAAGCTGGAAACGAGCTTCGCATCGGGAGCCAAGCCAATGGCGTGCAATGCAGCGCGCACCGTTTCGCCCGTCGTGTTTGCCGCGCCTCCCACGGACCCGTCCGCATCGCCGGCCGCAACGCACAACGCCGCAAAATAAAGCGGGCGCCGCGCGGTTTGCCGCGCTTCGTCCAACGACATGCCCTTCGCTCGCCTTCGTTCATAATAAATCTGAGCATAGGCTTCGGCGCGATCGCTCGCCGCGGGATCAACGACCGTGATGCTTCCCAAATCCAGGCGCGCGTCCGAAGCAATCGCCGCAATGATCTGTTTCCGTCCGAGTAAGGTAATTTTCGCGAAGCTTTCCCGTTCGATGGTTGCGGCGGCTGAAATGACTCGCAGATCTTCGCCCTCCGGCAATACAATTCGCTGCGGACGCGACCGCGCTCGATTCCTGAGCTTTTCCATCAGTGTCATCACATGCCCAAGTTATCACAGGTTTGCGTGGCCCGCCGATTTCTGTAGAATGAATGCTCACACGAATCCATTTGCGGCAAGATGCCGAAACGCGCCGGCAGAGCGACCGGTAGCGAGCACGGCGAAGGAAGGCGGACACCATTCGACACAAAGGCAAGAAGTTAGAGGACATCCTGGTAGCGCACGAAAAATTTCATAAGGGACATCCAGGCGGCGAACGCGCCGACCTTTCCGGCGCGAATCTATCCGGCCAGGATTTAAAGAAGCGCGATTTGACCGGCGCAAATTTGGTGGGATGCAATCTTCAGAAAGCGGACCTTCGCGGCAGCAAACTCAGTTTTGCGGATTTGAGCAAAGCGAATCTGCGCAAGGCCGACCTGCGAAATTGCGATTTCACGGAAACGAAACTCGAGGGCGCGGATCTAAGCGAAGCCAATTTGAGCGGAACAGAACTTTTTCGCGGCGATTTGCGTTCCGCGAAACTGCACAAAACCATTTTGCGCGGCACAGTCCTGCGCCAGGCAAACCTTCGCGGTGCGGATTTTTCCGGCTCGGACATGGCGCTTGCCAGCTTTCGCGAAATCGATTTGACTGACGTCAAGATGGACGGAGTGGACTTGAAGGACGCGGTCGTCCGCGACAACCGCAAATCCTAAATGAAGAATGTAGCGCCCGCCTTCAGGCGGGCATGCCGCTGCTGTGGAATCATCCTAAGGGAAGGTTTCGGCTACACCCTGGGGTCCTGTGGACGGCCTGGGGCAGCTTGCATGCAACCACTGGGTTGACTCCGTGGAAAAGCCAGTTTCCGATAAGCGGTGCCAGCTCAACCGGTCGATGCAACACCATCTGATATAAATCATTTTTCTATAAGGTGGTGTTGATGAGATTTAAGCGGCGATTCAAGCTTTCTGAGCAACAGCGGAACGATATGTGGAGGCGCTGGAAGGCGGGACAGTCGTTGCACGAGATTGGGCGAGCCTTCAGCAAAGATCATGTGTCGATTCAATTTATGTTGGCGCAGCATGGCGGGATCGCTCCAACCGCGCGGCGGCGCTCAGCGCTGACACTTACGCTGGCGGAGCGGGAAAACATTTCACGGGGGATTGCTTGCGGTTCGTCGATTCGTGAAATAGCCAGAGGAATGCAGCGGGCGGTGTCGACGGTGAGCAGAGAGGTCGCCCGCCATGGCGGGCGACCTCTGTATCGAGCAACGGAAGCCGATCAGCAAGCCTGGGACTCGGCCCTGAGGCCCAAGCCGTGCCTTCTCGCCATACACAAGAAGCTGCAAGAGATCGTTGCGGGTAAACTCATGCTGGACTGGTCGCCGGAACAAGTTTCCGGATGGCTGAAGAGTGAGTATCTCGAGGACGAGAGCATGCGCGTGTCGCACGAAACCATTTATCGCAGTCTGTTCATTCAAGCGCGGGGAGTGCTGAAAAAAGAGCTGATTCAGCATCTTCGGTTCAAGCGGCGAATTCGCCGCTCGCGGCACGCGCGCGATAGCGGACATCACAAGGGTCAAATCGTCGACGCGATTTCGATTCGAGAACGGCCTGCGGAGATCGAAGATCGCGCCGTTCCCGGACATTGGGAAGGCGATCTGTTGGGCGGCACGAAGAACAGTCACATCGCGACACTCGTAGAGCGTCATTCGCGTTTTGTCATGCTGGTCAGAGTGCCAAGCAAAGATACGGCGACCGTGGTCGCCGCTCTAAGCCAGTACATTGGGAAGCTGCCTGCCACTTTGCGGCGCTCGTTGACCTGGGATCGCGGGCTGGAAATGGCTCAGCACAAAAGCTTCACGGTAGACACGGAAGTGAAAGTTTACTTCTGTGATCCTCAAAGTCCCTGGCAGCGAGGCTCGAACGAAAACACAAATGGCCTGTTGCGTCAGTACTTCCCTAAACGAACAGACTTGTCCGTGTATTCACAAGAAGACCTCGACAAAGTCGCGCTGCTTTTAAATCAGCGCCCAAGAAAAACTTTGGGGTTTCAAACTCCGGCAGATAAGCTGCAAGCAAGTGTTGCACTGACCCCTTGAGACCGCCGGACTTATCATGACTTGACTGAAAATGAGCCGATGCGGAAAATCAAAAAACAAAATCTCTAAGGTGCCCGGTAAAGAAGCTGGTACCGCTGATAAACGTACGTTCCCTGACAATTCGGACACCGAACCTGCAATCCGCCTAATGGCAACTCAGGCTTTATGTAGGGTACGAAGGGATCAACTACTTCTTCAACGGGCGAGTGAGAAACGTCCGCTCCGCATCCCTCGCACGAAAATACCCAATGTGCCATATTGTCTCGCTGTTCCCGCAGGTGACCATCGATGAAATAATCAGGAGGGGTACATCCAATGTACGCTTCCGGACATATCTTGTAAATACAGTGATTCTGAGCACGGCGCTTCAACGCGACCGCTGGGGATGCGACGGGCCAGCGGGAGGAAACATCGGGCCATCGTGCGTCAGTGCCATGCCCCGAAAAGCCAGTTTCCGGTAAGCGGACTTATCATGACTTGGCATTAACTTTGATGCCATACAATGACGCACCTTGAGGCGATTCCCCCTGCTAATTTAGCGGGGATTGCGACACCATCGCCGTACGTCCGACCATGGGGTCCGAGGCGTATCCATGCTCGCTACTCATACGTCCTTTACTGCAATCCCGATTGAGTCATCTTGATTGCCGAGTTCGTTGCGCCAGTTCCGGTCAAAGTTCCAAAATAAATGTTGGCTTCGCCGGCGCCGGTACCATCGTTGTCGATAATGATTCCACTGGCGCCAGTGGGCTCCGGAGCCGTCGTCTGGCCGTTGCTGGCGCTTTGGTAGGTCCAGGTCAGGGGATTCGTCCCGCCCGCAAGATCGCCGGTCGGATTCCAGGTGAAGCCGGTCAACGTGCCGCCGATGGCGACGCTGTTTCCTGCCGCGCCGGCATTGGTGCCTGTGCCCATAGCGGTAAAGCTGCTCCCGGAAACGTAGGAAAGTGTAACGTTGGCGGAATTGCCTGCGGCCGCCGCCGTAATGTTCGAGGCCAGCACAGAGGGACTAACTGCTGTCGATCCCGACCAGTATTGAAAGTTTGGCGGGGTACTCGATCCGTTGGTGCCAAGTGTGCCAGTGCCGGCGCCGAGTGTGCTCGAAGAGGTCCCTAATAAGCCATTGATCTCGATGTCGGTGGTGTTATTGGTGGCCAGAGCATCCGAATTTGCTCCCGTGCCCGGCGTTCTGGCAATCAGAGTAACAGTATTGCCCGTAAAAGTTGCCGTGACGTTTGGGTCTCTGATACCGCAGCCAGACAAGCATAGTGCGGAGGTGCCGAGTATATTGTCATCCAGGACTACCGCGTTGCCCGCAATGGATGTCGTATAAGGTTTAAGACATACATCGCCAGCGGTACAATTGCTTACATTAGTTTCCCATTGGTATGTCTTACCCTTAATGGTAAGCGTCGTGTTGACGACAGGCACTGCTAAAAACTGGACCGAACTCCTCGCCGCCGTCGGCGCGCTGGCCGTTAACGTGAGCGATCCGATCGTCACCGTAGCACCGCTGGTCGCGCTATTCGCAGAGACGGTTCCCAGGGCGCTGGCATTTGCGGTGACGCCATCCGGGGTAGTTCCCGTCGTCCAGGAAGGCGTGGTGGTGCCGCTCTGTTTTCCAGCCACACCACACCCGCCGGTACACTCCTGAATGTTTCCGTTCGCATCCACGACCTCAGCGTTCGCCGGATATGCCGTGGACGGCGTCCAGGGACCAGGTGTCGCGGCTGTCGCAGCTGTGGTGATATTAAAACTCATTACGCAGCCGCCCGCCGTAGTCCCAGACGCGCCGCATGAAGTGGACGGAACACTTCCGAAGAGCCAGTCGGTATTCGTGCTCGTGTTGTAAAACTCGGTGAGCGGCGAGCACGCGATGTTGCTGCTGGCCAGGGCCAGTCCGGTAACCACGGATCCCAATACTGGCCCGCTCGAATAGGAGACCGGTACGATGTACAAGGTGGGGTTTCCGCCGGCGTTTCCACAAACGTAAAGATTTCCGGCACTCGTCGACGACGTATAATAAATGTTGTCGAAGGTGCCGTCATATAGGGGGACTGTGGCGCTCTGCATTCCCAAAGTAGCCGTCGACCCGGTGCCGCCGCTGGTGATCCCTGCCGAAACATCGAACGCGAACACAGCGCTACCCGTACCGCCGACATTATCGCCAACGAAAGCATAAAGAGTCTTAGCGCTGGGATCCAGCACTGGGGAATCCACGATGCCGGTTCCACTGCCCAATTGGCCCGACTGGACCACCGCGCCCGTGACGCTGACGGAGTACAAATATCCCTGCGAGTCCCCCAGGTAAACCAAACTGGTGCCATTATCAAAAACCGGGCCTGTAAGAATCTTGCCGGTCTGCGTGGACACCGTTGCAGGCCACCCGCCGGTGGTTACCTCGGCAGGCGCGCCGTTGAAGACCGGAGAGAACTTATGGAGCACGCCACTGTCGTCTCCGACATAGGCCACGTCGTGCGCGTAATCATAGTACGGCGAGGAACGCGTGACGCTAACAAAGCCGCTCATGGTGATTGCCACATCGGTCGCGGTGTTTCCAGTTCCCGGGGCGACTGGTGCGGCGACAGTGCCGTTGCTGCTCCCCGTCCCCGCACCCGTCAGCACATGGAACTTGGATCCCACGGAGGCGCCATCGCCGGTTATGCTCTCCACATAGGCGACCTCGCCAACCACATCCCCGAGGACCGGAGACGTTTGCACCGTTCCGGTGCCGACGTAGTAGGAGAAGAGCACAGTTGGCGCCGTGCCCGGACAGGTTCCGGTATTCCCGGAGTTCACATACAAATTCTGATATGCAACGATGTTCGGCTGGCTACCCGAGGCGCCCGCTGCGTTCACTGGGAATACCACAAAGTCACTGCAGCTGGGTGTATCCGTGGTGCTGAATGTCCACTTGGCAGGGAACATACCGGGCGCCACGCCGGCGGTGCCGAGAGGGGCGCTCCAGTCACGCAGCAGAGGCGCTTCATGCGGCTCTCTTTTTTTATTCCACTTCCTGAAGGGCGGCTGCCGTCTTTGCTTCATCCGCTGAAATGTGTAACGTGGATTGGAGAGAACTGAGTGCCAGGCAATGAAGGATCCGTTGCCCGACGCGTGCGAAAGCGTTTCCGGACGCGAGAACACCACGTGATGGTGGCTCCAGTCTTCAGGGAAGCCCGGCGTTTCCTTTTGCGCCATCAAGGGGACCGTTGCAAGGAAAGCCAGCGCGATAATGCCGGCAAATCGAAAGAAGTGTGTTCGTATGCGACATGGCTCATCACAACAAGCGTAAAGATTGGGTTGAGCATTCCATTTGAGAAGGCGGAATACAATTTGAGGCGTGCTATTTCGCTGCGCCATGTTAGATTTCATTTTTATCCCCTTGGCCCGCTTGCCAGACATTTGTAGCCTGATGACAAATTCAATGCCGTTTTGTTCCGGAATTTGGTCTTGCGCTTGCCCGTCGCCGATTTAACGCTGTCTCAGTGCTGAACTTGCAGATCTTGCGCTGGAGAGGTTCGCTACAGGGATGGCCCGGGGAACCCTTCTCAACAACCCGCAAACATTGTAAGAAATCTAATTGCACGGATTCAACATCAAGTGTAAGACTAAGTTCTTAAGTTTAAATATGTCTAGAATATTGGACTGGGTTGAGGGAACCGCTGTTATACGCATTCGCGGGTGCTAGGTGAAGAATCCGTGATCCTGTGAAATAGACAAACCCGCGCGCCGGGAAACCGAGATGAACAATATGATAGAGGAACCTTGCGGGATCTGTCGCGGCCATCCATATCGATGGAGCGCAAATTGCGAGCGTTACGGGAATCGCGCGAGACGACAGATAGGGCCTGATAAACGGTCTTATCGGCAACTGGGAATTTCGCATTCTTCATATTCCCTGAAGCGGACATATCAGGACTTGGCATGATTTAGGCTTGTGACAATGCGAGAAATCTCGGGGCGCGTGTACAGTTCAACGGGGTCTTCATCCCGCTTGTCGTCATGGTAATACTCCCCTTCGTCGAAGGCGAGATATACCTCCCAGAACAGTTTCGGTTGACCCTCGTAGGCTGAGATTGAGACTGCAAAGATGCCGTTTACGACAGCATCGCAGAAGCCAAACGGCAGCTCCAAATTGTTGAAGCCACGTGCTAAATAGGTCGCTATCCGGTCATACAGGACCGCTCGGGACTCGCCCAAGAGGTCGGTCCATCTCCGAATATCGTTCTCGGTCAAGCGGAGGCCTGCCGGTATGTGGCCGTCAGGCCCAGCCTGATAAATCGCGTGCAAGTCCTTCATCACGACATCAAACGTCATGTTGTTTGCCAACGAATCACCCGCCGCAGCTTACGCGCCCCCAGCATTGTTTGCCAAGTCCCGAAAAACGGCCTTCTCGGAAACTGGGATTCTGACCAATTTCCACATTCCGAGAAGCGGACTTATCATGACTTAGCAATTCGGTTTGCCTGACCGAACTGTTTCTTTGCCCCATTTTTCAGAAACCACCAGTACATCGTAAAAAAGAAGTAGAAGAACATCCATCCTGAAGCAAAAAACCTTAACTCCCAACCTTTCAGGATTAGGTATTCAGATTCAGTCAATACCGCAGCAATTCGGCCATGATTATTTAAGATGAAATCTCCATTACGAATTTCGGGCGTGGCGAAATGACTCAATACAAGGAATAAGACAAAAATTATTCCGAAGAATAGTCCCAGCAGCCTTATTCCATAAACGGCCCAATCAGGTGATCTCCGCTTAAATTCCTTCCATGATTCATTGGGCTGTATACCTGTAGACCGTTCAAACACAACAGCAGAGGCAACCAGAACAAATATGCCAATATGCAGCACAATGGGCAACCGCAACGACCATGACCACTCCATGGTTGTCCCAAAGAAGCTAGAAATAAAGAGAATCGCACTGACCGTGAACCCGAAACAGGCGACAATAGCGATAATTTTTCGCATGGTGAATTATGAATTATGCACTGAATCTGCTCAGTGGAGTTAGTCCTGTGAAACGGGGTTCTCGGAAACTGGCTCTGAGCTTCTTTATAGAAACTTTTTGTCGTGAGCGGCAATAGCTTCTTCCAGTGAAGGATATTCTGCATTTCTGCTCGTCGGGTCTTGTTCAGTGAACAACTCCAGAAATTGAGCATCCAGATTGGAAACCAACTTTTGGTCAAAAGGCAGTCGATAGAAATCCGCACTCTGGACGCAATACTGTTTGGAGTTCACGCATTCAAAACACCGATAGCGAACGGCCGAAGTTTTATCCAATTTCTTCCAAACGTCGATCGCTTTGTAGAGATTCATTGTTATTTTTATTGAGATTAGTAGATGCGAAAGATTTAGTTCAAAGGACAGGCGAAATGATAACGCTTTCCATGTGAAGTCCCAAGTCCTGAGAAACGCATTATAAAAGGGCGCCCCTTTGAAGTAGGGTTTGATCGTTCGCATCAATCCCAACAGCAAGGAGCGCCCTCATGAATGACACCAAGTATATT
>Ga0210386_10003363_pt1 | contig 13430 bp, 7 predicted proteins | sample IncBWH32OmetaG_FD_160091 | JGI IMG/M metagenome (GOLD analysis project Ga0210386, IMG submission 160091) | Forest soil microbial communities from Barre Woods Harvard Forest LTER site, Petersham, Massachusetts, United States - Inc-BW-H-32-O ... | reverse complement strand
TTGCCGTCATGGATCATTCGGTCCCAACCAAGGATCGCAACCTGCCGATCATGGACAAGGCCGCGGGCGGGCAATTTGACGCGCTGGAACGCAGTTGCCGCGAGAACGGCATCACGCTGTTCGATATGTTCAGCCACAACCAGGGCATTGTGCATGTAATCGGCCCGGAACTGGGCCTGACACAGCCGGGACAGACATTAGTGTGCGGAGACAGCCACACGTCCACCCATGGCGCGTTTGGAACGCTAGCGTTTGGCATTGGCACAAGCGAAGTGGAGCACGTGCTGGCTACGCAGACCATGCAGCAATACGAATCTAAGACCATGCACATTGTGGTCAATGGGAAACGAATGCATGGGGTATCGGCGAAGGACATCATTCTCGCCATCATCGGAAAAATCGGCATCGGAGGCGGCACGGGGCACGTGATCGAATATGCGGGAGAAGCGATTCGCGCACTGTCCATGGATGGGCGAATGACGGTATGCAACATGTCGATCGAAGGCGGTGCGCGAGCGGGAATGATCGCTCCGGACGACACCACTTTTGCATACATGGAAGGACGACCGTATGTTCCGCGCGGAAAAGCGTTTCAGGATGCCGTGGAGAACTGGAAAGCATTGGCCAGCGATCCCGGCGCGAAATTTGACGCAACGGTGGAACTGGATGCAGCAAAGCTCGCGCCTCAAGTAACGTGGGGCACGAATCCAGGGATGGTTGCAGGTGTAACGGACCGCGTTCCCGATCCCGGCGCGTTCCGCGATCCAGACGATCAGAAAGCCGTGGAGCGCGCGCTGATTTACATGGGACTGAAGCCGGGGACAGCGCTCGTGGATGTTCCAGTGGACCGCGTGTTTATCGGTTCCTGCACGAATTCGAGGATCAACGATCTTCGCGCGGCTGCCCGCGTCGTCGCAGGAAAACACGTTGCGAAAAATCTTAAGGGGGCGCTGGTGGTTCCCGGCTCGATGACGATTAAGGAAAAGGCGGAGGCCGAAGGGCTGGACAAGATTTTTCGGGATGCCGGTTTCGAATGGCGCGATGCGGGATGCAGCATGTGCATTGCGATGAACCCGGATGTGTTGCTGCCGGGAGAACGCGCGGCTAGCACTTCGAACCGGAATTTCGAGGGGCGCCAGGGGAAAGACAGCCGGACGCATCTGGTAAGTCCGATCATGGCTGCGGCGGCTGCGATTGCCGGGCATTTTGTTGATGTGCGGGATTGGAATGTGGAAGCGACGGAATAAGTAAGTTCGGTGGCGCGGACTTCAGTCTGCGGCTTTTTGTCCCTGCAAGGACTGCCCCCGCAGGCTGAAGCCCGCGCCACTAAAAACGGAGACGGCATGCAGACATTTTCTAAGCATACTGGGATGGTTCTTCCCTTTGACCGCGTCAATGTGGACACGGATCAAATGGTTCCCAAGCAATTTCTGAAACTGCAAACCAAGGAAGGTTACGGCAAGGTTTTATTCTACGATTGGCGCTACATGGCCGGCGAAAAACTGAATCCGGAATTTATCATGAACTGGCCGCGCTATCAGGGAGTTTCCATCCTGCTCGCGCGCGCGGGTTTCGGATCGGGGTCGAGCCGGGAGCATGCACCATGGGCGATCGCCGATTATGGATTTCGCGTTTTGATTGCGCCAAGTTTCGCGGATATTTTTTACAGCAACTGTTTCAAGAATGGCATCTTGCCCATTATTCTTCCGGAAGCGCAGGTCGACGAATTATTCCGCCGTGCGGAAAATCATGAAGGATATTCCCTCACCGTGGATTTGCCGGCGCAGGCGGTGAGCGATTCGGGCGATCTGCTGTATCGTTTTGAAATTGCCGAGTTCCGGAAGCATCTGCTGCTGGAAGGGCTCGACGATATCGGCCTGACGATGAAGCACGAGGCAAAAATTTCTGAATACGAGAAATCACATCGCCCCGGTGTCACGTTATATGCGCCTGTGGACGCCAAGTATGCCAGCCGCCAATCATAAATTTTTTCTTAGATAGCCGGGATTCGTTTTTCCAGACCGCAGGCGCTCACATTTATAAAACGCTGTTTGTTCCATTCAGGGACGATCCTTCCCATTTGGGCCATCACGCTTGATCCGCCTAACAGAATAGCCACGTTTTGTCCCCGCAAGGCAAATTGACTCAGCAAGTTCCCTCATTGTGCCGATCAGTTGGATGGGCATGAATATGCATTGCATATTCCCAAGCAATGGCCTGCAGTGCGTCCCATAGGGCTGGAACCGAAGAAAGTGATTTCGATGACAGTCAGACGAAAAACTCTCTTAATCATTTCTTTTACGTGTCTCGGGCTGGTCGCAGGCCTTTACACGGCCTCCCGATGGTTCATGCTGTCCGGTTTTATAAAAATTGAGCAAACGCTGGCGCAGGAAAATATCCGGCGCGTCTTGAATGTACTTGATCAGGACATCGCCGCGATTGATCGGTTCACCTACGACCGCGCTTCGATCGAGGAAACCTATTACGGAATGTCCACGCGATCGCCCGAATTGCTTCACTGGCTAATGGGGAGAGATGCGACGGGGACTATTCAGACGAGGCGGTTGAATTTTGTAATTCTCATCGACAACACGGGCCGCGTGATCGAATCCCGGGGATACGACCGCATCACAAAAAATGTAGCCAGCATCCCGGGCTCGCTGATGGCACATCTCACGCCGGACGATCCGCTCATTCGATCTGCCGCCAACGGAGGAAAAACGGCGGGAATACTTGTCATTCCCGAAGGTCCAATGCTCATCGTGTGCCGCCCAGTTGTCATACCAGGAACAAGCGATGCGGTTCACGGTTACATGATCTCCAGCCGCTATCTGGATACTGCCGGTGAGCTTAAAGATTTAATCAGGCTCACCAACTTTCCACTTTCCATTCAATTGCTGGATGGAACGAGCATGCCGGAGGACTTTTCGGATGCCTCCAAGCATTTGTTTAAGAACGGCGACATTTACACGCTTCCCCTGAGCGAATCGCTTTTGGGTGGATACACCCTGCTGAATGACATTTATGGAAAACCTGCACTTATTCTAAAAGCAGAAATGCCCCGACGGATGTATCTCCAGGGGCATATCAGCCGGTTGTACTTTCTCGGGTCGCTGATTCTCGCGGGTTTTGTTTTTGGAGTGGTGATCCTGTGGTTGCTGGAAAGAACCGTGGTTTCCCGGTTAAGCGCGTTAAACAAGAGTGTTACTTCGATCGCGGCGAGTGGAGAGCCCTCGAAACGCCTGAATTGCCCGGGAAACGATGAGCTTTCGGAACTGGGAAATGCCATCGACAGCATGTTGGCCTCCTTGCAAGTTGCCCATTGGCAGCGTCAGCAGGCTGAGGGGCGATACATGGCTTTCATGAATAATATTCCGGCAATCGCCTCGATTAAGGACGAGGGGGGCAACTTCCTTTACGTAAACGAACCCATGGCGAAGCACTACGACCTCCGACCCGGAGAAGCGATTGGGAAATCGATAGCAAATTGGCTGCCGAAAGATTTGGCGGCGAACATCGATCGTGACGACAAGGAAATACTTTCAACAGGACGAACGATGCAATATGAGCGCATCGTCCCCACGCGCAATGGTGAAGACCATCATTGGCTGACTTTTAAATTTCCCCTCGTGGAACCGGATGGACAGATGCTCGTTGGGACCGTGGCCGTCGATATCACGGACCGGAAACGTGCGGAAGAGGAAACCCAAAAAGCGAAAGAAATGGCGGAAGCGGCCAACCGGTCCAAAAGCGAATTCCTGGCCAACATGAGCCATGAAATTCGCACCCCATTGAACGGCGTGATCGGCATGACTGATTTGGCGCTGGCGACGGACTTGACTACCGAGCAACAGGAATACCTTCAGATTGTAAAAATGTCCGCCGATTCCCTGCTGGTTGTGATCAACGACATTCTCGATTTTTCAAAAATCGAAGCCGGAAAGGTGGACCTCGAGAAAGTCGATTTCAATCTTCGCGAGCTTTTGGAAATGACCATAAAAACCCTGGCACTGAGAGCCGAAGAAAAGGGATTGGAGTTGCTCTGCGATTTTACGCCCGATGTTCCGGAGGTCATTCAGGGAGACCCAACCCGGCTGCGCCAGATTGTCCTCAATCTGGTTGGAAATTCGATCAAATTCACGCAGGAGGGAGAGGTGCGGTTGCACGTGGAATTGTCAGGGGAAAGTGGCACAAGCCAATTCATTCAATTTACGGTCTCTGACACGGGAATTGGAATTTCTCCCGAGCAACAGAAAACGATCTTTGAACCATTTACGCAGGCGGACTCATCCACCACGCGCAAATATGGTGGAACGGGGCTTGGCCTCTCGATATCGACGCACCTTGTGCGCATGATGGGCGGAGAAATGTGGGTTGAATCCCAACCGGGAATTGGAACGAAATTCTATTTCAAGATTCCACTTATCCCCGCAACAAACCCGGTGGAAACCTACAGCGAACCCGCTTCCGATGTGCTCAGCGGTTCCAAAGTGCTGATCGTGGACGACAACGCCACGAATCGCCAGATTCTTGAGCTGATGCTGAAGCGCTGGGGCATGGCACCGACACTGGTCAGCGGTGGGATGGCCGGAATTCTGGAGCTGCGTTCGGCGTCAGCGGCCGGGCGGGGATTTAATTTGGTCATCTGCGATTTGCTCATGCCCGAAATGGATGGCTTTGCGTTCACAGAACAAGTCCGGAAGACCTCGGAAATCTCCAAAGCGAAAATAATGCTGCTCAGCTCCGCTGGTCGCAGAGGAGATGCAAAGCGCTGTGAGGACCTGGGTATTTCGGCGTACCTGATGAAGCCTGTGCGGCAATTGGAATTGAAGACAGTTCTGTCGGGCCTTCTGGGGGGCGAGACACCCGTCGACCCGCAATCGGTCATCACTAGATTCGTAATGAAAAATGGGCAAAACGCGTCGGCATCACTACGAATACTCGTGGCAGAAGACAATGCCGTGAACCAGAAACTGATTGTGCGTCTGCTTGAGAAGCGCGGGCATTCCGTTCAGGTTGTGCCCAATGGCCGTGATGCTGTCGAGATATTGGAAGAGAGAGAGTTCGATTTGGTTCTTATGGATATGCAAATGCCGGTCATGGATGGATTCGAGGCCACAAGCGAAATCCGCAAGCGTGAAAAGCCCGAGGGAGAACGTCTGCCCATTATCGCACTCACCGCCTATGCAATGAAGGGAGATCGGGAGCGATGCCTTACAGCGGGCATGGATGGATACCTTACGAAACCTATTCGAGGCAATGAGCTGGATGAAATATTGAATCAATATATCGCTCTGCGCTCCGAAAGATGGCAGGCGAAACAACAAGAAAAAATACGCATTTGAGGAAAATCCGAATGCCAGGCACGTCCGGGCAAAGTTTAAAAGATGGAAGATATTTGCATTGAGGTGAAGGATGCAGTTATACGGTCCGCTACTCGGTCAGACTTATGACTACCAGCTTGTAGCGCTCTCCATTGTTATAGCAATCCTCGCGTCCTACGCCGCTTTGGACCTCGCTGGAAGCATCTCTTCCGCGAGTGGCGGCCTGCGCTGGTTGCGTCTCGGCGGAGGTGCAATATCATTTGGAATTGGGATCTGGTCCATGCACTACATTGGCATGCTGGCTCTGCGTTTGCCCGTACCCGTTGAATACGATTGGCCCACCGTTCTTTTATCCCTCTTAGCCGCCGTCCTGGCATCGGGAGTTGCCCTGTTTGTGGTCAGCCGGCGGGAAATGAAGTTGTTTCAAGCAACGGCGGGAAGTCTCTTCATGGGCTCGGGGATTGCCGCGATGCACTATATCGGTATGGCTGCCATGCGTGTTCCAGCCATGTGCGAATATTCCGAACAATTAGTCGCGCTTTCCATTTTTGCAGCTGTCCTGATTTCATTTGTCGCAATCTATCTAACTTTTTATCTGCGAGAAGAAAGAAGACGAGGGAGCTGGAAGAAACCACTGGCAGCCGTGGCCATGGGCGGAGCTATTCCGGTGATGCATTACATGGGAATGGCGGCGGTGAGTTACATCGGGCAACCCGGGATGGAAGGTGATCTGTCGCACGCCGTCAGCATTAATTCGATGGGCGTTGCCGGGATTCTGGTGGTAACGTTCACGGCTTTAGGAATCGTGCTGATCACATCCTTCGTCGATCGCCGTTTTTCTTTCCAGGCCGGAAAGCTTAAAACCAGCGAACAAAGATACCGGTCGATTGTGGAAAGCGCCTTCGATGCTTTTGCTGGAATGGACTCGCAGGGATACATCGTGGACTGGAATGCGCAAGCCGTTGCGATGTTCGGATGGGACCGCGATCAGATTCGCTGGAGGTCCATCTCCGAAATAATCGATTTCAGAAAAGGGACCACCTTCCATGATGTTCCCTCATTTCTCGCATCCGTCCTGCAAACAACTCCGGAAGGGCGAATTGAAGCAATGGCAAAAAATCGCCAGGGCCGCGAATTTCCGGTGGAGATGGCCATTTCGCGCGTTCATATTAATGGAAAGCCCGTTTTCGCCGCCTTTATTCAGGACGTGACGCAACGCAAGAGAATGGAAGAAGAAAGAGAACGGGCAAGAATTGCAGCCGAAGCGGCCAGCCTGGCCAAAGACGAATTCCTCGCCAACATGAGTCACGAAATACGAACGCCGCTGAATGGAATCCTGGGGATGACGGAACTTGCACTGGACACGGAACTCACCGCCGAGCAGACGGAATATTTGAGGACGGTAAAGCTCTCCGCCGATTCCCTGTTGATCGTAATTAACGACATTCTGGATTTTTCCAAAATCGCAGCCGGGAAAATGGAATTGGAATGCATCAGTTTTAATCTTCGGGAATGCCTTGAACTCACGCTGAAAACTCTGGCGCAGAGGGCCGGCGTCAAGGGACTCGAGCTTATTTTTGACCTCCATCCGGATGTGATGGAAGAGGTTCGCGGGGACGCTGGCCGCATCCGTCAAATTATTTTGAATTTGGTGGGGAATGCAATCAAGTTCACCGAGCGCGGTGAAATAAGTTTGCGCGTGCAAATGGAAAATACCGGTGATAAAACCACTACTCATTTTATTGTGTCGGACACGGGGATCGGCATACCTCCGGAAAAACATAAAACGATTTTTGATGCGTTTTCGCAGGCTGATACTTCGACCACGCGGAAATACGGCGGAACCGGTTTGGGGCTAACCATTTGTTCGCGTCTGGTCAAAATGATGAACGGAGAATTGTGGGTGGAGAGCGAAGAAGACCACGGAAGCCGCTTTCATTTTACCGTCGCGTTTGCTCCCTCGAATCGCAGCCTGATGGATCAACAAAAACTGGAATCACCGGAATTCCTGAAAGGCATCAAAACGCTGATTGTGGACGATAACGCAATTAACAAGCGAATCCTGAAGGTAATGCTGGAACGATGGGGACTGATCTGCTCAACGGCTGAAGACGGCGAAAAGGCGCTCGTAGAAATCTCGGCAGCACAGAGTGCGGGTGCTCCCTATTCCCTTATTCTTACGGATTTGTTAATGCCCGTAATGGATGGATACGAATTCATCGAGAAGTTCAGGAAAAAAGACGAGTGCGTACCAGCCGCGGTCCTGATCATGAGTTCCTCGGGCCATAAAAACAATGCACAGCGCGATCAAGACTTGAATGTTGGCGCGCATTTGATGAAACCCTTGCGACAGTCGGAATTGTTCGAGGCAATCTGCAAAAGCGTCACAGGAGGAACATCTGGGGGTGCTCGCATGTTCGGCACAAAGCGCGCATTGCCAGTGCAAAAAACAACGAAGCCTTTGCAAATTCTTCTGGTGGAGGATAATCCCGTTAATCAGCGGCTGGCGCAGCGACTGGTCGAAAAGCGCGGCCATACGATTACCTTCGCTCCCACGGGACGTGAAGCGCTAAAGCAATTTGAAGAGAAAGTATACGACTTGATTTTGATGGACATTCAGATGCCTGACATGGATGGACTTGTAGCCACCGCGACCATCCGCAAGATCGAAGGCGCGCTTCGGGAACGGCGCCGGATTCCGATCATCGCCTTGACTGCCCACGCCATGAAAGGCGATCGGGAAAAATGCCTTGCGGCAGGAATGGATGAATACACGACCAAGCCGATTCGCGCTTCCAAATTATACGAATTGCTGGAACAAATCAGTGAGAACAAAGAGCGGGCTGCGAATGAATCTCGCGAGCAACTACAAGTAAAATAGCTTGCGTGTGGGATTTACTCACCGTTGAGGCAAATAGGAAATCGCGAAACTAAGATCCCGCTGAGGGCACAGTTCCCTTCCATTCAGCAATCGCAATCCCGCCGAGAATTAGAATAGCTCCCGCCAGGGCACGGCCTCCAAGCCGTTCGTGCAACACGACAAAGGACGTGAGGGCGGCAAAAACGGGTTCGGAAGTCAAAATCAAGGCCGTGTTTGTCGCCGTTGTATGCGATTGGCCCCACACGAGCAGCGGGTAGGCCAATGCAGTGGTAAAGATGGCTGTGACGATCACCCCAAACTCCATTTGCGGCGTGAAGCGCACAAAAAAGTGTTCCAGCCCGGTGACGTCCAGTATCGGCACGGCAATCGTGGCAAGCAGCCCGGTGAGGATAACCTGCAGGCAGCTTAGAGCACCGAGCGAATATTTTCCGGTGAATCGCGCTATGTAGATGATCTGCATGGCGTATAGCACCGCGCAGCCCATCACCAGCATATCGCCATGGTTGAGCCGCGAAAATCCCTCCGCGGGCACCGTCAGCAAATAAAGCCCCGCAAATGAACCGGCCGCACCACCCCAGGCCCATGCGCCGATTTTTCTCCTCCAAAACACGGCGAGGAAAATGGGGACAAGCACGACGCTTACTCCCGTGATAAATGCGGCTTTCGAGGGCGTTGTGCGCGCGATGCCCGCCGTCTGGAATGCGTAGCCGCTGGCCATGAAGAGACCCACCTGAATTCCTGCCCAGGCTTCTTCACGCGTGATATTCCGCAAGTCGGCCCTGTAAATCCAGATCATGGGCAGCGCGCCCAGCATAAAGCGGGCGGAAAGATAAGCGAATACGGAAATGTCGGCCAACGCATTCTTGACCACGACGAAAGTGACTCCCCAGAAAAAGGAGCACGCCATTAAGGCACAATGGGCTTTAAAACGGTTACTCACCGCGCATACCAATTTGCTTCAAAAGTTGGAATCCGTAGGTCAATTGAGCTTGGCGATTGATTTTCCCGACAATTTGGCCGCAAGAGTCATCAGACGTTTGAGTTTATTGATTCGACGCTCCAAAGGCAACCAGATTGACCGCGATGGAATCGCACCATTGACGATTCTGACGCCTGTCGGAAGGCTTGTCTGATAAACTAACGGAGAAAAGGCTGATTGCCACTTAGAATGATTGCATCAACTCGCCAATCCCTCTGGATAAAGACACTTCCCGCGACATTATTTGTTTTCATTTTGGGCGCATTGCTTTGCCCCTGCACTCAGGCCGCGGATAAGGAAAAGAAAGAAAAGCCGGAAAAGGAAAAGAAGGAAAAAATCGAGCCCTGGGTGGAAATCCGGACTACCCATTTCATTGTGGCGAGTGACGGCGGGGAGAAAACGGCGCTGCGCTTTGCCAATGAGTTTGAAACATTGCTTCGCGTGTTTCAGGCCACCATGCCCAACGCGCGCCTCACCAATGGCATTCCCGTGCGTTTACTTGTGGCCAAGGACGGGCAATCCTTTGCGCGCATGGCGCCTGAATTTCCCTACGACAAGAAGCGTGACCAGCCTCCATCCGTGATGGCTTCAAGCACGGAGAAAACTTATATAGGCATCCGCGCCAACGTCGGCGGACACTTCCCTTTCGCGGACATTTTCAAAACGTACGCGCATGATGTTGTCAAAAGGAGTTATCGCAATCTTCCTCCCTGGCTCGAAGAGGGTTTTTCAACCATCTTTGGCGGCATCACGTTTGGTGAACACAGTGTTCGGATGGAGAGGCCCGATCCTGAAGATTTAAGCGTCCTGTTTGAAAGTCCTCTTCTGCCGCTCGACCTTATCTTTCATGTGGACCGCAATTCCCCGTATTACAGTCCGGGAGATACGCAATCGGTTTACTTTGCGGAGTCACGTGTTTTAGTACATTTCTTGGTCGTGGACCCGCAATTTTCAGGATCTAAATCCATGGAGCGTTACATCGCAGCCGTGCAGAGCGGGACCGATTCGCTTCAGGCTGCCCGGGATGCATTTGGAGATTTGAATCAGCTGCAAACGAAATTTGCAGCCTTTGTCAACCAAACGAAAGGCTTGCCCACGGATCTCCCCATCAGCGGAGGAAATGAATCGGGCGGGGCCCCGCGAACACTTTCCGCGGCGGAATTTGAAGCGCTCAGGTCTGATTTTCTTTCCCTTCGGGGCAGGATGGACGATGCGCAGGGCGATCTCGAGGAGGCAATAACTACCGAGCCTTCGTTGGCGGAAGCCGAGCAGAGCCTGGGCTTTCTTCTGCTAAAAAAGCGGAATTTGGACGATGCGGAAACGCATTTCCAGCAGGCCGTGAAGCTCGATCCGAAAGACGCGCTCAATTTTTATGGGCTGGGCCTCGCGGAAATGGCCAAAACTGGAATTTCAGAGCAGCCTGCTCCGGCCATTAAAGCACTGGAGCAAGCGGCGGAGCTGAATCCTGACTTTGCGGAAACCTGGTACAACCTGGCTTTGATCTATTCGCAGAAGGATGAAACGTTGCAAAAAGCGCTGGCCGCCTCGCAACACGCGACGTCCCTTGCTCCCGGCAACTCCAATTACCAGTTGCAGATGGCCTCAATTCAAAACGAATTGGGTCATCCTGAGGAAGCGCGTAAGACAGCGGCAATGGTACAGGGATCTACGGGCGATAAAAACACAGCGAAGAAGGCTGCGGAACTTGTAGCCAGGGCCGGCACCCCTCAGCCGCCCTCCCCGGCAAGAGCGAACCCTGACGCCGTAAAGGTCACATCGCCGCCACCGCCACCGCCGGCTCCGAAGTCCGCAGCGGCCAAATCCGAGCCCACCGCTGCTCCAGCTACCGCACCGGCTCCGGCAGCGCCGCAATCCACGCCGCTTTTTTCCGAGGCAAAAATTTATTCCATGGTGGGTACGGTTACCGAAGTGACCTGCAGCAGCGCATCGGAAATTCAACTAACGCTGAAATCCCTGACGATCCTGATGAAGCTGCATGCCGTGGATTTGGGAAAGCTATCCGTCAAATCTGCAAGCGCGGAAATTCCGTCAAAAATTTCGACATGCGCAAGTTTGCGAGGACGCAGCGTGCGAATCTCCTACAATCTGGTATTGGACAAACCCTGGGATGGAGAAATGCAGGAAGTGGAATTGAGGAATTAGCATTTTCGTTCTCTGTGTTTGTTTTTGTGCGGCACAGTTGAAGAAAATGCAAAAGATTTAACACAGAGGACACAGAGAAAGGCGGAGAAGAGAAAAACAAAAGAGAGAAAATAATTTGTTTTTTTTAACTTTAACGTCTGCGAAGACTTCTCCGTGTACTCTGTGGCTTTTCTCTGCGTCCTCTGGGTTAGATCTTTCGCAGCACATATGTCAGCAACGCATCATTGTTCGAGGCCCGCTAAGCTGAGAACGGTGAGCGCCACACGCTGCAGACCGAGTTCCCTGCCCGCAGGATCGTACCATTCGTCAAGCGTGTGCGCACCGCCGCTGCGTCCGCCGGCGCCAATTGAAATTGCGGGAATCCCCATGGAAAGAGGAATGTTGGCGTCGGTCGAAGAGCGCTCGCGCCGCGAGCGGTTCCCCAGTTGATTATCGGCGGCCAACAATGCGGCCAGGAGCGGGGAATTCTCGGCCAACTCGCCCGCGGGCCTTACTCCCAAAACATTAATTTTCAGGTTCAGCAAATTAGAGCTGCCAGCCATACCGCGCTCGCGCGCTGCGGACATTTCCTCATCGATACCGACTTTCACCGCATCGCGCAATTGGGTTTCAATTGCGGCAAGTTCGATCTCGGACTCGGAGCGCAAATCCACTTTCATTTGCGCACTGGAAGGAATGGAATTCACGGAAGTGCCGCCTGAAATTTCTCCGATGTTAAAACTGGTGCGAGGCGATTCGGGCACGCGCGCCGTTACAAAATGCGCGATCCCCCGTCCCATCGCGTGAATCGGATTTGGTGCACCGAAGTCCGACCAGCTGTGGCCGCCGGGCCCAGTAATCGTGATTTCCACGCGTCGAGAGGCCAGGGCCGCGGTGGTCACGTATTCAACAGCCGAGCCATCCAGCGCCAGCACAAATTTCAATCGTTTTTTATACGTTTCCGCGAGCGCGCGCATGCCACGCAGATTTCCTTCGCCCTCTTCGCCCACGTCCGCCACAAATAAAATCGTTTTGTTGGTTTTAATTTTCGCTTCGCGGAATGCTTTGGACAGCGTAATCAGCGCGGCAAGGCCTGTGCCGTTATCTGAAATGCCCGGAGCAAGAAGTCTGCCGCCCTCGCGTTTCACGCGCACATCGGTATTCGCCGGAAAAACCGTATCCAAATGTGCCGTGAGCATGATGATGTCCGGAGTCGTCCCGGCCCACTCCCCAATCACGTTCCCGGTATCGTCCATCTCAACGCGCAGCCCGGTGGCCGCAAACAGTTTTTTCATGTACGCAGCGCGCACGCTTTCATGAAAAGGCGGCGCTGGAATTTCCGTGATACGGACCTGCTCCTCGGTGGTTGCATCCACACCTTCGCGAAGAATCTGCAGGACGTGGGCGACTCTAGGGTCGGTTGGCGCTGTCGAGGCAGCCGTCTTGCGACTAAAATTTTGAATAAAGGAAGTCACCACTACTCCCAACGTAATTAGTAAGAGGATTCGTTTCACGGCTCACTCGGCCGCAGAAGCATCGGCCCTCGTCTTGGAAGGAACTTGCATATATTTGCCAGTGCCACCGCAGCTAAAAAGCATGATGCCTCAACATCGCGCGATTAATAACGCAAGGTAAAACTATGGGGCATTTGCTTCGGGTCGGGCTTGTAGAGCGTCTTGCAAAACTCGCAGCGATAAATCTCCGCATCTTTGCCGATTTTCGCGACGACCTCTCGCGGATAGTCATACCACCGCTTGAGATGCCCAGCACAAAGCTTCCCTTTTGCATCTTTTTCGTCGCAGGACCGTTGTTTCGGTTTGCGGACTTTAACCTTCTGCTCCACGGGCGCAGCCTCGGCAACGGGTGCCGGAGGCGCCGTCGCCGCGGGCGGTGCTGCCGGTGGCTTTGGGGGCGGTGCTGCCGGTGATGCGCCTTGCGGTAAAGTCTCCTCGGCCATTCGACGGTTCCCCTCTCAAATCAGACATCGCATTCTGATCGGTATCAGAGTTTCTGGGGTGTATCTTACTCGAACCCTTATCATGAAACAAAGCGCGAGTTTGCGTTTGCTGACTTTGCCCTTTTCGCTCAGCGATCGCTCGAAGGC
>Ga0210386_10003361_pt1 | contig 13433 bp, 14 predicted proteins | sample IncBWH32OmetaG_FD_160091 | JGI IMG/M metagenome (GOLD analysis project Ga0210386, IMG submission 160091) | Forest soil microbial communities from Barre Woods Harvard Forest LTER site, Petersham, Massachusetts, United States - Inc-BW-H-32-O ... | reverse complement strand
GCCGTTGCCGACCGTGCGGGCGTAGTTGGCGAGTCCACAGATCACCTCGTCGGCGTGCCCGTCGAGCGGGATGGCGGTTTCCCCGGTGCCCGGGTGGTCGAACGCCAAGGTGGTCAGCGCGGCGCCCTGGGTGAGGCCGACCCACCAAGGGTGGATGTCCATCTTCCAGGTGTCCACGCCGCCACTGGCGATCAGCACCGGTCGCCGTGCGTACTCGCCGTCGGCGGAGTACAGGTGGGCAGGTATCTCGACGGTGCCACCGCGGTAAGGGACCGTGATGATGCGGCGCTCGAAGGCGACCGGAAAGTCTTTGGCCGCCAGCTCGAACTGCTCGAGTTGATGCTGCATGGCCGTTACCCGCGCTGGATCGGCCAAGCAAGGGAACTTTGCGCAACCATAGGTCAGTGACGCGAGATAGTGGTCGCCGCGGTCGGCGTATTCCAAGGCCAGCTTGGACCATTCGTACGTCCACCCGCCGGGTGCATCGGCCCACATGTCGGTAGTGGCTGCTCGCACTCGCTCGATGTCGGCGCGCTCGATGCCGAATTTCTCGAACTGATGGGCGCGGTCTTCGAACATGGCCGCCGCATCGATGTCGTAGGTGTACATGGTGTTCAACTCCTAACCTTGGCGAAGTAGTCGACGATGGCTGTCGTGTCGTCGAGAGCGGAGATGGCCCCGATGTAGCTGTCCGGCCGGATCACCACGCGGCCGCCTTTTGTGAGGCCGAAGCGTTCTGCCACAGCGCATTTCGGGTCGGTGATTACGGCGTCGTATCCCGCGCCGGGGACGCCGTCGCCGGTGACCAGCACCTGCACCTGCTCGGGGCCGCCGGCGGCTGGGGCCACCTGCCCGGCGGCGATGGTGAGCACGACATGACCCAAGGTCTGTGCACCGCACACCGCCCGAAGCTGCTTCTGCACCGCCTCGTCGGAAATGGGCGGAACATGCTGGCCGGCAGTAACTTTGGCGTGCCTCGGGCTTCGACCCACAGCGATCGGGCTGCCCTGGTAATTGACGTTGACCTCTTCGGCGGTCTCGGCTATGACTCGGCGCGCCGCGGGGACGCGGGAAACGATCCGCACCACCACATCGCGGATTCGGCGTGGTGTACCGGATAGCGTGCCGACCTTGGTCAGCCGGTTGGTGAACGTGATGACGCTGTCAGCCACGGGGACACGCTCGGCCTGGTAGCTGTCAAGCAGCGTGTCACCGGCGTAACCGTTGATCACGGCGGCCAGCTTCCACGCGAGGTTGAACACGTCCTGCATGCCGGTGTTCATGCCCTGGCCGCCGGCCGGGCTATGGATGTGTGCGGCATCGCCGGCCAGGAAGACCCGACCCCAGCGGTAGGCCGGAACCCGCGCATGGCGAATCTCGAAACTCGTCAGCCAGTGCGAGCGCAGCACCCGAATCCCGCCGATTCGCCGATCGAGGATGGCCTGCAATTCGTCTTGAGTCGGGTTCATGTTCAACGGGGTACCGGAAGCGTTATGCACCTCGGCGAGAAACCGCATCCGACCGTCGCGCATCGGCAGCACGATCACTGGCCCATCGGGAGAGAAGAAGGTGTGCATGGAATCTCGGTCCAGATTGTGCTCCGCGACGACGTCAGCGAGCAGGAAGCGTTCACCGACAAAAGAACCGGCGAGCTTGGTGCCGACCAGCTTTCGCACCGCGCTGTGCGCGCCGTCGGCGCCGATGACCCACGAGGCACTGACCTGTTCGGTTGACCCATCCTTCTGCAGGGTGAGATGCACTGCGTCGTCGTCCTGGCTCAGTGCGACCAACTCGGCACCGCGGTCGACGGTCACCCCGAGTGACTGCAGGTGCTCGTCGAGCACGCGCTCGGTTTCGGTCTGCGCGGTGGTCAGCGTGAACGGGAAGGCGCTATCGACGTCACCGAGTGGGACGCGGAATAGCTTGCGGCCGCCCGCATACATCTGCATCGCGATGGCCTTGACTCCGGTGCCGAGCATCTCGTCGACGATGCCCATCCGGTCCAACATGTCCAGGCTGCGCGCGTGCACCGCGATTGCGCGGGACTGGTCGGTGGGTTGCGCCAACTTGTCGATCACCCGCACCCTGACGCCGTGGCGGGCGAGTTCGCAGCCCGCGACCAGTCCGACAGGCCCGGCTCCGACAACGATCACATCGGGGTTCTGGTTGGTGGTCATCGTGAGGTCCTTTTCTCGGTCCGTTGAGACTAATCTCACGCTACGTTGAAACTAGTCTCAACGCAAGAAGAAATTCACGCTATGATGAAACTTATGCCGAGGAGATCGATGACACCCGGTCCGCGTGACGAACGCGGGGTGCTGGCCGCGCGAATCGTGGCGGCCGCCCGCGAGGAGTTCGCCGAGCACGGCTGGGCCGGAACCACCCTGCGCGCGGTGGCGCGCGCGGCCGATGTCGACCCCGCGCTGGTCTACCACTACTTCGGCTCGAAAGAAGGCCTGCTCGACGCCGCGACCAACCCGCCGCAGAAGTGGCTGGAGAGCATCGCCAAGGTCTGGACCACGCCGATGGACCAGCTCGGCGTCGCGCTGATCACGTTGCTGCTGGCCAGCTGGGCGGACGACGAGATCGGGCCCACCCTACGGGCCGTTCTGCAGACTGCTGCGCACGAACCGTCCACCCGTGAAAAGCTGCGGCGCATTGTCGAGGGCAGCCTGATGGGCGTCTCGGAACTCGGTAGCGACGAACGAGATCGCCTGGTGCGCAGCGGACTCATCTCGTCGCAGATGATGGGCTTCGCGCTCATGCGTTATGTCTGGAAAATCGAGCCCATCGCTTCGATGACGGATGACGACGCGATCGCCGCGATCGCCCCCAACCTGCAGCGTTATGTCGATGGCGACCTGGAGGGCTGACAGCTAGCCGGCACCTTTGCCGTTGTCGACCCGATAGACGGCGCCATGGATGGCTGCTGCGGCGTCGCTGGCGAGGAACGCGACCACGTTCGCTACATCGAGGGGCTGCATCATGCCGCGTGGTGATGCCGTGCGCATGATCAGGTCGTAGTTCGGGTTATCGGGCGGGCTGAACTGCTCGATTTGTGGCGTCAGCATGCCGCCCGGACATATCGCGTTGACACGCAGGCGATCCGCGGTGTACTCCACCGCCAAAGCACGGGTGAGCCCAATCAGCCCATGCTTGGCAGCGCAGTAACCTGCCGAGTACGCCTGGCCCTCGACGCCGGCGATGGAGGCGACGTTGACGATATTGCCGCCTCGTTCCAAAAGGTGCGGCAGCGCAGCCCGGCACAGATGGAACGGCCCGTTCAGGTTGACCGCCAGATCTTGGGCCCAGTCATCGTCGGTCATCGACTCGGTCCGGCGCATCTGGTGTCTCCCGGCGACGTTGACCAGAACGTCCAGACCGCCGAACTCACTGACGCACTGTTCGACGCCGTCGCGGCAGGCCTTGGCCGAACCGATGTCGACCGATGCGTATGCACCACGTTCCACGCCCGCGAACACGTCGGCCAAGCGCCCGGTATCGCGACCTATGCCGAAAACCGTTGCGCCCTGGCGAGAAAGCAACTTGGCCGTTTCAGCACCCAGGCCCGACGACGCACCTGTCACCAACGCGACCTTGTCCTGCAGTGGTTCTGGCATCTCAGCAGCGTAGCCACGCCGCTGGCGCTCGCCCTCGGCGGCAATCCCGGCCTGGCGCGATGACCGCACGTTTGACATCGTCAGATCGATGATTACCGGACTGGCTCACAGCGGGGTATGCGTGCCGGACTGCGAAGCTGCGGTCGCGTTCTATCGCGACGTGTTGGGTATGCGGGTGCTGTCGCCGCCCTACGTGATGAAGGGCGACGCGATTCGCGAGGACATGGGCCAGCTGGTCTCCGATCCGACCATGAAGGCGGCCATCGTCGGGTTCGACGACGACGGCGATCGGGTGCTCGAGGTGATCGAGTACCTCGGCGTCGACGGCGGCGGTGAGCGCAACGCCGCCGCGCTCACCGACCACGGCCTGTCGCACGTCGGGTTGATTTGCGAGGACATCGACGCCGCCCGGGCTGACCTCGAGGCAAACGGCGTGCGCTTCCTGGTCGACGGCATCGCCGACGTGGCACGGGTCCGCACGACGTGGTTCGTCGACCCGTGGGGTGTGGTGTTCATCCTCGTCGAGAAGAGCAAGCCGGGGCGTCCGTACTTCGCGCAATACGGCTGAAGGCGTCTACACGAAGAAGTTGTCGTGGCGGATGAACCACTCGCGGCGCTCGTCGTCGGTCATGTCGGCCAGCGCTGAGAACCCTTCGAAGTAGGCCTCGCGCGGGGCGCCCGGGGCGAACAGCATCAGGACCGACGCGGGTTGGTCTCGGACATGGCGCGGTGGAAATGCGGATCGGGCCCGCCGCCGGCCGGCGCGATGTCGACCGGTACAGGCCGTAGTCGCCAGCCGTGGCTTGCTGATTCGCGAGATAGTGGTACTTCACGCCGAACATCTCGTAGTCCGGCGCGTCGTCGGCGCGCTTGATCCAGGCGCTGACTTCCGGTTGGTCGTTGCGCTAGCGGGGTTCGGGATACGGCGGCACCACGAGCGACATGGCCCCAGTCTGCCCCGTCCAACCGATTGCGAGGCCTAGCCGCTGCTGCCGGGCGATCCGGCTTGGCCGCCAATGCCCGCGGCGCCACCAGGTCCGCCGGCTCCCGGCGTGTAGTTGAAAAGGGCCACCGCACCGCCGTTGCCGCCGTCGCCGCCATCACCCAGTACGAGCCCGCCAGGGCCACCGGAGCCGCCCGCGCCGCCTCCAACGTCTCCGTAACCGCCGCCGCCACCGGTCCCGCCATGGCCGAACACGAGCCCGCCGGCCCCACCGGCGCCGCCGATGGCTCCGACTCCGCCGTAGCCGCCCTGCCCGCCGACACCGCCGTCACCGACGAGCCCGCCCGCGCCGCCGGCGCCCCCGGCGCCGCCGTGGTCGACCGCGAAGACGACGCCCTGGTAGGACCCCGGGCCGCCGAGCCCGCCCGTTCCGCCGTCGCCAAGGAGTAGTCCGCCAGCTCCGCCGGCCCCGCCGGCCCCGGCGTAGCCCGGGGTATAGGGAGAGGCGGGATTGTCAGAGAGGTAGTAGGTGAAGCCACCCTGGCCGCCGTCGCCTCCCGCGCCGAGCAGTCCGGCGTGACCGCCGGCCCCGCCGGCGCCGGCAACGCCTCCGACGTGGAAAAGGCCGGCGCCGCCACCGCCCTCTCCGCCGTCACCGAGCAATAGCCCGCCGTTGCCGCCCGCACCGCCGGCAGCTCCGGCCACGCCCGCGCCGCCCATGCCGCCGTCACCGACGAGTCCGGCGTTCCCGCCGGCAGCACCAATCCCGCCGTCTACGCCTGCTACCCCGTCGGCACCGGTGCCGCCGTTGCCGAGCAGAAATCCGCCGTCGCCAAGGTCGCCGAAGATTCCGGAGCTGCCTAGCAACGAGTCGTTACCGCCGGTGTAGTCGTCGATGCCGTTGCCGATCAAGTCCCGCCCGAACAGCTCGACGAAGGGCTGATTGAGCATCGAATCGATGGAAACGCCGGTCGGGCTGGCGATGTAGGCCTGCACGGCTGCGAGCACCGGGTCTTCGAAGTTCGTCTCGAACGCGCTGACGAGCGCGGCGTCGACGTTGCCGAACGAATCGGCAGGCAGCGCGGAAGCGCTGCTTGCCAGGTCGGCGAGGTCGAGCGCGGTGCTCGCAGCCACTCCGGCATCCGCGGTAGATGAGATGACCGGGTCGAGGATTGAGTCGACGATGTCCGCGTGAGCTTGTGCCGCAGTGAACAGTTCGGAGCACAGACCCAACGCCAGCAGTGCTCCGACACCACCGTGAGTGGCGGCTCGAGCAGCCTGGCGCATCGTTCGAGTGTCCAACGCGTGGTTATCCGGGTTAGCAACCATCGGCAGGCCTTTCAATCGCCGGATTTGTCAGCTGTGTCTTAGCGTCTATTCAGGCCGCTATAAGGTACACTCGCACCTTAGGGCGCTGCGGGCAAATCGGCTTGTGCGCAGATGAATTCGAGCTGACGCCGTCTACACGAAGAAGTTGTCGTGGCGGATGAACCACTCGCGGCGCTCGTCGTCGGTCATGTCGGCCAGCGCTGAGAATCCTTCGAAGTAGGCCTCCCGCGGCGCGCCCGGTGCGAACAGCATCAGGACCGAAGCGGGTTCGTCGGCCTCGTTGCGGAAACCGTGGATGCCGCCCGGCGGGACGTAGAGGAAGTCGTTCGGGGAGCGTCGATCCAGCAGTTGCCGTCGTAAACCTTCATCGTGCCCGACAGCACGAAGAACGCCTCGGACATGGCGCGGTGGAAATGCGGACCGGGCCCGCCTCCGGCGGGGGCGAAATCGACCCGGTACAGGCCGTAGTCGCCGCCGGTGGCTTGCTGGTTCGCCAGGTAGTGGTACTTGACGCCGAAGGATTCGTAGTCCGGCGGCTCGTCAGATCGTTTGAGCCATGCGCTGACCTCCGGCTGGTCCTCGGTGTAACGGGGCGGCGGGTAGGGCGGCACCACGAATGACACGTGCCCAGTCTGCCGGATCAGCCGACGGCATATCTAACCCCGGTCAGCTCCTCGGAGACCGCCCAAAGCCGCTGCTGCACATGGGCGTCGTGGGACCGGCCGCTGGCCCTGACCGTCGTGGGATAGCCCCGGACATGTCCAAAGCCCCCCGGACCGAAGTACTGTCCGCCGGCAACCGCGGGGTCGGTGGCTGCCCGCAGCGTTGGCAGCGCGCCCATCGCCGCGGTTTGGGCGAACAGCCCAGAGGTGTTGGTGACAAGGCGAAGCCAGGCGGACGTGTTGCGGTCCAGCTCGGTTTTGGAAACGCCGGGATGGGCGGCCGCCGCGATCGTGTCAGCGTCGGTTAACCGTCGTTGTAGTTCATGGGTGAACAACAGATTGGCGAGCTTGGACTGCGCGTAAGCGCCGACCGCGCTGTAGCCGTGTTGCCACTGCAGGTCGTCGAAGCGGATTCGGCCGGTCAAATGCGCGGTGCTGCTGACCGTGACCACTCTCGAACCGGGGACAGCCAGCAATCTATCCAGCAGCAACCCGGTAAGCGCGAAGTGGCCGAGATGGTTGGTGCCGAACTGCAATTCAAAGCCGTCTTTGGTGGTTGCCTCCGGCGTGAACATCACACCGGCGTTGTTGATCAGCAGGTCGATGCGGTCGTAATCCGAGCGCAGCTGGTTGGCGGCGGCGCGGATGGAATCCAGCGACGTAAGGTCGAGTTCCTGCAGCCCCACGCTGCGACCGGGACTGCGCCGGCCGATGAGCTTTGCAGCGTCCTTGCCTTTGTCGAGATTCCGGACCGCCAGGACGATATGAGCGCCGTGCTCAGCGAGCGCCAATGCGGTCTCGTAGCCCAGGCCGGTGTTGGCTCCGGTGATCACAGCGACGCGACCTGTCTGGTCGGGGATCTCGGCGGCGGTCCATTTGGCCATGAAAGACTCCTCGCGAGAATATACTAAACGGGATATATGTCCCGCTTAACGCGACTATACGGAACGTGTATCCCGCTTTGTCAAGAGGTTGGTGGTCCGACATGGCTCAACCGGCACGGCCGTTACGCGCCGACGCTGCCCGAAACCGTGCTCGCGTGCTGGCAGTCGCCTGCGAAACATTCGCCGCGGAGGGCTTCTCGGTGCCGGTCGAGGAGATTGCCCGACGAGCAGGGGTAGGCACGGGAACCGTCTGCCGGCATTTCCCGACCAAGCAAGATTTGGTCGAAGCGGTCTTCGCCGACCGGCTGAAGCTGATCGTCGACGAGGGCCAGGCGCTCTTGGATTCCGGCGAACCGGATCAGGCGTTGTTTGGCTTCCTGCGTTTGCTGGTACTGGACTGGGGTGTCACGAATCACGGCCTGAAAAAGGCTTTCGCAGGTTCGGAAATCAGGATCAAGACCGAGGGCGCCGAAGATGCCTTTCTTGCCATTCTTGGTGAATTGCTGCGGGCGGCCCAGCAGGCGGGGACGGTCCGGACCGACGTCGGTGCCGCGGAAGTCAAAGGGTTGATCATCGGGTGCCAGGCGATGCAGACCTACAGCAGCGAGTTAGCCGAACGCCTGGTCGCCGTCGTCTTCGACGGCCTGCGCGCCACCCCAGCCGAGGCGCGATAGGCGGCCACGGTCGTAGCATCGTAGCTGTGCAGAAGCCGATCGTCGACGAAAGTGCCCGCGCGGAAAAGCTTCTCGACGCCCAGGATAAGGCGGCGCAACTGTTTGACGCGATCGAGCGACGCGCGATGATCCGCGCCGGTGTCGGTGAGCAGGAATTGTCGGACGAGATTCACGACCTGGCCGGAGAAATGTTCGGCGTGACACGTCATTGGCATCGCCGGATCGTGCGCGCCGGTGAGAACACCCTCCAGCCCTTCCGTGAGCATCCACCGGACCGGGTCATCGTCGATGACGACATCGTGTTCCTCGACTTCGGTCCGATCTTCGAGGAGTGGGAGGCCGATTTCGGGCGCACCTTCGTGCTGGGCGACGACCCAGACAAACATGCCGTCCGCGACGCGCTGCCACGGGTGTGGCAGGCGGGCCGCGACTATTTCGAGAGCCACCCGGATGTCACCGGCGCCGAGTTGTTCGGCGTCTCCGTCGAGGCGGCTCGGGCCGAGGGCTTCGGCTGGGGCAGCCATATCGCGGGCCACCTGGTCGGGGAGTTCCCGCACAAGAAGATCGCCGGGACGGCGACTGAGTGGTACATCATGCCCGGATCGCCCAAGCCGATGCGGCGCACGGACCCAAGCGGCCGCCGTTGTCACTGGATCCTCGAGATCCATCTGATCAACGAGGCCCGCGGCTTCGGCGGTTTTTACGAGCAGCTGCTCGACTTGCCCTGAGCAGGATCAGTCGACGGGGTACGTCACCCCGGTGAGTTCCTCGGACACCGCCCACAGCCGGCGCTGCCGGTCGACGTCGTGCGACTTGCGGCTGGATCCCACGATCTTGGGATAGCCCCGCGTTTGGCCGAAGCCGCCGGGACCGTAGTACTGCCCACCAAGCACTGCCGGGTCGCTGGCAGCACGCAGTTGCGGCAGGGCGCCCATGGCCGCGTCCTGGAAGATTGGCGCGATCACCGGGTAGACCGATGCAGCCCATCCGGGTAGGTGGCGCATCAGCTCGGTGTTCGAGCCGCCGGGGTGCGCGGCCACGGCGATCGTCGTGCCATGGGCAGCGAGCCGCCGTTGCAGTTCGTAGGTGAACAGCAGGTTGGACAGCTTGGCCTGCCCGTAGGCCTTGACCCGGTTGTAGCTGTGTTCCCACTGCAGATCGTCGAAGTGGATGTCGGCGCGGATGCGGTGGCCCATGCTGCTGACCGTCACGACCCGAGAACCCGCGACCGGTAAGAGCCGATCCAGCAGCAGGCCGGTGAAGGCGAAGTGGCCCAGGTGGTTGGTGCCGAACTGCAACTCGAAGCCGTCCTTGGTGGTCGACTTCGGTGGGTACATCACGCCGGCGTTGTTGATCAGCAGGTCGATGTGGTCGTGACTGGCGCGGAGTTGCTCCGCGGCGGCGCGGATCGAGTCCAGCGACGTCAAGTCGAGTTCCTGCAGCGCCAGGTCCGCGTTGGGACGGCTCTTGTGGATGAGGGCGGCGGCGTCTTTGCCCTTGTCGACGTTGCGCACGGCCAGCACGACGTGGGCGCCGTGCTCGGCGAGCGCCAGGGCGGTCTCGTAGCCGAGGCCGGTGTTGGCGCCGGTGATGACGGCGACCCGACCGGTCTGGTCGGGAATGTCGTCGGTGGTCCACTTGGCCATGCGAGGCTCCTCAGTTGTAAGGTAAACGGGGCGAGCGCTCCGGTTGATCTCCACTATACGGAACGCGCGCCCCGCTTTGTCAACCAGTAGGTGATGTGAGATGGCTCAACCAATACCCCGGCTGCGCGCCGACGCGGCGCGGAACCGCGCCCGCGTGCTGGAAGTCGCCTACGAAACCTTTGCGGCCGAGGGCTTGTCGGTGCCGATCGATGAGATCGCCCGCCGGGCTGGCGTCGGCGCCGGAACCGTCTACCGTCACTTCCCCACCAAAGAGGCGCTGTTCCACGCGGTCATCGCGGACCGAATGCAACGTTTTATCGACGAGGGGCACGCGCTGCTGGAATCCGCCGGGCCCGGCGAGGCGATCTTCAGCTTTCTGCGCTCGATGGTGCTGCAGTGGGGCGCGACGGACCGTGGCATGGTCGAGGCGCTGGCCGGTCTCGGCATCGACATCGCGCAGGCCGCGCCCGACGCCGAGGATGCATTTCTGGCCATGCTCGACGACTTGCTCCGTGCCGCGCAGAAAGCGGGCACCGCGCGTCACGACATCGGCGTGCGCGAGGTGAAGTCAATCCTGGTCGGATGCCAGGCGATGGAGGCCTACAACGCGGAATTGGCCGAGCGGGTGACCGACGTCGTAATCGACGGCCTGCGGGCAAAGGATCGAGTCCGCGCCCACCGCCAACGGAAAACTATGTGAGGCTCAGACGCCTAGTAGCGAAAGTGATTCGAGGTCTTCGATCGCCGCGAGATGGCGTTCCGCCATGGCGCACACACGCTCGATCGATTGCATGATGGGCGGCGTTGCCGCCCAGACGAATCCATGAAGCGCGTGTCTTCGATAGGCCGTCCAACAGTCGTCTGCGTCGAGTACCGGGCCGCCGGCGCCAGCAAGCGCGGACCGGTAATGTTTCACTAGATCGCGCTCATGCGCGCGCCGGTCGGCCACGCTGAGAGCGCCCGTGATGAAGTACGCGACGTCATACGACCATGGGGCCACACAGACGCCCTGCCAGTCCAGGAAAGCCACCACGCCGTCTTCGCGGATGAAGGTGTTTCCGATGTGGGCATCGCCATGGGCGAGGGAACCCGCCGCACCGTCTTCGTAGGCCCAGAGCGCTTCAAACCCTCGCAGGATCCGCTCACGGTTGTTGAGTGAGCTTGGCAGGCAGGGCGATTCGGATTTGGCATAGTAAGCGTCCCAGTAGTCTCTGCTGAACAGGACTTTGGCTACCGCCCGGACGGCGGGCGACCCTACCCCCAGCCACGGAGCCAATGTGGCAGCCACGTCGGCAGTTACCGCATGCCACCGTGCCTGCATCTCCAGGCCTGAGGCAACCTGGTCGGGCGTGAATGGCGCGCACGGATCCCCAAAGCGGCCTCCGCTGACGCAAAGGTTCTCCATCACCACAATGCCTTGGTACGCAGTGGGGGCGACTGCCGCGTAGTACGTCCGCGGAAGCACCACTGGCAGCTTTTCGGCGAGGTCTCCGAAAAACCGGGCCTCGATGCGGTACGCGTCGCTTGCGCCGGCTAGCCGTTCATCGAAGCACCCTTTGACGCACACCGCCGTAGGCAACTGGCTGTCCGGATCGCGGTAGCGTAAGCGCACCAGCACTTTTGTGGCGGTGCCCCAGATGATTTCCTCAATGACGGCATCTTCGACCTCATTGTTGAGTGCCTCGCTAAACCAGGCGGGTGTGAGCTCTTGCGATGTCGTAGGCAAGTCATCGACTTCTACTACAGGCATTGAATCGGGCCTCCAGTACCAGATAGCTCTCGGTGAAGTGGTTCGTCGAACCGGCCGGCCAATCCTGTTGTGCTTAAGGATAACTGCAGCAGAAGCCAGTCGGCTCACCACGACAGAACGCTGCTGTCGTATCAGGCGGTTACCGCAGCAGCCTCTCGTTCGACTGCGATCGTGGGGGGCGCCTGCCCAGCTTCGAGAATGTTCAGAATGTTGGCGCGACTTCGGGCGGCTAACCGCTGGCCGTCGCGCAGGCCAGCACGCCGCGCGTATTCGCATACTTTGACGGCCGGGCGGATCACCGCGCCAAGGTGCTTGAGCGGGGTGTCGGGAACGCCGAGCTGGTCCGCGATTTCGTCACCGGCCCAGCGTCGGGTAAATCCGTACAGCACCGCGGGGATGGCTTTGGTCCCGAAGCGCACCAGCGGCCGCGGTAGCAGCAATTCGGGCGGGGCGCCGTTCTCGATCAAAGCGCGTATGAGTGCGCGGGAATCCTCGTCGGCGGGTGTGTCGGTCAGATGTTTGATGGAGATCATCTCTTTCGCGCGCGCCTCGGTCGCGGGCAGGAGTGGCTCCGGCACACCCAATACGTGACCGATGTAGCGCCACAAATGTTGGATGTCCTCGCGCTCGTCGCGGCGGAAGTGCATGCCGACGTCACGCATGGCGGCGATGGGGATGGTGGAGAATTCGCCCGCGATGCCGTACGCCACGTCGGTGTTGTTGATGGGTAGGCCCCAGGCCTCGGGCTGCCACTCGCCCGACCGCAGCAGGCGTCGTCTCACGGCCGCATGCATGATCCGCACCCGAAGAGTTTCAGCGAAACCTGGCGCGTAGCGGCGCATTCCGCCTGGGCTCGTCGCTGCGAGCATCCAGCGCCCGGTTTCTTGCGTCCGCCGATAGGCTCGATGCACCAGCTCACCGGTGAAAATGAGCGGCTTGGCGGCTGCCGAGGACTGGTAGCCGGCCGCCAGCGATGCGCAGTTCAGGGTCAGACCGGAGAGCACGCCGCCGCGCCAGTACGCGGTCGCCCCGCTTTCGACTCGCTCCCAGTCAACCCAGTCCGGGACTTGCGCAATCGGTTCCAAAAGTTCGGCCAGCGCGGGGGGCACGTCCTCGGTTTTTCCAGCCAGCCACGCGCTAATGTTACGCATTCCCGCGCCAGCCGGCAGCGAGCTGAACGCCGCGACGATCGCGTCCGCGGTGGTGTCGGACCGCTCGATGCCCTCTTTGAGGTGAGTCACGAGTATTGGGTCGAACCGACTGCGCGCTCGTGATTCGTTCAGAAAGCGAGTGGTTACCATGCCTCACGCTAACACGAGGTTAGACAGCGTGTCTATCCTCAGTCCGGGGCGGCGTGCAACCCGTACCATGCGATAGTTGCCAAGGTGTGCGCCAGGCGGCGGTGAGCTTTGCGGTCCGCACTGTCGGCCAACTGGTAGCAAGCGCGCTCGACCATCCACACGAATGCTGCGGCGGTTTCGTACGCCGACAGTTCTGATCGGACAACGCCTTTGGCTTGGGCGGCCCTGAGAACTTTGGCCGACTCGCTGACAAACGTCTGCATGTTGGCATTGAAGTAGGCGCCGACCGCTGGGTCGTTACCGGCCGTTTCGACCACCGCCGCGACGACGGCGTACTCGGCGCTGAAGATCGTTACGAACTCCAACAGTGTTGCTTCGAGTGCTTCGCGATCCTCTAGGGTGGTGGCGCCCCACAGCGCACCGACGGTTGAGGCCAGCCTGTCGCGGACGTAGTCGATGAGCCGGAGAACAAAGGCCGAGCGGTCGGGGAAGTATAGATAGAACGTCGCCCGAGCGAGGCCGGCTTCACGAACCAGTCGTGAGATGCTGATCTCCGCGAACGGCGTGCGGTCGCTGCAGAGTTTCGAAACCGCCGCGATGAGTCGCCGTTCGACTTCCGGGCGC
>Ga0210386_10003359_pt1 | contig 13439 bp, 12 predicted proteins | sample IncBWH32OmetaG_FD_160091 | JGI IMG/M metagenome (GOLD analysis project Ga0210386, IMG submission 160091) | Forest soil microbial communities from Barre Woods Harvard Forest LTER site, Petersham, Massachusetts, United States - Inc-BW-H-32-O ... | reverse complement strand
AGAGCTTGCGCATTGCGGCGAGGAGACTCATATCTCGTCCGCCTTCTTGTCGAGAATGCTGGCGACGACAGCGGCCATATCGATCCATTTGGCGGTTTCGGTCTTGAGCTCGCGCTTGCCGGCAGCGGTGAGCGAATAAAAGCGGGCGCGACGATTGTTCTCCGACTCACCCCACTCGCCGTTGATCCAGCCCCGGCGCTCAAGACGATAGATGGCGGTGTAGAAGGAACCCTGCAGGATTTCGAGGCGCTCGCCGGAGATTTGCTGGATGCGCAGTAGGATGCCGTAGCCATGCAGCGGACCGAGCGAGACCGCCTTGAGGATCAGCATCTCAAGTGTGCCCTGCGGGAGTTCAACCAGTTTCGTCAAAGACTCTCTCCTATTTCGAATAGGAGAGTACACGCCCTCTCCTTTCCCGTCAAGGAGACTACCACCCGGGCGATTACAAGCCGGCCCAGGATAACAATACAGATATGACGATTCACATTGCCGCGGTACTATTTGTGGACGGCCCTGCGCAACCGGCTGCAAACGAAACGGGGCGAAGCTTCAAGGAGTGGAATCATGAACAATCCTCATTCCGATGCGCTTGTTTTCTTCGGAGCGACCGGCGACCTGGCGTACAAGAAAATCTTTCCTGCACTACAGCTCATGGTCCAGCACGGCAGGCTCGAAGTCCCAGTGATTGGTGTGGCCAAAGCCGGCTGGAATCTCGACCAGTTCAAAGCCCGGGCCAAGGATAGCCTGGAGCAGCACGGGGGGCTCGATGCGAAAGCGTGGCCGAAGCTGAGCACCTTGCTCCGCTATGTCGATGGCGACTATGGGGATCTCGCAACGTTTCAGGCTCTCCGTGCTGCGCTTGGCGCGGCCGAGCACCCCGCGCACTACCTGGCGATCCCGCCCTCTCTCTTCGAGGAGGTCGTAACCCAACTAGTGAAATCGGGCTCTGCCAAGGGGGCCCGCATCATCGTCGAGAAACCCTTCGGTCACGACTTGGTTTCTGCACAGGAGCTCAACCGGATCCTGCATTCCGCCTTCGACGAATCCGCTATCTTTCGTATCGATCACTATCTCGCCAAGAACCCGGTCAACAACATGGTCTCTTTTCGGTTCGCGAATTCCTTTATGGAGAAGATGTGGAACCGCGACCATGTCGAGAGCGTGCAAATCACCATGGCTGAAGACTTCGGCATCCAGGGACGCGGGGCATTCTACGACCAGACCGGCACCATTCGCGACGTCATCCAGAATCACGTCTTTCAGGTCCTGTGCAACCTCGCGATGGAGCCTCCCGCCCGCGACGACAGCGAGTCCCGGCGTGATGAGAAGGTCAAGGTGCTCAAGACAATCCCTCCTCTCGAGGCGAAGAATCTCGTTCGCGGCCAGTTCGTGGGCTATCTCCAGGAGAAGGGAGTCGCCCGCGACTCCAAAGTAGAGACCTTCGCAGCCCTCCGCCTGGAGCTGAACTCATGGCGATGGCAGGGAGTGCCCTTCTACATCCGTGCGGGAAAGAATCTCCCAATGACCTGCCTCGAGATCATCGCCCGCTTCCACCGCCCTCCAGCCACCCCCATCAACCCCGACCTGCCGCAGAACTACCTTCGCTTCCGCCTGAGCCCGGAAATCACCGTGGCCATGGCAGTTTCCGTAGCACCGTTCGTCGAAGGAGGGCCACGTGCAGACGTAGAGCTGATAGCCAGCCGCAATCCACGTCCCGGCGAGATGGCCGCCTACGGGCGGGTACTCACCGATGCCATGATGGGCGATGCGACCCTCTTCGCCCGCCAGGACTATGTCGAAGAGGCATGGAGGATCGTTGATCCAGTCCTCAAGGAGGCTACGCCGCTCTACCAATACGAGCCGCATACCTGGGGCCCAGATGAGGTGAACCGCTGCGTCGTCCCACCCGGTGGCTGGTACGAGCCACAACCCGAGGTCCCTGAGGGCTTCCGGGTAGTGAAGTCGGCTCCCCGGTAGTGAAGTTGGCCTGGTCTTCCGTCTTGACTCGCCTCCGCCCGCTACGTAGCATTCGCCAGTCGACGGCGAAAGGCCATTTGTCCAAATGGGCGGCGGCTCTTTGTCGGTGAATTACTTCACAGCGACTAACGCATCGGGCTCTTGCACATATGCCACAACCGAAAATCGTGTTGCGCTTTGGGAACAGATGCGCAATCGGCGGGCGCGCTTCGTACCGCACTCGACCTGGCGGGTTCTCACTCTGCGCTCATCGCAAACAAAGGAGCAGACTTGGGATAACCTCCTCATTTCACGTCTGCGGATGAAGACTCCTGCATACAAACGCTGTCTGCCGGGCGTTCTGCAGGAACGCCGAAATCGCGGAGTCTTTTTTCCGCACTTCCGCCGATCTACTGCTAGTCCGCCGCCACCGTGTGCTCGACGGTCGCTATAGCGGAGCAGTCTTTATAGAGCGAGCCTTCTTTCATGATCACGTGCAGATTTTTCTCGTGTACGACCAGATCGAGATCCTGTAGCGGATCTCCATCGACCAGCAGCAGATCTGCAAGGTAGCCTTCCTTCACCTGGCCCAACTCGTTGCCCAGGCCCATCACCTGCCCACCGATGCGTGTGCCGCACTGCAGCGCCTCGTTCGGCGAAAAACCGAGCAGATCGACGAAATGCTTGAGGTCGCGTGCGTTGTCGCCTTGGGGCGACTGCGCAAAACCATAGTCCCCTCCAATAAGGACCCGTACCCCGCGTTTGCGAAGCTCCGTATAAACGGCAGCCGTCGAATCGATCGTGCGCTGCATCTTCCGCCCAACCTCCGAATCGCGGAGAAAACCAAATTTCTCACCCTCATAAAGCGTGCTGTAGATGATACCGATCGCCGGCCCGACAAAGATCCGGTCCTTCACCGATTCCAGCATATCGATGGCCTCTTCGTCCGCGGATTCGCAGTGATAAATCACGTCGACTCCGCAGCGAACAGCCCGCTTCACCGACTCCGCCGCCCGCGCATGGCAGTTGATCTTCTTGCCGAAATCACGCGCCACATTCACCGCCGTCTGCACCTCTTCCTCGCGCATGACCGTGAGTCCGCCGTGGGCGGCCGGGCTGAGATCGTCTCCGGAAATGTTGACCTTAATGTTGTCTACGCCCTCACGGCAACATAGGCGTACGGCCTTCGCGATCTCCTCCTTGCCATCAGCAATCAAGCCGAAGCTTTCGTAATACATGTGTGCCTTGCGTTCGTCGCCAAGACCGCCGGTGACGGTAATCTCCGGGCTGGCTGCGCGGATGCGCGGTCCAGGCAGCTCACCTGCGTTTACGGCGTTGCGAATCACGACGTCTAGCCGCAGCTTCGAAGTCGCGGCGCTATAGGCGCTGGTGAAGCCGTGGTTGAGCAGCGTCTTCGCGTTCCGCATCGTCAGCAACACATGCTCTTCCGGCGGGATATTACCCAGGTCAGAATCGTTCACCGCGCCGCCGAATGAGATGTGTGCATGCCCCTCCACAAGCCCCGGCATCAGCGTTCGTCCGCGTGCCTCGATCACGGTTGCCCCATCGATGGGGAGACGATGCGGTGCGCAGGCAATCGTCTTGATCCGCGTGCCTTCGACCAGCACGTCTGCGGGAAATGTCGGAGCGCCGCTGCCATCCCAGACGTTGGCGCCGCGAAAGAGAACTCGATTCATGACTGATACCTCCTGCAATGAGACGATTGAAGTTACAAATCTGCTACATGGGCTCCGATACGTCGCGCGAGCCCCGGCGATAGCCTCGCGATCACAATGCCATAAATGATCGACATGGCAAGGACGCCGAGAGCGATCCACGGAAAGACGTTGAAAGGCCATCGCTGACCGGGCTGGATAAGGCCCCAGAGCGGAACCAACATGATCAGCGTGCCTGCAATCGGCAGCAGCACGTGGCGAAGCATGTCGAGCTCGCCGCGATGATGCTTGAGCACGTAAACCGGAAGCGCGATATTCGTGAGCATGTAGGAAAGAATGATCGGGATCGTGCCCAGCGTCCCGGCAAAACCGAAATAATCCATCGGAGCAACCTTACCGAACAGGCTGAAGCCGAGAATCAGCGCGACAGCGATGACGAGGAATAACCACATCGCGCGGTGCGGCGTCTGGTGCCGGGGATGAATCTTGCCTAGGAACTTCGGCAGCAGGCCTTCACGTCCAGAGTTGAAGAGAATGCGCGCCTGGGAGTTCACAAGGCCGATCAGTGACCCCAGGATGCTGGTCACGCCCGCGATATAGGCGACCACCAGCAGAACTGGCGCAGAGGCTTTCAACCCATCGAGGAATGGCAGCTTTGAGGTGCCGAGCGCAGGCGCATCCATCTTGAATCCAACCACAGTCGCGTAGGCGAGGAAGATATAGAAGACGCCGATCGCCAGCGTGCCAGTCAGGAGAGCGCATGGGATATTGCGTCGCGGATTCTCCGTCTCTTCCGCGAGCGTAGCCGAGTTCTCCCAGCCAATGAAGAGATACACCGCCAGTGGAAAACCTGCTCCCAGCCCCGCAAGGCCCCCAGTAAGGTTTGAGAATTGGAAAGGCGCCAGGGTCAGGAAGTGAGGATGAGCAAAGAGCATGAAGAGGCTTCCCAGAACCAACAGCCCTGCTTCAAAGTAAAAAAAATACCCGCCCAGAGCGTCGAGATAGCGACGCCGCGCATCACCAGCCAACCCGTGCCTGCCGCGATTAGCAACGTGAGAACGGTCCAAGGAATGGTGGCACTAGCAAAGGTCTTCAGTGTTTCGGCAATCCAGACTCCGGCGATGGAAACAACCGTTGAGGCGGCGACAAGGTAGCCGAATATAAGAAACACCGCGACCGCAGCACCGACCGAAGGGCCAAATGACTTGCCACAAAATGTCACGAACGAGCCGGCCGAAGGCAAGAAACGGGAAAATTGCGCGATGGTATTGGTAAGAAACAGGATCACAATCATCGCGGTAAGGATGGTCAAAGGCGCGGCCAGCCCCGCCCCTTGCACTATCACGGCAAAGCCGAAGAAAAAGCTCATCGCAGGCGCAATGCTCGCCAGGGTGGACGCCACGATATGGCTCAGGGAAAGCGCATCTCGCCGCAACCGGGTCTCGCCAAGCTCTGAGATATTCATTCTTGTCATGGTTCAGTACTTGAGTCTATTTGTCGAGATAAAACCGAAGTACGCTTCCCATTACGTGCCCTACAGAACAGGGCTAATCATGAGCGCAAAGGAGAAGAAGCGTGCTGGAAGGACTTAGCATGACTGCGGGGCATGGAAGTACAACGATCGTGGTGACGCGTCTCTTCGATGCGCCCCCGAGCGCTGTCTTCGAAGCCTGGACCAAGACCGAACACGTTGCACACTGGTGGGACCCGAGCGTGAGCGTACCGGAACATCCGTTACAAGTCCCTTGCGGAGTTTTCGCTCGTGTTGACGTCTCGGGGTGCTGTTCTTGCTGTGCTTCGAGATACACAATCCCGTCATCAAGGTCGTGGGAATGTGGTAATCCTGAAGGGATTTCCAAAGAGTGGGGAAAGGGTGGAAAGGCATAAAGCGTGGGTTTCGCCACCGCTCTCAAGCCAGTCGAAGCACGCCAGTTCATTCTTCACGCAACGCCGCCACGGGATGGATGTTCGCTGCGCGCTGGGCCGGGACAAAGCTTGCTGCCAGCCCAACCACGACAATTCCACCAATTGCAGCTGCCAGTGTGATGGGGTCTCTCGGCTTCAACCCGTACAGCATCGAAGCCGCCGCATTTCCGGTCGCGATTGTCATCCCCGTACCGGTGGCCAAGCCAATAGCCAGCAAAATTGCAGCGTCCCGCAACACCATCCGCAGGATGTCGCTGCGATTGGCTCCGAGTGCCATGCGCACGCCGATTTCATTTTTCCGTTGGAGGACGACATAGGAGATCACTCCGTAGAGGCCGATTACGGCCAGCACCGTTGCCAGCACGCCATAGAACCCCGACAGCGTGGCCATCAGGCGATCGCGCAGGAGACCTTCGCGAATTTGCGTCTTGAAGACCGTGTAACTGATCACAAGGGAGGGATTGATTTGATTTGCTGCGTGGTTGATAGACGGAATCAGCGAAGACAGAGATTCGTCGGATCGAATCATCAGCGTGGAGCGTTGCTCCGGACCGTTGGTCTGCGTGAACGATACGTAGACGGTGGGCACCGGATCCTCGCGCAGATCGTAGAACTTGGAGTCCTTCACTATGCCGACAACCTGGTAAGTCTTGTAGGGCGTGTCGGAATCGTGGAAGACCTTTCCAACTGGATCGGCACCGCTATAGTATTTGCGCGCGAATGTCTGGTTAACGATAGCCTTGCGCGGCGAGGATGGCGTATCGGTCTGGTTGAAATCCCGGCCCGCAAGCATCGGCGTCTCCATTGTCTGGAAGTATCCAGGGCTAACGCGATTCAAGGTCACGTCTTGCCGCTCAGCTCCGCCCGGAATATCGATGTTGCCGTCCCATCCGCTCTGACTCATGGGAACCATCTGAACTTCGGCAGCAGAGCTGACTCTGGGAATGGCTTGTACCTGCGAAAGCAGTTCCTGTTTGAAGACCATCTGGGTTTCTGCAGGCAGCTTTAGCGGCGAAAACTCAAAATCCGCTACGAGAATGCGGTCCTGCTGGAAGCCCGCGTTCACGGTGAGAATCTTCTGAAAACTCCGCACGAACAAGAGTGCAGCGGTTAGCAGTACAAGGGAAAGCGCGACTTGTGAGACAACGAAAGCTCGCCGAAGCAGGAAGTGGCCCCGGCCGACGGTTGTTCCACGTGCATTGGCTTTCATCGCTACGCCTGGCTCGGTGTGTGACGCCTGTATCGCAGGGGCGAGCCCACACAAGATGCAGGTCAGAATTGCTAGGCTAGCGGCGAATCCAAGCACGCGCCAGTCGGGAGTCAGTTCCACAAAGATGGGATTCTGCTGAGAGCTCAAGAACGCCACCAACGTGCGGCTCAAGATTTGTGCCAGCCCAACCCCCGCCAAGGTTCCCAGCGCGGCAAGCAATAAGCCTTCAGCCAGCAACTGACGAATCAACCGGCTTCGCGATGCGCCCAGCGTAAGGCGAATAGCCATTTCACGCTGTCTCGCGCTCGCACGAGCCAGCATAAGATTAGCCAGGTTTGCGCAGGCAATCAGGAGAACCAACCCTGACAACGCCAACAATATCCACAGGGGCGATTCATAGTCCTTGCGCAGACTTGACACTCCTGTGGCCGCAGGCAGAGCGCCCAGGTGGAAGGAGAGATAGTCCTTCTTAGCGATCGTGTTGTAATTACCTGGCAAAGTTGCAGCGAAGAGTCCTGGCGAGATCGCATCCAGTTGTGCAGAAGCGCGCTCTAGTGTCCAACCCTGCTTCAGGCGTCCGATGGCCCCGAGCCACCAGGCATCCGGGCTATCCATCAAGGAAGGTCTACTAAGATTCGTGGAGAAAACCGGCTCGCTACACAGAGGGAGGGCCGCATCAAAATTCTGTCCCACTTCCAGACCATAAAAGCTTGCCGGGGCAACACCGATGACTTGAAATGGATGGCCGCTGAGTGTGAGTTTGCTTCCCACCACGTTGGGCCGTCCTCCAAACTCCCGCTGCCAGAAGGAGTAGCTCAGCACTACACTTTGTACGCCGCATCCGCGGTAATCGTCTGCGGGAGAGATCAAACGGCCGACGATCGGTTGTATCTCAAGAACATGAAAGAAATCTCCACTCACCAGCAGAGCATTTGCATAGTGGGCCTCTCCACCCTCCCCAATGTTAAAACGATTCGTAGCCCATGCTGCTATCGCGGAGAATCCCTGTTGCTGATCATCTACGCCTTTCCACAGACCGCCCGTCAGGTCTGAGTTCGACGAGTAGAAATCCCCCCTACAGCAATGGGGCGAGTTCACAATTGCGACCCTGGCAAGCTGCTCTGGCTTCTTTACCGGAAGGGTTCGCAGCCGCACAGTGTCCAGAAGTTGAAAAATTGTGGTGTTCGCGCCGATCCCGAGGGCCAGCGAAAGAATTGCGACGGTTGCAAAGCCAGGGCTCCTAAAAAGCAGGCGAGCGCCATAATGCAAGTCGTTCCAAATGCCCGCAAAAAACTTTTCGCCTCCCTCCGCGCCCACAGGCACGGACCGTTGTGCGGCATTTGTGGTTGCTTTCAATCCGGCAATCAGCCTGCCGTCGGTCAGATCCTGCATCAGGATTCGACAGGCTTGTTCCTCTCCAGTGCCAGCGATCAACAATTCATCGTAACGATCGTTGAGGTGCTGGCTCAGTTCCTCCACGATCTCCTCTTCGCGCGCTGCCGAAAGATTCAACGGAGCGATTGCGTCCTTGATCTCCTTTGACCAGTCATGCATTCTCGGCCTCCGTAATCAGACGGATCGCGTTCACCAGGTTGGCCCAGGTAGAACGCTGAGTCTCAAGCATCTTCTTGCCTTTGGTCGTCAGTTTGTAATAGCGGCGGCGGCGCTGGCCGGCCTTTTCAACCCATCGCCCATCGATCAGGCCGCGCGCCTCTAGCCGGTATAACAGCGGATAGAACGAGGCAACGTTGTACTTCAGCACTCCTTCGGACCGCTCCTCGATCAGCTTTCCGATCTCGTAGCCGTGGCGAGTACGGTGCTCAATTAGGGAGAGGATCAGCAACTCAGCGCTGCCTTTCTTCAATTCCCGATCGATAGCTCGCGTCGCAATATGTTTCATAGCGATATATTGGAATGAAATATCAAGAAATGTCAACGTGTTTATTCGAGACTGAGGCGCCTGAACGATTGCCCGTTCTCGAACAGTTTTGATCAGATTTTCAAAGCGGATCGAAATCCGACCATGGTTTTACCGATATCGAAAACACGATAGCCGCAGCCAAGGACAGCGGCGCGCGTGTTTTACTCCCCGGGGCGATCTCCAACTATGGCGGGATGCGTTTCCGATCTTAAGAGAAGACTCGTCGCTGTGCTATCAAAACCAGCCCCCGGAGGGGGTGAGGTCATTGAGGCGCAGATACGTGACGAGATTGCCGTAATGCAAGGCGTCATGACTTGCAAGCTGCGTCAAGATGAACATCTTGTTCGTATTGTGGCCCCAGAAGTCCGCCGGGTCATTGAGGTGCGCATCAGTGAACCCGGAGTACGCGCCATCGCAGTACTCGAATGCGCCTTTGAGGTAGGCGATGATCTCGGGCTTCGAATTTTTCTCGGTAGCTATGACGGGGCGCGCTTCATTCTTGGCGTTTGCACACAAATAGTAGGAAATATCCGCCACATGATTCAGGATCTCGGCAAACGAGCGAACGTCCTTCGTTGGCCGGTAGCTATACTTGGAATCTGGCATCGCCTCCGCCGCCTTCATGATCTTGTCCTGCATATTGCTACGAAATATGGATATCGTCGTCGTCAGCGGATTCGGCGCCTTGATCGGATTGGGCATGTCCGGCGCGATCTGGGCGTTGGCCAAGGACGCCAAGACGGAAACCGATACCACTCCAACAGGAACCACGACGCGAGCAATAGATCGGAACATTGGCGCAAGGACAAAGCGGCAAGTCCCAACTCTCGTAGACTGAGAAGGGATCAGTCTGGTGAGCATCTCGATTGAATTACGAATCGTGCAGAAGAAGTTTTTCGTGAAGTAGTGCATTCGACGTCCTCCTGCCCAGCAACGTTTGCACGCAAGGTTCCAGTTGGCGCGCCGAGTGCTACCTCTTTGTAGTCAGCAAATAACAAGATGGCGAGCGCTCTGGACTCGATGCTCCACTGTCCATTTTCGATGAACACTGTCCACTTTCAGCATTCAGGCAGTGATCCAGGTGCCCGAGTTCCTTAATGAACGCACGGTTTCGATCGATTGTTAACGGCGAAAAGCCCCTTGTTCTAAAGCCGACACGGCAACGCCCCTGTGAATGGAAGGGAGAATTGGACGAGGCAAGTTGGCTGCCTTCGGAAAAGGGGTGGCGCGCCGATCACGGATAATCAAGCAATATTAATGCCGTGCTCCTCATACTGGCTGAAAACCGAAAGAAGGTTGGTCATCTTTAGCACATTGCGAAGCTGCTTACCAAGGTGAAGCAACTTGAACTCGCATCCGAGTCGCCGGGCAGATACATGCAGTCGCACCAATGCTCCAAGCCCCGTGCTGTCCACGTAGATGAGTTCTTCTAAGTCAACAATGACCATTTTTGTCTGAGGTAGTAGATCTTTCACCGCCTGGTAGAGTTCTTCGGTGGTGCCTGCTACCAATCGGCCGTGACATTTCACAACGGCGGTGTCCCCGTCACGTTCGATTTCAAAGGCAAGAACCTTTTCGGATTCTTCAAGCATATGGGATGCTCCTTGGAAGATGGCGAACTTTGGGCTTAGTGTTAATCCTGAGAATTCTCGCATATGGAACCTCAATACAGGAACCAATTTGTGCAATGGCGACACAGATTTATGAAGGAATGCGGAACATTCGATTCACCGGCTAACGGGACCTTGCGAGGCCTTGCCCCTAACTCGAGCGGTTTCAGGGTAGCTTGTCGAAAAAGAGATACAGGGCGGCAATCTGTCCGTCCCGCGCAATGATGAAATCAGTCCCGGCGTAAGCTGGGGCCTCACCGGGGCGGCCGGATACCCATTCGACGCGGCCGCCATTGCCGACTTCTTCCGGCGCGGCAATTGGCTGATATTGAAAGTCAGGATGAGTAGCCCGGATCACGCCCGCGATGCGATCGATCTCATCGCGGCCACGGTAGACGCCCTTACCAGGGTCGAAGAACACGCCATCTTCGGTGTAGAGTTCGTCAATGGCCGCGCGCCGACGCGCGTGGTCGTTTTCACCGAATACGTCGTGAAGATTGCGGGTCAGCAAGGTCGAGATGCTGTGTGACATGGCTCGTCTCCCTCTTTCGTTTGCCTGAAGTTGAGTTGCAAAAATCCTTACCGCATTTTAGATGTGTTATAGATATATTCGTTGCAACAAATAATTCCCTGTTTGATGCTTTAACAGGTAGTCGACTGGAAGGAACAGTAGCGACTAGCGGCACTCTCGATCCGATCCCGTGTCTTTCAGTGTGCTCTAATCCCATGATAGGGAGACCCTATCACTCATGGAATTGAGGCACCTTCGTTATTTCACAGCGGTTGTCCAGTGGAAGGGGTACCGCGAGGCTTCGCGGCACTTGTATATAGCCCAGCCTTCGATCAGTGAGGCGGTATCCAATCTTGAGAGCGAGCTGGGCATCAAGCTCTTTTCGCGCGAGGGCCGCGTGGCGCGACTTACGCCGGAGGGGCAGGTCTTCTATGAAGAAGCCCTCAAGACTCTTGCGCAGGCAGAGCGGTCCATTGCAACCGCCCAGCGCGCGGCCAAAGGGGAGATCGGCAGGCTGGGGATCGGTTTCATGGGGTTTGCCTCCTGCGATTTTCTCCCCGATCTGCTGCGTAAATACAAGACCCGGCACCCGGGCGTTGCGCTGCGCCTTGAAGAAAATGTTCCCAGCGGGCAGGATCTTGCGTTCGACCGAGGAGAGATCGACATTGGATTCACGCGTCCGCCTTCCGCTGACCGCAGCTCGTCCTATGAGTCGCGTCTGCTCTTCCGCGAGCCGCTGGTCGTAGCGCTTCCCAAGACCCGCAAGGCAAAGGCGAAGCGCATTCGCATTGCGGACCTTGCGGGCGAGCGCATCGTCACCTTTCAACGCGCAAGCTCCCCGGAGGTCTTCGACACGATTATCCGTGTCTGCAACGACAGCGGCTTTTCGCCACGACTGCACAGTGAGCTAAACAATATGCACTCGGTACTGGCTACCGTGGAAGCGCAAGAAGGGGTTGCTATTGTTTCTGCAACGGCCCGAAATCTACGCGCGGATAACGTCTCCTTCTTCCGGCTGCAGCCCGATGACGTTCGCGTAGACTTTGTCGCCGCATGGAAGAAGAAGGAGCCGTCGGTCGCACTGAGGTTATTCCTCGAGTTACTCGATGAAGAACTGCCGGCGATCCGGCGGAAAATGCGTGATTTTTAGCGATAGTTATGTCCGATCAGTTGATTGGAACTTACTACGCATCGCGATCACCCTACGACGAATCTCTTGTGGTGTGCGGCAAGAAAAGCCGTCAGCCAAAAGGAGGCTGAACATGGGAAGTAAAAAGAAAACAGTTATCGTAACGGGGGCATCGCAAGGCATTGGAGCCGGCGTAGTGCGAGGGTTTCTCGATCGCGGCTACAACGTTGTGGCTAACTCGCGCAACATTACGAAGTCCGGTGCGTTTACCGAGTCTGCTCAACTTGCACTGGTAGACGGCAATATCGGCGATAGCGCAGTGGCCGCAAAGGTGGCGGAAACCGCGGTCAGAAAATTCGGGTCAATTGACGCGCTGGTGAATAACGCAGGTATCTTTTCTACCAAAGCATTCACCGATTACACAGCCGAGGATTTCGAGGCGCTTTCAAATACGAACATTGAGGGCTTTCTCTACGTAACGCAGGGGGCCGTGAAGCAGATGCTCGCGCAAAGGTCGAGCGGAAGCGTGGTCAACATCACCACTTCCCTTGCGGTGAATCCGGTTGCCGGTGTAACCGCTTCGGTGCCCATGATCACCAAGGGTGGTCTTGAGGCAGTAGTTCGCAGTCTGGCAAGCGAATATGCGAAAGAGCACATCCGTTTTAATGCCGTCGCTCCTGGGCCGGTCGATACTCCGCTGCATAAGAACAATCCGAAGGAGTTTCTGAAAACGCTCTCGCCGATGGGCACAATCTCAGACGTGAGCGATATCGTAGACGCAGTTGTTTATCTTACGGAAGCCCGCCAGATAACCGGAGAGGTACTGCACGTGGACGGTGGTGCGCACTCGGGCAAATGGTAAGTCAGAAGGGCCCGCAGCCGGCAAGCACAGAGCGCCGGCTTGCGGAGCTCGGCATTGAGCTGCCGCCCGCGGCCCAAACTGTGTCAGACCGCGTTTCCACCAGGTACCACTCTCTCGCCATGCGAATAAACCACAAACCGTGAGCCCCGCAAGAATCCAATCAGAGTCAGTCCCAACTCACGCGCAAGCTTAACCGCCAGGCTTGAAGGAGCGGAGACGGAAGCCATCGCTGCAATCCCAGCAGCGATGGCCTTCTGTGCCAGCTCGAAGCCTCCGCGACCGCTCACCATCAGGATGTGATTCGACAGAGGTAGTCTCTTTTCGAGCAGCGCCCAACCGATGATCTTGTCGACAGCATTGTGCCGGCCAATATCCTCGCGTAGTTCCAGGAGCTCGCCTTCAGCAGTAAAAAGACCAGCGGCGTGAAGACCGCCGGTCTTTTCGAAAACTGCCTGGTCACCGCGCAACTTATCGGCCAACGAATACAGAACTTCTGGCGTCACCCGAAAGTCGGGATTTAGCGCTCTCAATCCTCGCCGCCGGATGGACTCAATCGATGCTTTTCCGCAGACGCCACAACTCGAAGCGGCAAAGAAATTTCGCCGCATTGACGCCGGATCGCAATTTGCATCGATGAT